>OLGE01001776.1_pt1 | contig 20954 bp, 15 predicted proteins | sample 1605151 | NCBI WGS metagenome assembly OLGE01 (sample SAMEA3888912, study PRJEB22519) | human gut metagenome | biome: human gut; feature: human-associated habitat; material: faeces | place: Denmark | collected 2010
CGCCCTTGGGCAGACCCTCGGTAGTGTTGCCTACCACTACACCCTGCAGGTTGTAAACCTTGCCCGATGCGTTGGCTGCATCATCTACAAGATCCGTGATGCCAGTAGGCTCGTCCTCACCGATCACGCAGATCTTGGCTTTGCTGGCGCCACCGTTGGCAGGCTCGATATAACTCATGTCACCTCTGTCCTGGATGGTCATATAGTATCTGAGCGGCTGGATATAAGCTTCGGGGTGAATATTATAGACAAAGCTGTTCTGCTTAGAGTTGAGATAATATCCATGCTCGGCTGCAATGTAGGTATTCTCCATCACGGGATGGAAGGTATAGAGCTCTGTGGTAGAACTGCAGTCCTTTGAAGTCACATTGCTCTTATAGTCAACCTCACCTACGGCGAGCGTCTGCTTGCCCGTAGCCTTGGCCTTGATCAGACAGGGGAAGAAAGCCACTATCTTGTCGCCAGCCTTCATCTTCTTGTATGAGATGGCAGGACTGCCGTTGCCATTTTCCAACGCGATGGCGTAGAGCGTTGCAAACTCGAAATCCTTCAGCATTTTTTCGGTCAACGTAAAGTCGAAAGGCACGAAGAATGCGTTCCAGCCAGTGTTGGTATAGTTCTTGGTCAGCGTAGTGTTCACGCCCTTCACACCAGTCTCGGGCACCCATATCTTGTTGACCTCATCCATATCTATAGCTATGCTTTGGCCAGCCTGTGCTATTTCCTTGGTCTTGTAATCATAGACCACCAGTACGACATTGCCAAAATAGGCGACAGTGTAAGTGCCGTCAGCGTTGGGCGTAGTGGTATATCCTGAAGAACAGTACTTTGACACATCGCTGCTATACTTGCCGCCCTCGATGTTGAGAGTCACCGTCTTGCCTTCCGTAGGCTGGGCATCAATCAGCACAGCATCACCCGCGGCGGTAATGGTACCACCCGTGATGGTAGCTGTCACGTCGCCATAGGGCGCGCAGAAGTTGAGAGCGGCCTTGTCCGGATCGCCTGTACCTTCTCCCCACTTGCCTGTGTTGCCCTTGCCCTTGCTGGTCATGATTCCACCTTTGACCACAAGATTACCTCTCTTCATGTCAATAGCACCACCCGCACCATATACTACAGCGCCGCTATCGATAGTGAGCGTGCCAGACTGCGGATGACTGATGGCATAGCTGCTTGTAGAGACCAGCGTGCCACCATTGATAGTGATGGTGGGGCTTTGGTCCTCATCGTTGCTGCCGTTTATTGCATACCATCCACTCTCTATCGTACCACCATTGATAATAACCTTACTGTTATAATATGCACCGATAACAAACTGATGATTGCCGGCAGGAACGGAGTTGATATGGCCGCTCTCCATCACAAACTCGCCACCATTATTTACTTCTACCAATGGCTTGTCATAGACACCATCCTGATACGGAGTCTCTGCATAGATCTTACCCGTGCTGTTCTCCTTGGAGTCCTTAAGAGTAAGTATGCCCGATACACAAATGTTTTTATGATCGGCATTTGCACCCTTGATAGAATGACCGTTCATATCAAGGACTATATTCAGCCACTTGTGTACCTCGAGGTTGCTGCCCGTAGTCAGGTCTACATCATTGATCAACGTCACGGTCTGTCCTGCTTTTGCTGCATCTGCGGCGGCTTGCAGCGTGGCATACCCCTTGGTTCCAATCTGCGCCACATTCTGCGCCACACTCAGCGTCGCGCAACTTACCGTCATCAGCAGCATGGCGAGAAATTTGTGTAATGTTAAGTTTCTCATTTGTTTAACTGTTTATGTGTTGGAATGTCTCCTCTGCATCCCGATTAGAGATTGATTTAGACAGTTAATATCAGCAAGCGAGGTCACTTAAGACCGAAGGAGACGATGAATACCCATCCCCCCATTGAACTTTATTTATACACCTCTCTCTTCCCTTAGGCCGCGGGAGCAAGGTATGAAGTCGCTGGGGCTGAGCACCATACCGACTTAGCAATCTACGCTTGTCATGAGCGCGATAGAGCGTTCTAATGAGAGTACAAAAGTAAAAAGAACTTTTTTTATCCATTCATTTACCCCCCCGTTCACATTGTTTAACGCTACAGCCGCATTTTTATCCTTTGTTAGCGCGGCAATCCTCCCCAATAGACGTAGCAAAGGGAGAGACGCGACCAGCATCATCACCCCTCACGCTCACGGCAATCTCTATGCATATCGAAATACTTTAAATATGGCAAATCGTGATTTGAACAGGCTGAAAAGTTGTGCTGGCAGAGAAAAAACGGACTAACCGTTGGCTGGCTGCGTTAAAATCCATATTTGGCAAGCAGATTTAGAAGAAAATATTTGGAGGAATCAAATAAAAGCCGTATTTTTGCAGCACTAGAATCCGCCACGCTTCCCATAGAACAGCGTACCAGGGCGGAACTTTTTGTTTATATGCAGCCTGCTGAGAGAGGGAAAACAACACAAACAACATGTACAACGTATAACAACGCCTTTTTCTTTGCTTGTTCAATGATGTGGTCATGTTCAATGCGATTGAACACTGCAAAGATAATGAACAAGGTTTGGACAAAAGAACTCTTGTTCGATATTTTAATAATGTTTGATACTATTTGATAAGAAACAACATGAACAACAAGTACAACTTGATTTTATAGACGATATAAGTGAGAGCCGTCAACCACGGGCCATTGCATCCTATACTTTTTGCCCTTTATTTGTGATGATGATAGCTTGCTATCTTCCCGATTTGAGGGCGATGGCGACTGCCGCGCTCCTGTTTTGCCCTCGCCGATGCAGTCTCCGACCCCAGCAAAATACGCGTTTTTGTGTGAATCCAACGCGCTTTTCCCTGGTTTTTGAGCGGAGAAGAGGGTGGGGGAAGGAGGTTTTTTGTTAACGAAGGTGAACGAGCGGGCGGTCGAGAGGCGGCGCGCGGGCTTGCGGCGGGCGTATCTTTTGGGTTGCAATATGCTGAGTGGCAGTGGGGTGCATGGCGGTTGAGGACTGGGATGGGTGTTGGTGGCGTTGGGGAAATTGTTACATGTTACATGTTACATTAAGCGTTCGCGCAATTCACGGAGGGGGTGAAAAAATAGGCCAAAGAATAGTATATATAAATAATATATTATTTATATATACTATTCTTTGAGCCCGACAATGCCCAAGTGGATTTCTCTTAACGTAACATGTAACATGTAACATTGTAACATTGTAACATGATGGCTTCCCCTCTTCTCCCCACTTGCCCGCTCTGCACAAAGAACGTATTGTAAAGATAGTTTCGAGCGGAAGCAGTAGGTTCACATAGCTTTGCTATGTGCCAATTTTCCTGCAATGAAAAAAAGTTGGAAAATATTTGCGATTTTATTTGGCGGAATGAAATGTTCTTCGTACCTTTGCACCCAGATGCAAGACTTGCGGAACAAGCCCATAGGGGGCCCGCGATGGGCGTTTCTTACGACAGGAGTGAAGGGTAAGCAACTATCGGCGCCGGTCCTAAGCTACCATCGGCAAGGTCTCCATTTTGATTCATCTTTAAAACCTTCAACGCAATGATACAGAGTTCTTCCATAGATGAGATTGTTTTTCATAGACTTGGGCTCGCCACTCTAAGATGTGAATCTTGGCGGGAGAATCACATACCGAGATTTCCTCGCCAACTGCCTCCGAGATTACCTCGCCAACTGCTATCGCGGTTTCCTTGCCAACGGCCTCCTTGCTCAATTCCTTCGTGTCATGATGTTTTTTTTCGATGGGCTCTAAACTTTCTTTCTCGCGATGCGTCCTAATATGAAAAGAAGAAATCATGATGGAGATAGATGAGGCTTTGAAGACCCAATACGGTACGGAGCGTCCCTTCACCGTCCCCGACGCCTATTTTGATCGCGTAGAGGAGGAGGTGATGCGGAGCGTGGCTGCCGACGCAGCGCCGCCCGTGGTGCGCGTCGTCCGCAAGTCTTTGTGGAAGCAGTTGTCGCCCCTTGTGGCAGCCGCTTGCGTGGTGGGCGTGATAGTCCTTGTCGGACTCGGCGTGAACTCGACGAGTCCGCAGGGCGACATGGCGGCGACCGTGTCCCACGCCCCCAAGGTCTCGAAGGCGGAATCCTATACCGACGACCTCGACCGGCTCGCCGACTACACGATGATGGACGAGGACGACGCCTACGCCTATATCTCCGGAGAATAACACTTAGAGCCTATGAACCCGTTCAGAAAACGACTCCTCCTCACGCTCCTCCTGCTCTGTGGCCTGACCGCCTCGGCGCAGCACCACTTCGACGCCCAGGCCTTTGAGGCCGAGAAGCAGACCTACATCGTCCAGCAGGCACACCTCACCCCCGAGGAGACCCGCCGTTTCGTGCCACTCTACAAGGAGATGGTGGCCAAGAAGCGCAAGATCCACGGCCAACTGCGCCAGCTGCGCAAGCAGTCGGCGGACAACGATCGTGCGGCACGCGCCCTCATCGAACGCCGCGACAACCTCGAGATCAGCATGCGCCAGGTGGAGCGTGACTACCACCTGCGGATGCTGAAGGTGATGAGCGCGGTGAAGCTCAAGGCTGCCCTCGACGCCGAGCGCAAGTTTCACCGCATGAAGTTTCGCAAGGCCGCCAGGAACGGCCATTAGCCCCTCGCTCGTGCCCGCAGGTTTGGCCCAATCCCCTCGTATGAAAATCATCGTATGACAATCATCGTATGAAAACTTCCCAGATATTGAGAGTGATATGGCTGTCGGTGCTCCTTCTGTTGCCCGTCAGCGAGTTGGTGGCCCAGGAAAGCCGTCCGAAGCGCGAGTTTCGCGGCGCCTGGATCCAGTGCGTCAACGGCCAGTTTCTTGGCCTCGGCACCCAGGAGATGCAGCGCACGCTGTCCTATCAGCTCGACGAGCTGCAGAAAGACGGCGTCAACGCCATTATCTTCCAGGTGCGCGCCGAGTGCGACGCCCTCTACGCGAGCCGCTACGAACCGTGGAGCCGCTTCCTGACCGGTCGCCAGGGCACGCCGACCTCGCCCTATTGGGACCCGCTGCAGTGGATGATCGACGAGTGTCACCGCCGCGGCATGGAGCTCCACGCCTGGATCAACCCCTATCGGGCCAAGACGAAGGACACGCGCGAGTTGGCCGTCAACCACATCGCCGTGACCCATCCCGAGCGCGTCTTCGACTATGACGGACTCAAGATCCTCGACCCCGGCCAGCGCGAGAACTGCGACTACATCCTCCGCATCGTCGGCGATATCGTCAGCCGCTATGACGTCGATGGCCTCCATATCGACGACTACTTCTATCCCTATCCCGTGGCGGGCGTCGCCATCCCCGACCAGGCCTCCTACAACCGCTACGGACGCCAGTTTGCCTCCGTTGCCGACTGGCGCCGCGACAATGTCGATGTCTTCATCAAGGCCCTCGGCGAGGAGATCCACCGCATTAAACCGTGGGTGAAGTTTGGCGTCTCTCCCTTCGGCATCTACCGCAACAAACGGTCGGACCCCAACGGCAGCGCGACCAGCGGACTGCAGAACTACGACGAGCTCTATGCCGACGTGCTCAAATGGGTGAACAACGGATGGATCGACTACTGCGTGCCCCAGCTCTACTGGGAGATCGGCCACAAGGCCGCCGACTACCAGGAGCTCATCGGCTGGTGGAACCGCCACGCCGCCAACCGTCCGTTGTATATCGGCGAGGACGTCTTGCGCACGGTGAAATATCCCGACCCGCAGAACCCCAGCGTCCACCAGTTGGGCGCCAAGCACCGCCTCCACCGCCAGTGTGCCAACGTCAAGGGCACGGTGCTCTGGTATGCGAAGGCGGCGGTCGATAACCCCGGCAACTACGGCACGGTGCTGCGCACGGACTACTGGCGCTATCCGGCCCTGCAGCCCCTCATGCCGTTCATAGACAGCGAGGCGCCCGAGAAGGTGCGCAAGGTCAAGGCGCGCTGGACGGCCCAGGGCTACACGCTCCAATGGCTGCCGGCGAAGAAGGCCAAGGGATGGCAGGACGAGGCCCACCAGTATGTGGTCTATCGCTTTGCCAAGGGCGAGGAGATCGACCTGTCCAATCCTGCCCGCATCGCCGCCATCACGCGCGAGCCGCGCTACGTCCTGCCCTACGACCACGGCAAGACCAAGTGGGTCTATGTCGTCACCGCACTCGACCGCATGAGCAACGAGAGCGAAGGCAAGGCAAAGAAAGTGAAGCTATAATCATGGGGTGTAAAAAACGATCCTGCTGAGTCAAGGAAAACAACTCGAACAACTTTTACAACTTATAACAACCTACACGCTTCGCGTGTCGCAATCCTGCTGCAAGGTAAACAACAAAAAACAACGCTTCGCCATGGACATTTTCCTGCTGATTGTCCTGGCGAAGCGTTGTACTTGTTGTAAAAGTTGTATTTGTTGTTTTCCCTATTCAGCAAGTGGCTTACAGGATCTCCAGCACCATCTCGGCCACTTCCTCGGGCGTGTTGAAGAGCATGCCCTCCTCCAGGTCCGCGTCGCTGAGCGAGTCGAGGTAGGTCTTGGCCGTCTCCTCGTCGGTGCGCGGCGCTCCGTCCTTGTCCTTGGCCTGGAGAATGGCCTGGAGGACGGCCTGCCGATATTCCGCCACCGTCATCATTCGACGTTGCGCTTGACGACGGAACCGCTGGCCTGGTGGGTGGCCAGGACGAGCACCTCGGCGATCTGGACATGGGCCGGCGCGCTGGCCGCATAGTAGGCCACGTCGGCGATGTCCTCGCCCGTGAGCGGCTTGATGCCCTGATAGACACTGTTGGCCCGCTCGTCGTCGCCGTGGAAGCGGACGTTGCTAAAGTGGGTCTCCACCAGTCCCGGCTTGATATTGGTCACGCGGATGCGCGTGTGGGCCGTGTCGATGCGCAGTCCGTCGGTGATCATCTTCACCGCCGCCTTCGTGCCGCAATAGACGTTGCCGTTGGCGTAGGCAGCGTCGCCAGCCACCGAACCGATGTTGATGATCTCGCCACGGTTGCGCTCCACCATGCCCGGCATGAGCGCGCGGCTCACGTAGAGCAGGCCCTTGATGTTGGTGTCGATCATCGTGTTCCAGTCGTCGAGGTCGCCATCTTGCAGCGGGTCGAGGCCCAAGGCCAGTCCGGCGTTGTTGATCAGCACGTCGATCTCGGCCCAGTCGGCCTCCAGGCTGCCGCAGACGTCAAACACCTGCTGCTGGTCTCTCACGTCGAAGCAGAGCGTCTTCGCACGCACGCCAAGCGCCTCGATGCGCTTGGCCAGCGCCTGGAGCAGGTGGTCTCTGCGGCCCGTGATGATCACGTCGTAGCCCTCTTTGGCAAAGCGCAGCGCGCAAGCCTCACCGATGCCGCTCGTCGCGCCGGTGACCATACAAATCTTTCTCTTTTCCATATCTTTTTTCTGTCAAGGGCGGGAAGGTCGGCCCCTCCCGCCCAAAGGTTATTCTACTCAACTTTCGCATGTAAGCTCCACACGCCCTGAAAGGGCAGTAGCCCCTAGCCCAGGGCATCGCCCTGGGTTATTACGGACGCAAACCTGTCGCCCTGTAAGGGCAAAAGCTTTAAAAATCCAGGCAATATATAAGGCTTTTGCCCTTACAGGGCGCCTTGCTGATTGCTATTATACCCAGGGCGATGCCCTGGGCTAGGAGCTTTTGGGCCTTCAGCCCGTTCTTGAACCACTTGCGAAACTTCAGTTATTCTACATCACGCCGTCCTCGCGCAGTTTCTCCTGCCACTTCCAGGCGCTGCGGAGCACGTCGGCCAGGGGCGTGTCCGCCTTCCAGCCCAACACCTGGTTGGCCTTGGTGCAGTCGCCCCAAATCTTCTCGATGTCGCCCTCGCGGCGTGGACCATACTTCCAGTTGAGTTTCACGCCCGTGGCCTCCTCAAAGGTCGTGACGATCTCCAGCGTGGAGTTGCCCTTGCCCGTGCCGATGTTGAAATACTCGATCGGTTCGGTCTCCTGGTCCAGCACGCGCGCCATGGCGGCCACATGCGCCTTGGCCAGGTCCACGACATAGATGTAGTCGCGGATGCAGGTGCCGTCAGGCGTGTCGTAGTCGTTGCCGAAGATGGTCAGTTGCTCGCGGATGCCCATCGCCGTCTGCGTGACGTAGGGGATGAGGTTGTTGGGCACGCCGTTAGGCAGTTCGCCGATGAGCGCCGAGGGATGGGCACCGATGGGGTTGAAGTATCTCAGGACGATGCTCTTGACGGCCGCGCCGCTATGGATGAAGTCGTAGATGATCTGCTCGTTGATCTCCTTGGTGTTGCCATAGGGCGAGGTGGCCTTCTGGTGGGGCGCGTCCTCGGTGACGGGCAGGTTCTCGGGGTTGGGCTGTCCATAGACCGTGCAGCTGCTGGAGAAGATGATGCCCTTGACGCCATAGGCAGGCATGAGCTCCAGGAGGTTGATGAGCGAGACAACATTGTTGCGGTAGTAGAGCAGGGGCAGCTGGACGCTCTCGCCCACGGCCTTGGAGGCGGCGAAGTGGATGATGCCCGCGATGGCCGGATACTTCTGGAACACGGCCTCCGTGGCAGCCTTGTCGCGCAGATCTACCTGCTCGAAGGCCGGGCGCACACCCGTGATCTTCTCGATGCCGTCGAGCACCTCTATCTTGGAGTTGGAAAGGTTGTCGATGATGACCACGCTGTAGCCAGCCTCGATCAGTTCCACGGTGGTATGGCTACCGATGAAGCCCGTTCCGCCCGTCACTAAAATTGTCTGTTTCATGTAAGTTTTTCTCTTTTAGTTTCTGTAAATGTCGGCTATGGCGAAGCTGCCCCGGGGCAGGTCGTGTCCCGGGTCCGCCATCGCCACGCTATGGAAATAACGCCAAATCGTGTTTTTTATTTCCTCTAAGTGGCAAAAAGAGCCACAAAGGTTTTGCCAAAGCGCGTCCCGAGGCACGGTTTTGCACGGTTAGCGAGCAAAAAACGGGCTGGAAGTCGTGTATCTCGTTTTTTATTGCTACTTTTGCATTTTGAAATTACAATACAAGAATGGACCATATACGGAATTTTTGCATCATAGCCCATATCGATCACGGCAAGAGCACCCTGGCCGACCGTCTGTTGGAGCGCACCAAGACCATCCAAGTCACGGAGGGTCAGATGTTGGACAACATGGATTTGGAGCGCGAGCGCGGCATCACCATCAAGAGCCACGCCATCCAGATGGAGTACACGATGGAGGGAAAGAAATATTTGCTCAACCTGATAGACACGCCGGGCCACGTCGATTTCTCCTACGAGGTGTCGCGAAGCATTGCCGCCTGTGAGGGCGCGCTGCTCATCGTCGATGCCACACAGGGCGTGCAGGCGCAGACCATCAGCAATCTCTATATGGCCATCGACCACGACCTGGAGATCATCCCGGTCATCAACAAGATAGACATGCCCAACGCCATGCCCGAGGAGGTGGAGGACGAAATCGTCGATCTGCTCGGCTGCGAGCCCGGGGAGATCATCCGGGCCTCGGGCAAGACGGGTGAGGGCGTCGATGACATCCTCCGCGCCGTCGTGGACCGCATCCCCGCGCCGACGGGCGACAAGGACGCGCCGCTGCAGGCCCTCATCTTCGACTCGGTCTTCAACTCCTTTCGCGGCATCATCACGCTGGTGAAGATCGATAACGGCGTGGTGCGCAAGGGCGACAAGGTGAAGTTTTTCAACACCGGCCAGGAGTATGACGCCGACGAGGTGGGCGTGCTGAAGATGGACATGGTGCCCAAGGCGCAGCTCACTGCTGGCGAGGTGGGCTATATCATCAGCGGCATCAAGGACGCCAAGGAGGTGAAGGTGGGCGACACCGTCACCCACGTCGAACGGCCCTGCGCCAAGGCCATCGAGGGATTCCAGGAGGTGAAGCCGATGGTCTTTGCCGGCGTCTATCCCATCGACCCCAACGACTACGAGAACCTCCGCGCCTCGCTGGAGAAGCTCCAGCTCAACGACGCCTCGCTGACCTTCCTGCCGGAGAGCTCCCAGGCCCTCGGCTTCGGATTCCGCTGCGGATTCCTCGGACTGCTCCACATGGAGATCATCCAGGAGCGGCTGGACCGCGAATTCAACATGGACGTGATCACGACCGTCCCCAACGTCAGCTACATGGTCTATGACAAGCAGGGGGAGGTGAAGGAGGTACACAACCCCTCGGGACTGCCCGACGCGACGATGATAGACCATATCGAGGAGCCTTTCATCAAGGCCAGCATCATCACCTCCAGCCAGTTTATCGGACCGATCATGAAGCTCTGCCTCGACAAGCGCGGCGAGCTCGTGAGCCAAAACTACGTCAGCGGCAACCGACTGGAGCTCGTCTTCATGATCCCGCTGGGCGAGATCGTCATCGACTTCTACGACAAGCTCAAGAGCATCTCCAAGGGCTACGCCTCGTTCGACTACCATATCGACTCGTTCCGCCCCTCGAAGCTGGTCAAGCTCGACATCCTGCTCAACGGCGAGCCCGTCGATGCCCTCTCCACGCTGACCCACGAGAGCAACGCCGTGGCCTTTGGACGCAGAATGTGTGAGAAACTCAAGGAACTGATACCGCGCCAGCAGTTTGACATTGCCATCCAGGCGGCCATCGGAGCGAAGATCATCGCACGCGAGACCGTAAAGCAGGTGCGCAAGGACGTGACGGCGAAGTGTTATGGCGGAGATATCAGCCGCAAGCGCAAGCTGCTCGAAAAGCAGAAGAAGGGCAAGAAGCGCATGAAGCAGGTCGGCAACGTGCAGGTGCCTCAGAAGGCGTTCCTGGCCGTGCTGAAATTGGACTAACCGCCGGAGGAACATCCTTCGGCCAACAAGATATATAAAAGGAGAAAAGAGGAGACACGATGAGAGATCCGATAGCAACCCCCAGGGAGGTGGCCCGCGAGTTGGCCCGCAAGTACAGTACGATGACCCACGAGGAACTCGACGTGCTGGAGAGCGTGCTGGTGCCCATGAAGTTCAGCAAGGGCGAGATAATCCTAAGGGAGGGCGAGGTCTGCCGCAACATCTACTATGTGGAGCGCGGACTGATCCGCCAGTTCTACTTCAAGAACGGCAAGCAGATCACGGAGCACCTGGGGGTGGACCACACCATCTTCATGTGCATCGAGAGCCTGTTTCACGAAGAGCCCACCCATCTGCAGGTAGAGGCCCTGGAGGCCTCCTATATCTATGCGCTCCCCAAGCATCGCCTGGAGCAGGTGGCCCTCCACAACGTGAACATACAGATCCTCTTTCGCAAGATATTGGAGGAGAGCCTCGTGATCTCGCAGGTCATGGCCGACCTCGTGCGCTTCGAGACGGCACAGGAGCGCTACCGCAAGTTTTGCAAACTGGCGCCGCAGATCGTCCTCCGCGCACCCCTGGTCTATGTGGCCAGTTTTCTCCAGATGACGCCGGAGACGCTGAGCCGCGTACGCAGCAGCACCCTGCTCGATTAGCCCCGAGTGGGGGAGGGCGAGCGCCTGGGCGGGCCCCGGAGAGATGGGGCGCCGCGCGTGCGCTATATAAATGAGGTAGAGAGAACAAAGTATAATCATGACAAAATCATAAAAAGACATGAAACCGACATTACTTCTTTTGGCTGCCGGAATGGGTAGCCGCTACGGCGGGCTGAAGCAGCTCGACGGACTTGGACCCAATGGTGAGACCATCATGGACTACTCCATATACGACGCCATCCAGGCGGGATTTGGCAAGATCGTCTTCGTCATCAGAAAGGACTTTGAGGAGCAGTTTCGCAAGCAGGTCCTCGCCAAGTATGAGGGCCACATCCCCGCAGAGCTCGTCTTCCAGAGCCTCGACGCCCTCCCCGAGGGATTCACCACGCCCGATGGCCGCGTGAAACCGTGGGGCACCAACCACGCCGTACTGATGGCCAAGGACGTCATCAAGGAGCCGTTCTGCGTCATCAACTGCGACGACTTCTACAATCGCGACACCTTCATGGTCATCGGCAAGTATCTCTCCGAGCTCCCCGAGGGCAGCAAGAACCGCTACGCGATGGTGGGTTTCCGCGTGGGCAATACGCTCAGCGAGAACGGAACGGTATCGCGTGGCATCTGCACGACCGACGCCGAGGGCAACCTGGCCACCGTCGTGGAGCGCACGAAGATAGAGCGCAGGGACGGCGCCGTGCAGTATAAGGACGACGACGACCAGTGGGTGACGACGCCCGACAACACGCCGGTCTCGATGAACGTATGGGGATTCACGCCCGACTATTTCGACTATAGCGAGGACTACTTCAAGACGTTCCTCTCCGATCCGGAGAACATGGCCAACCTGAAGGCCGAGTTCTTCATCCCGCTGATGGTCAACAAGCTCATCAACGACGGTACGGCGGCTGTCAAGGTCCTCGATACCACCAGCCATTGGTTTGGCGTCACCTATCCTGCCGATCGTCAGGGCGTCGTGGATCGCATCCAGCGCCTCGTCGATGAGTGCGTCTATCCCGCCAAACTGTTCTAATCGTATCACCAACCATTTCTACATGGAAATCAACCTTCTGGACGACAGTCAGCTTGCTCTGTTGCAGCAGCTGACTGCCGATGCCAGCTTTGTGGTAGTCACAGTCCATAAGTCGCCCGACGGAGATGCCATCGGATCGATGTTGGCCTGGGCGCAGTATCTGCAGGCTCTGGGCAAGGAGGTCACCTGTGTGATCCCCGATGCCGCTCCCGACTTTCTGATGTGGCTCCCGGGATCGCAGACGCTGCTCCGCTACGACAAGCATCCCGACCGCGCGAAGGAGGCCTTCGACAAGGCCGACCTCGTCTGCTGTCTCGACTACAACGACCTCTCGCGCACGGGGGACATGGCGGACGCCATTGCCCAGTCGAAGGCGCCCCGACTGCTCATCGACCACCATGTGGGCCCGACCGTCGAGGCGGCGCTCTCCGTCTCCCATCCCGCGATGTCGAGCACGTCGGAACTCGTCTTCCGCCTGCTGTGGCAGTTGGGCGCCTACGACGAGATGACGCTGCAGATGGCGCAATGTATCTACTGCGGCATGATGACGGACACGGGGGCCTTCACCTACAACTCCAATGCGCCAGCCGTCTATCTCATCATCAGCCACCTGCTGGAGAAGGGCGTGGACAAAGACCGCGTCTATAACCGCGTCTATAACAACTACTCGCCACAGGCCATCAAGTTCAGGTCCTATGTGATCTTCAAGAAACTGCGCGTCCTGCCGGCTTCCCATGCGGCCTACTACACCGTCACGCGCGACGAAATGCGACGTTTCCAGTTTGTCAGGGGCGACCTGGAGGGCGTGGTCAACATCCCGCAGAAGATCAAAAAACTCAAACTCTCCATCTCGCTGCGCGAGGACACCGAGAAGGACCAGGTCATACGCGTCAGCCTCCGTTCGGGCAATGGGTTCCACTGCCGCAAGATGGCGGAGGAGTTCTTCCACGGCGGAGGCCACGAAGACGCGGCAGGCGGACGCCTGGAGTGCTCCATCGAGGAAGCCGAGCAGGTGGTCCTCCGAGCCATCATGGCCTACAAGGAGCAGCTGCGATGACCCCTCGCGGCCCAGGATCATGGTCCGTAGGGCAGTCTTTAATGTCAAAAGTAGCTAAAAATGGGCGTCGTCTTATGGTGGAACAGACGATTTGCTATAACTTTGCAGTAAGATATTATTGAACGTAAAAGATTCCGATGAAGAAAACGCTTTTTCTCCTCCTCCCGCTCGCAGCTCTGCTCTGGTCGGCGTGCAGCAATGACGAGACCTATGCTGACCAGCGCAAGCGAGAGAACGGAGCCATCCGCCAGTATCTCAACGACAGCAGCGTGACGGTCATCTCCGAGCGCCAGTTTTTCGATCAAGACACGATGACCGACGTGAGCAAGAACGAGTTTGTGCTGCTTGAGTCTTCGGGCATCTATCTCCAAATCGTAGAGAAGGGTTGCGGAGAGAAAATCAAGGATGGCGAGACGGCCACCGTGCTCTGCCGATTCACCGAGCGCAACCTCCTCACCGATAGCATCATTGCCACCAACAACATCCTCTATTTCAGCGCGCTGGTCGACAAGATGTCGGTCACGAACACCTCCGGCACCTTCACGGCCTCCTTCGACCCCACGTCGAGTGTGATGTATCAAGTCTATGGAAGAAGTTCCGGCAGCACGCAGGTGCCCAACGGATGGCTTTCCCCGCTGCCTTACATCAAGGTGGGTAGGCCGCTCTCGGCCGACGACCGCATCGCCCGCGTGCGCATCATCGTACCCTCCACCGAGGGCACCTATGCGGCCACGATGTCGGTCTATCCGTGTCTCTACGATATCACCTACGAGCGCGGAAGATAACATGCAATTACAAAACTAAAGAGAAAATATGACACTGATCAAATCCATTTCCGGCATCCGTGGAACCATCGGAGGCCCTACCGGCGATACGCTCAACCCGTTGGACATCGTCAAGTTTACCACGGCGTATGCCAAGTTTATCCGTCAGAGCGACCCGACGGGCAGCAACTGTATCGTGGTAGGCCGCGACGCGCGCATCTCGGGCGACATGGTCCGACTGGTGGTCTGCGGCACACTGATAGGAATGGGCTATGACGTGCTCGATATCGGGCTTGCCACGACCCCGACCACCGAACTGGCCGTCCGCATGAGCCATGCGGCAGGTGGCATCATCGTCACCGCCAGCCACAACCCGCGCCAGTGGAACGCGCTCAAGTTGCTCAACCACGAGGGCGAATTCCTCACCAAGGACGACGGCAACGCCGTGCTCGCCATGGCGGAGAAGGAGGACTTCGACTATGCTGATGTCGATCATATAGGCACTTACCGCAAGGACGACAGTTTTGACGATCGCCACATCGAGGCCGTCCTCGCGCTCGACCTGGTCGATACGGAGGCCATCCGTAAGCGTGGATTCCGCGTCGTCGTCGATACGATCAACTCCGTCGGCGGCGTCATCCTGCCGAAGTTCCTCGACCGACTGGGCGTCGGCTACACCATCCTCAATGGCGAGGCCAATGGCGACTTCGCCCACAATCCGGAGCCGCTGGAGAAGAATCTCGGAGGCATCATGGGCGAGGTGGCAGCAGGAGGCTATGACCTCGGCATCGTCGTCGATCCCGACGTCGATCGTCTCGCCTTCATCCAGGAGGACGGCAAGATGTATGGCGAGGAATATACGCTCGTCAGCGTGGCCGACTACATCCTCGACCACGTGAAGGGAGCCACCGTCTCCAACCTCAGTTCTACGCGCGCCCTGCGCGACGTCACCGAGCGCCATGGCTGCCAGTATTTTGCCTCTGCCGTCGGCGAGGTCAATGTCACCACCAAGATGAAGGAGGTGGGTGCAGTCATCGGTGGCGAGGGCAATGGCGGAGTCATCTATCCCGAGAGCCACTACGGTCGCGACGCCCTGGTCGGCATCGCCCTCTTCCTCAGTTCGCTGGCACAGAAGGGACTGACGTGCAGTGAGCTCCGCAAGACGTTCCCGACCTATTATATTGCCAAGAACCGCATCGACCTCACGCCCGACACCGATATGGATGCCATCCTGGGCAAGGTCAAGGAGCGCTTCGGATCGATGGACGACGTGCGGGTAACGGATATTGATGGTGTGAAACTCGACTTCCCGACGAAGTGGGTCCACCTCCGCAAGAGCAATACGGAGCCCATCATGCGCGTCTATAGCGAGGCGGCCACGATGGAGGAGGCCGACGCCCTGGGCAAGGAGCTCATGGACGTGGTCTATGAAATGACGAAGTAGGAGAGGGTAGTACCCCCTACAGCCTGTATCTTTATGAGGCATCTGCCTGGCGTCAAGCGCCGGGCAGGTGCCTTGTCCATAAAACCTATTTTCCTATTCCAACGAGATCTTTTGCCCAATGGATCATTTGTTTCTGCTGCAGTTCGCATGCTTCCTGTTCATGCTGTTCAATGCGTTCACCCTCGCCGTCACCCGTCTCCAGACGCGATGGCTCAATCCGCGCTATGAGCGCGCACGATGGTTGATCTTTGTCGGCATCATGGGCTTGGCGGCGCACTATCTGATGCAGATGCGCTATGGGTTCAGGGCCGTTGACGACGCGGTGGGTGCCACGGTCAATGCCCTCGTCTATGCACCCTGTTTTTCGCTCATTTCGATGGGCATCTTCCATATCGAGGCCACACATGTCCGGCGGAGGAGGGTCTATGTGGTCTGCACGACGATCAACCTGGCGATCTTCGCCTGTTTCTTCATCGGCTTCCTCCAGCATGGCGAAATGCGCATCGGGGCCTGGCTCTATGCTATGCTGGCCCTCTTTGCCGCCAATGTGGTCTATTGCATCGTCGTCATCGTCCGCGAGATCATCAAGCGCCGCCGTCTGCTGGAGACGATGGCGGGCGGCGACATCATGCCCTATGTACGCTACTCCCGCGCCAGCCTCCTTATCCTCTTCTTCCCCGCCTTGGTATCGCCCTTTGCCATCATCTCCACCAAGTTGCTTTACTTTTTTGCGCCTCTGGGACTCATGGCTTTCCTCTTCTTCGTCCTGAGTTTCGTGGCCCTGGGCTACAGCTATCAGCCGAAGGAGTCGCTGCTCGACGAAGAGGCGGAGGAAAAGGTCAGCCCTGCTGCCGTAGTCGCTCAGCAGGAGAAGACGGTAGCGCAACAGGCCGTCGCGGCTCATGGTGTCTCTTCTCCTGATGTCTCTTCTCCTGATGTCGCTTCTCCTGGTGTCGTTTCTCCTGGCGAAGCGGCTCCTGCCAACGAAGCTCATCCTGGCGTAACATCTGCCAATGCGCCTCATGCCAATGCGCCTCATGCTGGCACAACCCCTGATAACGCAACGCCTGATAACGCATTTCATGCCGACGCGGCCCATGCAGCCTACCAGGCGGAGGAGACGCAAACTGCCTCGCTGATGCCTGAGGATCGAAGAAAGCAGATCCAGCAGCGGCTGAACGAATGGTGCGCGGCGATGGGCTATAAGGATGGGGGGGTGAACCTCCTCTCCCTCTCCCATGCGATCCATGTCTCGAAAGACGAACTCACGATATACTTCGACCAGTCTCTGAAGACTACGTTCCGGATATGGCTGAGCGACATCCGCTTCGCTGCGGCCAAAAAAATGATGATTGCCAACCCCGATTACAGCAATGACATCATCTCCTCCGAATGTGGTTTTACTTCCCGCACCCACCTCTACCGCATCTTCAAGGCGCGGGAGGCGTGTACGCCGACCGTTTGGCGGGAGCGCTATTTGGCCGGATCCCACGATTCGGATGCGTCTCTTTCGTAGCAGGGGGACGACCCCTTTTCTCCGTATCTGAAGATTCCCTTTTCTCCGTATCTGAAGATCCCTTTTCTGATATTTGACGGCTCTTTTCTTGGTTTCTTAAAATATGTAAACGCAACCTGTCCTGGCTATGAACCATTGTCTCTTTGGTAGGAAAGAGACAACTATTTACCACCAAAGAGACACCTGAACAGGACAATGCGACACCCTGTCTCACTTCTTTTCCCTACTTTTGTACTAATTTTGAAGGTCGGAAAGACCCGCACGTTGTGGAGGCTTAGTCCTCGTCGTGGGCGCCCGACGGACTAATCGTGAAGACAATAATCAAAAACAAGAAATAAAAGTATGAAGAAAAAAAAGTATCTCAAGCCCCAGGTTGACGTCGCGCAGACTGGGCCGTGCATGATGATCAACCCCTCGCAGGTAAGGATTTATAGTGGGCGGTTTCAGAATCGACAGGAACTGGAGAAAGCCGAATTTACCTTAGACGAGGACGGTTTCCTCTGGGGGGAATAGACAGCCTATTGCCCCTTCTTTCTATCACAATCAACGAATGGTGCCGTGGTGCACCCAAACTAAAACAAAAAATGACTATCAACATGATCAAGAAAATGACCCAATATCTATTGCAGCGCCGATGCGCGCTCTCGCTCTTGCTGATGCTTATGCTCCTGCAGCCCGTGATGGCGCAGACACAGGATCCTATAATGTATGCGAGATTGAACCGAGAGACTCAGACCCTCACGCTCTATTATGACACGAATTTCGTTGAAGGGAACGATCAAGGTATTTCCCATAGTCCCTTGTGGCAAACTAAAGCTGAAAGAAAAAAAATAAAAAGCGTGGTCTTTGACGAGAGTTTCAAGGATGCACGGCCCAAAGATTGTGGAGCCTGGTTTTGGTGGTTCGAAGGTTTGACAACGATTGAGCACTTGGACTATTTGAACACGTCAGAGGTCGATGATATGCGATTAATGTTCTCCTCCTGTACCAGCTTGGAAACACTTGATTTGTCTTCCTTTAATACGGAAAAGGTCAAATACATGTATGCTATGTTTGATGGCGCTACGAATCTACGCTCAATCAAGTTGCCCAAAGGCTTCATAGGCAGCAGCGTGACTTATCTCCGTAGTATGTTTAAGGATTGCACAAGCCTTACCGAACTCGATCTATCCGGTTCTAATGCCGAAAACGTGAAAGACATGGGCGAGATGTTCTATGGCTGTAGGGCGCTTTCCAAGCTCGATCTTACTGATTTTAAAACTGGACAAGTAACCACTATGGAGAATATGTTCTGCATTTGTAGCACGCTTGAAACCCTCGATGTCTCCAGTTTTAATACCGAAAACGTGACCACTATGCTAGGAATGTTCAATAATTGCTCGTCACTTCGGAGTCTCGATCTCCCTGGCTTTAATACTGCAAATGTGACGCAAATGTCATCAATGTTCGAAAAATGCTCGTCACTTCGGAGTCTCGATCTCAGCAGTTTCAATACCAGAAAGGTGGCTTACATGCAAAACATGTTTCAAGGATGTACTAACCTTGAAAGTATTGATTTAAGCAGTTTTGATACGGAGAACATGAAATCTATGACTGGGATGTTCTTCTCATGTACGAAGCTTGAAACGCTTGATCTCTCCTCGTTTGCAACGCCCAAAATGGTTTCCATGGTTGATGCGTTTAGTAATTGCAAAAACCTCAAGACGATCTATGTCACTTCTGCATTTACTACAGATAAAGTAACCCTAGATTTTTCGATTTTTGACGGATGTGTTAATCTGCCCAACTATAACCCTAATAAGACGGGTGTGGAGATGGCTCACACGGGAGAGGGAGGTTATCTCACGGCTGCTACTGCCAGTTGGGTGCGATGGGATGCGCCAACCGGCACGCTCTCCTTCCATCGCAGCGGCACGAAGCCCGTGGGCGACAACATCCTTGATTTGGGCTACGGAGATGATCCGAATTGGGATACCCATGCTGCAGAAATCAAGAAGGTGGTCTTCAAAGCTGGTTTCCGTGATGAAGCCCACACGACGTGCTCCAATTGGTTTAATGGTTGTACGAATCTTACCAGCATAGAGGGTATCGAAAACCTCAACACGTCCAAGGTCACGGATATGTCAGGGATGTTTGCCCAGTGTTCGAACCTCGAAACGCTCGATTTGTCCCATTTCAACACAGAGAAAGTAACAACAATGGCCCAGATGTTCTATGGATGCACAAAGCTCCATGATCTCAACATTGACAATTTTAATACGGAGAATGTATCATACATGAACGGAATGTTCGATGGCTGCTCAAATTTGGAGTCGCTCGATTTGTCTCACTTCAATACGAGGTATGTGCGAAAGAGTGGCTTTAACTACATGTTCAATGGTTGCAGCAGTCTTAGTTCTCTTGACGTATCCAACTTTATAACTGATAAGCCCAACATGCAGCTGGATGGGTTGTTCAAGGGATGTAGTAGTCTTCAAACGCTTGATCTTTCCAGTTTCAGCACCGGTGGGGCATCTTCTGTTACCGATATGTTTGACGGATGCTCCGCGCTTCGGACTATCTATGTCAGCGATCATTTCACATTCAAATATGGAGTTTCAAGTTCAAATATGTTCCGCAACTGCGAGAACTTAAAAGGTGCTATTGACTTCATCCCTCAATATAAGGATAGTAAGTACGCAAACTACGTGTCAGGTTATCTCACCAAGAAGGTTGGCACGAATGGCAATGAGATCATTGGAGCCACGGGCTCCCCGCTCACCATCGACGCACTGCCTTTGGATGACAGCAAGGCATACAAGCTCTACGAAGACTGCGACGTGAACAACGCTTCCTACGAGCGCCAGGTAAAGTCTGAATGGGCAACGCTCTGTCTGCCCTATACCATCCTTCCCAGTTCGGAGGCCAACACCTGCTACTTCTATACCCTGAAATCGGTAGGAACGGAGAGTGTCGAGCTCGTGCGCGTGGAGGAAGGCGTGATAGAGGCAGGCCAGCCTGTCGTCGTTCGCAAGAAAAACGCGGAACGGACCAGCTTCCGCGTCGTGAGCGGTACGGCTTCTCCCGACGAGAAGGCGAAGGCCGTGACAGAACCCAAGACGGGGGAGAATGGTCAGCAGAATGCAGCGAGTGGTGAACAGAATGCTGAGAGTGGTGAACAGAATACAGCGAGTGGTCCTCGTCTGATCGGTACGTTTGCGCCCATCGAACTCAAGGACGACTGCTATTTCATCGCCAAAGACCAGTTCCGCCTGGTCCGCGACTACAAGCCTGCTGCCAAGGGCGTGAAGATTGCTGCCTACCGCGCCTATATCCAGCCCGATGCTACGCAGGAGGGTGGATCCGCCCAGCTCACCATCGGCGTGGATGAGGGCACCAGTCAGGTAGATGCCGCTACCCTCGTCGATCTGCTCAACGACACCGAGGCGGAATACTACGACGTGCAGGGCCGCCGCATCCCGCAGTTGCAGCGAGGCATCAACATCGTCAAGGTTGGCTCCAAGGTCATGAAGGTCTTCTGTCCCCGATAACTTCCCGTAGCGACTCGCCCCGCGCTTCGCTGCCCGCTTCGCTTCCCGCGTGTCGCCCCCAACCACGCATAAGTAAGCCGCCCGAACCAGTCAAAAGCTGATTCGGGCGGCATCTTTTTGTATGCTCGGCATGAGCATTGTCTAACGGGTGGAAGTCCCGAGTAAGCCC
>OLGE01001781.1_pt1 | contig 20942 bp, 17 predicted proteins | sample 1605151 | NCBI WGS metagenome assembly OLGE01 (sample SAMEA3888912, study PRJEB22519) | human gut metagenome | biome: human gut; feature: human-associated habitat; material: faeces | place: Denmark | collected 2010
ACTGTATTTCAATTAATTCAAAGAGCGATTAGTCCACTTTAACGGGACAGTAGTGTTAAATGATAGTAAAAAAGAAAAGTGCCGACAAAAAATTAGAACCTTTATAACTTTTAGAATACTTTATAGAAAAAAATACTATAGGGGTGGGGGTTTTACCCCTCCCCCTAAAGCCTACCCTTTTTAGAAGAGACGCTGGGAAATTCTCAGAACTAAGCATACCAAAAATTCTTTTTTTCTTTTATTTTATTTATTTTTCTTTAGGGGACTACCCCTTTCTTTTTTCTTTTATTTTCTTTTTCTTTTTTTCTTGTCTTTTCTTTCTTAAATTTTTAGGTAGCTTTTTACGAGTACTCTATAGCTCGCCCAAGGGCTCACTATAGTCTACTCTCCGAAAGCAATATCAACATTCCAGTTTTTATTATTTATAATATTATCCAAGGATTATAAAATTTTAGAAAAAGATTATAAAGGGTTATAAACACTGTGAGGTAACTTTCCCTGTATCTTTATTAAAAAGACCCTCTGTACCGTGCGGAACATATTGCATAATTATTAAAAACAGTTATAGAGCATTTATGCCCACTTTAATACAAACTATCTATGCAAATGATTAAGCATTGCTTGGCGGCGGCAGCGGCTCGGTCAGGCACCCTGCTCGGTCACGACAATCAAAATTTGAAAATTCCGTACAAAAATGTTTGAAATCCGTTAACTTTTGAGGATAAATTTGTACTTTTGCACAAAATACAACTGGAATGAGTAAGAACAAGATATTTTCAACAAGTACATTTCGAGGTGGGGCTGGATGGTTCTGCTTAATAGCGGGGTTAATCTGCTACGGCTTAGGCTATTTTGCATTTACCAATGACAATTCCATATGGCGTGAAATTATTATTAAAGCAGGTGATGTTCTAATTATCGGCGTTGTGCTTGGATACCTCACTAATGCTGCTCAATTTCTTGGCATTTTCAAAAGCGAGTTGCAAGACATTATTTACGGCAAGGATTTTTTGGAGAAGCGAAAAGACATCAAGCAAGTGTGGGAAACCATTTCAAAAATCATGTTTAGAAATAAATTTCCTACGATACACAAAGACTTGCTGAATACCGTTAACTCATATTTGCCAAAAGATGAAGCCAGTTATTATAATGACTTTGAAACGCATACGACAATAGAATGGGTTAACCAAAATGACGGAACGATCAAAGTTACTGATGTAATTTCTTTTGAACTTATAGCGGAAAGTGCTGTAAAATTTGAGTACCCACTTAAAACATGGGCTGTACTTAAACCAGGCGAGACCTATCCAGAAACGAGTCTCGCTATAGAAATAAACGGCAACTCTCCCAAAAAGATTATCGACAAAGGCGTTAAGCCCGATACAGACGGAAATTATTGCAAAGAGCAAAGAATTATATTGGAAGGTTCAACCAAATATGCTATTAAGTACACGAGAGTCAAGGTCTACAACATCAATGATGATTATTATTTGGGGTTAAGGGCAAAATATTTGATAAACAACCTGAGAGTGTGTCTTGATTTACCCGAAGGTCTTGCCGCCCAATTTGTTTGCCGTGGTACACAAAAAGACTTTGAAACCGTTAATAATCGTGAAAATAGAATCGAAAAGAAGTATAAAGGCATTGTTTTACCGCGGCAAGGTTATATCTTTGCACTTAGAAAAATCAACTGAAAAATTTAAAAACACTATGTATAACGTATTGTCAAACGATATGGAGGGATAGACCTAAAAGGCAAATTCTGACCATTCTGAGAAAGTCAAAACAGTACACAATAAAAGGGAAGTCGTTAATTCAACTTCCCTTATTTTTTAACCGAACAGTTCACACCACACCCAAAATAGGCTCACCCGATATATCTAGGGGGAAACTTTTTGATTCTACAGAAAATTTATACCTTTGTAAGAGAAAAATTCAGTAACCAAATGATAGCAACACTCATCATCCTTGCCCTTTCAGCCGTGTTCTTCGCAATCGGCAAAGTACGCTCCGATTTAGTGGCGCTGTGCGCCCTTGTATGTCTGTTACTCACCGGTGTGCTCACACCTCAGGAAGCCCTGTCGGGATTTTCCAATCCCGTCGTCATAATGATGGTAGGTCTGTTTGTAGTGGGAGGAGCAATCTTCCAGACAGGACTTGCAAAGAAAATCAGTGGAAAGATTCTATCCATGGCAGGCGAAAGCGAACTACGCCTGTTCATACTGCTCATGGTGGTGACCGCCGCCATCGGCGCTTTTGTAAGCAACACGGGCACAGTAGCCCTGATGATGCCCATTGTCGTGAGCCTCGCAGCCAAATCGAAGACAAGCGCAAGCCGACTGCTCATGCCGTTGGCGTTTGCAAGCAGCATGGGCGGAATGCTCACCCTCATCGGTACGCCGCCCAACCTCGTCATACAGGAAGCACTCATCGATGCCGGATACGAACCCCTGTCGTTCTTCTCGTTCACCCCGATAGGCATCATCTGCATAGTCGTGGGAATCGTCGTGCTACTGCCTTTAAGCAAACTGTTCCTCACCAAGGACAGCGACAACAAGGGAAAACGCAAACGTGGAAAATCGCTTGCCGAACTCGTAAAAGAATATCGCATCAACGAGAAACTAAGCGTTTTCAAGGTTTCACCCAAATCCCGTGCGCTCGGCATGACCCTCGGACAGCTCGACCTGCAGAAGAAGTACGGTCTGACCGTGCTTGAAGTGAGACGCGAGAAGGCTTCGCAGCGCGGCATAATAAAGAACGTTGAACAGAAACTTGCCGGTCCGGACACCGTGCTCTACGCCGGCGACATACTCTTCCTCAGCGGAGACAGGGAACAGGCACAACTGCTGGCAGAAGAACAGAAGCTCGTGCGCATGACCGGCCAGGACAGCACCGACACGACAGACAATGGCGGACAATTGGCTTTCTACGACATTGGCATCGCCGAAATTCTGCTCATGCCCAACTCACGCCTCATCAACCGTCAGCTTAGAGAGTCGGGATTCAGAGGACTGTACAACGTGAACGTAATGGGAATACGCCGCAACGACGAATATATAACAGCCGACCTACCCAACATACGCCTTATGTCCAATGACATTCTGCTCGTGCAGGGCACTTGGAAAAACATAGGCCGACTGAGCGACGAGGCCGACAACTGGGTGGTGATAGGCCAACCTCTTGAAGAAGCCGCAAAGGTGGAAATAGACTATAAAGCTCCGATTGCGGGCATAATAATGCTGCTCATGGTGGCAATGATGATGATAGACAGCATCCCCGTAGCCCCGGTAACGGCTGTAATGATATCCGGTCTGCTCATGGTGGCAAGCGGATGTCTGCGCAATGTGGAAGCAGCCTACAAAACAATAAACTGGGAAAGCATAGTGCTCATAGCCGCAATGCTGCCAATGTCGGTGGCACTGGAGAAGACGGGAGTGTCAAGTCTCATATCACAAAGCATGGTCGAGCACCTCGGACCGTTCGGTCCGTATGCCCTCCTTGCCGGCATCTACTTCACCACATCGCTGCTCACGCTCTTCATAAGCAACACAGCCACAGCAGTGCTCATGTCGCCCATTGCCATCACTTCCGCCGCCGGAACGGGCATAAGCCCCTACCCTCTGCTCTTCGCCGTGACACTTGGAGCAAGCATGTGCTTCGCCTCTCCATTCTCTACACCGCCTAACGCCCTTGTGATGAAAGCAGGACAATACACCTTCGCCGACTACATAAAGGTGGGACTGCCGCTGCAAATCATCATCGGCATAGTGATGCTGCTGGCATTGCCCATGCTGTTCCCGTTCTGACAAGGCTTCCGCTGACCGGTAAAGACACAGTCAGCGGAAGCATACCAGCCAGCGACTGACAGATGCGAACAGGCAAAAGCGCGGCAACAAGGCTGTCAAGAAGCGGATTTCAAAATTAAATTCGTAACTTTGCAAAACTTTATCAAAACAAAACAGCGCAAGAATCATGATAATAAAGAAATCGGAATTTTCCATATCATCGGCTAACATAAGTCAGTGTCCCAAAGACAACAAGGCGGAATACGCCTTCATCGGACGCTCGAATGTGGGCAAATCGAGCCTCATCAACATGCTCTGCAACCACAAAGGACTGGCCAAGACCTCGGCGACACCGGGCAAGACCCTGCTCATCAACCACTTCATAATAAACAACGAATGGTACTTGGTGGACCTTCCGGGATACGGTTTCGCCAAACGCTCGAAGTCGGTCCAGAAGAAGCTCGACCAGATGATTTCATCATACATACTGCAACGCCAGCAACTTGTCAATACGTTCGTGCTCATCGACATAAGGCACGACCCCATGAAGATAGACACCGACTTCATCAACTGGCTCGGCGAAAGCAGCATTCCCTTTGCCATAATCTTCACAAAAGCCGACAAACTGGGACCGGTAAAGGCAAAACAGAATGCGGCAGCATGGATGAAGGCACTGAAAGAACAATGGGAAGAACTGCCACCCTACTTCATAACGAGTTCTGAAAAGAAGACAGGACGCGATGAAGTGCTCGACTACATAGAGAACATAAACAAGTCGCTCACCGCCGAAACGGAACCGCAGCAAGAGTTGTAGCCCCAAATTACAGCAACAAACAGCAAAACCCAAAAGAAGAATCATGACACCATACGTTGATGTGCAAAACCTCACAAAGTCGTTTGGAGCACACATCCTTTTCAACAATATCTCATTCTCCATTGCCGAAGGGCAGCATGTAGGACTCATAGCAAAGAACGGTACGGGAAAGACCACCCTGCTTTCCATCCTTGCCGGCAAGGAAAGCTATGAATCCGGAAGCATAATCTACAGGAAAGACCTCCGTATCGGGTTTCTGGAGCAGGCTCCACAGTTCGACCCCGACGAATCGGTTCTCGACGCATGCTTCAACCATAACGGCGAACCGGAAATGGTGTTGAAAGCGAAACAGATTCTTACACAACTGAAAATATCCGACCTTGAACAGCGCATGGGACAGTTGAGCGGCGGACAGCAGAAGCGCGTCGCACTTGCCAACATCCTCATCACCGAACCCGACATGCTAATTCTTGACGAGCCTACCAACCACCTTGACCTCGACATGATAGAGTGGCTTGAGGGTTATCTGTCAAGAGGAAACAAGACCCTGCTCATGGTGACGCACGACAGATACTTCCTCGACCGCGTGTGCAACATAATCCTTGAACTCGACGACAAGACGATGTACACTTACAGAGGCAACTTCAAATACTATATGGAGAAGCGTCAGGAACGCATCGACACAACACGGGCGGAGATAGAGCGTGCAAACAACCTGTACCGACGTGAACTTGAATGGATGAGAAGAATGCCACAGGCACGCGGACACAAGGCACGCTACCGCGAGGAAGCCTTCTACGACCTCGAAGCAAAGGCCAAACAACGCATTGAAGAACGACAGATGCGCCTGAAATCGAAGAACGTTTATATCGGTTCTAAGATTTTCGAATGTCAGTATGTGTCGAAAGCGTGGGGAGAGAAAGTTATTCTTGACAAGTTCTACTACAACTTCAGCCGATTCGAGAAGATGGGTATTGTCGGCAACAACGGCACTGGCAAATCCACTTTCATTAAACTCCTGCTCGGAGTGGAGGCACCGGATGATGGCAGATTCGATATTGGCGAAACCGTAAAGTTCGGATATTTCTCACAAGACGGACTGAAGTTTGACGAACAGCAAAAGGTGATAGATGTAATAACAGACATTGCCGACTACATAGACCTTGGTGGCGGCAAGCACCTCACGGCCTCACAACTACTGCAAAACTTCCTCTTCCCACCCGAACAGCAGCATGACTATGTGTATAAACTGAGCGGAGGAGAGAAACGCAAACTCTATCTGTGCACCATACTGATGCGCAATCCTAACTTCCTCGTACTCGACGAGCCGACCAACGACCTTGACATACAGACGCTTGAAGTGCTCGAAGAGTATCTGCAGGACTTCCCCGGATGCGTCATCATAATCAGCCACGACCGTTACTTCATGGACAAGATTGTGGACCATCTGCTCGTCTTCAACGGCAATGGCGACATAAACGACTTCCCCGGCAACTACACGCAATATCGTATGTGGCAAGCCTTGCAACCGAAGGATACTGAAAAAAGCGATAACACAGAGAAGCGTGAGAAGAAAAACTATCACGGAGAACAGAAAAGAAAGCTCTCGTTCAAGGAAAAACGCGAGCTGCAACAGCTTGAAGCAGATATTGAAGCCCTCGAAAAAGAGCAGAAACAAATTGAGGAAGAACTGTGCAGCGGCACGCTGTCAGTGGAAGACCTCACGCAAAAGAGCAAGCGTCTGCCACAACTGAAAGACGAACTTGACGAGAAAAGCATGCGATGGCTCGAACTTTCTGAGATAGAGAATTAAAGAAGAAAGACACCAAGAGAGAATCAAAAACAGATACATTGCAAGTCGTTTGCCCTACTGCAAGTGAAGGGCAAACGCCATACAGGAATCCATCCTGTTCGTTTTTTATATCACGAAAACGAACAGGATGGAATGATAAAGTTCCGCAACAAAGACATAGACCACCACCAACGGCGCAACGGCAGCGACACCTCCCGACATGAGCAGAAACGCATCATAGACGGTTTTCAGTTTCCCCACCATAAATCCGTAGGTCAGCGACATTGCACCCACGGCAAAAGCCAATACCGGCACAAGCCCGTTTGTGAAACTGCTCGGAAAGAGTCTGCCCACAGCACTAAGCAAAACGGCGTGCGGCATGAGCGTCAGCAAGGCAAGGACAACAACCAGTGCCACGGTTTCCCACGCCACCACCTGCAAGGCAATACGCGTGCGGTAGTCGTTGTCCTGCTTTTTCCGCATTGCACCAACAATGCCACTGCCCTTCACCGTGCCATAGGCTACACCCAAAAGCAGAAGCCACACAAGCAAAGGCGACTGCATATTCTCCGTGAAATGGCCGAAAATCCAGCGTAGTCCCTCGCCTCCAAGCATGGAGCGCATATACAAATCGGGGGCGGCAGCCGTCATAAGCCACGACAACACTATGAGCAGCACTTGCAGGACACATGCCGTCAGAGCAGCCAAAGTACATATTTTATAATACAGTTTCATTCTTTTCCGGGTAAATTCCGCCACTGAAGAATCATTCTTCATCGGGTGCCAGATTGTCGATGTCGAGAATTCTGAGTTGCAAGGCACGCACCACAAGGCGTGTAGCATTCACTCCAAGTCCGCCGTTTCCGTCGGGGAAGAGTTTCTGCACAAGTTCGTTCTGCCGTTTTTCAAGACTCTTCACCCCAAAAGGCATAGCCCTGAGGTTTGAAATCTGCTCTTTTGTATAGCCCAAGGCAAGATGGCGCAGGAAACGTTCGTCGTACTCGTCTATCTCAAACCGTATGAGCGCATCCTGATGCATAATCTGCACATTGATGCTGCGCTTGAAGCGTTCGACGATTTTCTCCAGTATAGGTTGGTTGAAGACCATGCGCTTTCCCTGCATCACGCACAGCACATCGCTACGCGTAAGCAGTTCGCCGCTTTTCAGAATTATGCCGTCGCAGCCAGCATCGAGCACATCGACCCACAGTTTTTCGTTCAGAATCTCCCCGGTAAAGATAAGCACCTTCACTTCAGGATGAGTGTCCTTAAGACTCCGGCAAATCTCCACACCGACTGTGGTAGAGCCTCCAAGCCCCAAGTCAAGCAGCACAAGGTCGGGCATACCCTTCTTCAACAGTGCCCAGAAAGCACTCTCGTCAGACGCAGTACCTATCACTTCCGCCTCCGGAATGTCGTTACGCAGAATGCCTTCCGTGCCTTTAAGTTCCAGAGGCACATCCTCTACGATGACAACTTTGAACTTTTCCATATTGTTTTCGTTATTTTTATTTCAATGATTGTTGTATTGTCCTCTGCGCTTTCCGCCCTTATTCCACAGCCGCGGGCATTGGTGAACTCACCTAAATCGCGCACTATCTGTCTGCAAAGCAGGAATGTCAGGTCGGCGGTGGATTCCGTAAACAGTTGGCGGCACTGTTCGTCGGTAAGCGACAGATGCTTCATCCTGACCCGCAGAACAATGTAGGTGCCGCCTGCATCCATTGTCTCCACATCAGGTTTTATGCCGGAATTGACCTTCTTCAACAGCCGGAACATATAGTCAAGCGTCCCTTCATCAAACGAAAAATGCCTCTCCACGATGCGCACTGCCTGTTCGCTGAAAACAGAATAAAGCAATGCGTAATAGTGTGTGAGCTCGTCCAGAGCCTCAATGTTACCGTCCTTGCCATCGACAAGTTGCGCTATCCGGGTGGGATAATACATTGTCTCGTGCTTCAGAGTGGACAGACAGTTGTCAAGGACATTGTTGCTGACATACAGTTGGTCGTTCTCAAAACGCACCTTTTTCAGTTCTTCATTGAGCACTTCGAGCTTCCTTTTGCGCTCTTCACTCTTTGTCGCAGCATCGGCAAGAGCTTCCTTCAGCGAGGAAACGATGCTGCGCAACTGTGTGAACTTCTCGCTTGCCACCATAATGTCGTCGCGCTCTGTCCACACTTCATTCACTTCGGCGAGTTTTTCTCCGTCGCTCTCACTGCCAAGAATTACAGCATTGATTTTCCGAATCTTATCGACACAAAGGTTATAGTAAATTCTGTGGCGATAATACAGGAGGTAATAAGCAGGGAAAATAAGCACAAAAAGGAACACAAGCACGATGATTGCGACATTCTTGTTGCTCTCCGACTTCTGCATTACACGCACATAGTCGGCAAGAGTATTGTCGGCACCACACTCACGGAACAGCTGCGTATAGACCCTGTTGTTGTATTGATAGAGTTTCCAATCGTGCATAACAAGAGCCGCAACCGCCACTTCATTGCGCACATCAAGCACTATTCCGTAGTCAATGGCGACACTGTCGTGAAACCACTCCAATTCCGCTGCTACAGAAGCGTTGTCACCGACAAGCACAAGACGGCGTTTGTCAGCAGGATATGCCTTTGCGAAGTCGGCGTTGATGCATTGCAGACAACTGTCGGCAAACACCAATGTCTGGATATATCGGCCGTCGATATTGCAGAAATAGGCACTGTCGGCATAGGCTCCAGCCTTGGAGGCAAGGGGCGTGGCAACCGTCTTATGTCCATCGGCAACCCTGATACGGCGAGCATCCGCATTGCCACCTGCCAGCACCGGCTCTGCAAAAGCCGTCCCTACAACCACAAACAGAGCAACGACCAGACGCAAAACGCCCTTCGGCAAACGGAAGAAAATGCGGCTGCCACGCCCCTCTTCGCTCTCTGCACCAATCATGCACTTATCGAACAGACTGCTCATCTTGCGATACTTGTCGATTATTCCCTTACAGTTCATGAGCCCGAAACCGTGACTCTTTCTCGCCTTTTCGTCCGTAAGTTCCTCGTCGCCTTTCACATCCACTATCGCCTTATGCTCAAACAGGCGGTTCAGCTGCACAGCAGACATTCCTGTCCCCGTGTCGGCAACCGACACTTCGACGCAATCGCCCAAATCGGTGCTGCTGACAGTAACCCTGCCTCCATTCGGAGTGAACTTACGGGCGTTGTCGGCAATGGTGTTTATCATGAAAAGTGTAAGCGTACGATCGGCCTTCACCACTTCACTGCTTGGTTCGACACACAACTCGATGCCTTTCAAACTATATTCCATACGGCTCTGAGTCACAGAGTCGAATATCTCCTGAAGACGGAAACTCTCAATATGCAGACGCACATCGCCCTGCCGCATCTGAATCCAACGTGTGAGCACGGCATTGCAGGATGTTATCTTTGCAGCCAGTTCCGAAATGTAGGAGTAGCGTGAATTGCACACATCCGCAGACTCATTCACGGCTTTCAGCTTGTCCACCTCATGAGCCATCCTACTTATCAGCGGCATGACACTGTTCACGAGCGACACCTTTGCACGCTGTTCAGTATTGCGCTGCTTGTTGCAATCAAGCTGCACTCGTGCTATTGCCGTCTGTTCTTCTATCTGTTCGCACTCCTCTTCATGCGCCGATTCCTTCTGCGCTTCAAGCTTCCTCCATTCGTCAAGCGGCACAAGAAGTTCTTCGCCCGAGAGTGCCTTCATACGCCGGCGTCTCATGAACCCCAGACGAAGAAGGAACGTGCCCACGGCAACAATCATCAGCCCCACTCCACCTATCATTATATTAAGCACATTGAGCGACTGGCTGAGCTGTTCGGCACGCGCTTCAAGCATTCTGTCCTGACGGGTGTTTTCCTGTATGTCAAGGTAGAGGTTGCGGTTATAGTCGCTCTGCCGCTTGTCGTTCATAGCCGAATAGACGAGCGAGAGCTGCTCGCGTATGGAAGCCACAAGGTCGGGAGCCTTCTCCACCGCCTTGTTCTTCGAGAGTGCCGACGACAGACAGATGAGTGCCGAAGGATAGTCGGCAATGCTCCAGTAACACTCAGCGAGGGTGCGGTAGGCACCTGCCGTCTGATAGACATCGCCATATTTAACAAACAGTCTGAGTGCCCTCTGTGCCAGATTTCCCGCCAACAGGCTGTCGGGCATGGCATCGACATTGAGAAACTCTATCTCCTGCGGATTGTTGCGGAAGATGAGTTCACGACCGGCCTTGTCCTGAAGATGCTCGCTTATGCCCTGCATTGAGTTTGCTTCCCAATAAGGATAGCCGTACTGGCGTGACAGAAGATAGCAGCGCATAAGATAATCGAACTCCGTCTGCGCCACGTTTTCCGGCGAGACATCATGCAGAATGCCTCCGGCTCCCACATTATAATAGTAATTAAGCAGCTGTGCCGTGTCCTTCACAATCTCACCGTTGGCATCAATTGCCGAAATAGCCTCGGCCGACTTGCTCTCCTGACCGACATAATAAAGATATGTAGATAACGTTATGGCGTATTCGCTTTGCGCATAGACGAGTCGCCTATGCTGGTGAGGAGACAACGAATTGTCGGCTTCCTCTATCCTGTTAAGACGCGACACGGCCTTTTCACGATAGCGATAAAAGTTCTTGTTCTCCGATTGGCGCTGACAGATACGCATCATCTGGATGTCGGCAATCATGAGTTCTATCTGGTTGTCGGTGATTTTGGCAATCTGCTGCAACTGCTCCGTAGCCTTTGCATAGTTCATTTTGGCAATGTTCACAAAAGCCATATTGTTCAGAGCCTCCGCCTTTCCGTCGCCATAATGAAGCGAAACATCAAAGGCACGCTGCGCATTGACGACGACACTGTCAAGGTCGCGGAAATGAAAGCTGTATGCACGCTCATTCCAACGGTCGGCCTCGCCATTATCCTTCGAAGGCAGACACGAGACCATCGCGTGCAGACACAACATCAGCACAACGACATAAAACCCTACTGACAGACTTTTTTTCATCAATACGTCTATAAATTAAAACCCGGCTTTCCCCAAAATATGGAATTTAAAGGAAAGTTCAGTTACAAATTTAATGAATTTATCAAGAACACAGAAACATTTACAAAAAAAATCCAGCCAAAGGATTTAGTTTCTTAGATTTTATGTTTACCTTTGCCATATATCAAGAATTTGCTTGTTTGAGTTTCAGCAGCACTAAGGGAAGTGAATTCTGTAATATTGAAGTTTCGTACGTTTTGACTTTACCTAAACACCCATCAGAAACATGCGAATCCCAAATATAATGCAAGCATTAGATGTGCTTATTGCCGTCCAATGACTCGCTTTTAGTGAAATTACAAGCCTGCCTAATCAAAAAAAATTAAAAGCTTATGAAAAAAAACACTTTCATTACTTTGATTGCCACATTTGCCCTACTGCTTATGTCGCACACAGCAAGTGGACAAGGAGTAAAAATCAGTTCTACTGACAATCCATTCCCCTCGCTGTCAGCACAGGAGGCAACCCTGCACAAAGCTACGAATCCCCGTACAGCAAGTCCTCTTAAATCCCATTCTGTAAAAACCAGTCTTTCGGGGGCTACCATTCTTGGATGGCACACTTATCCGGAACCAACATTTTGGGGAGAGCTGAAAACCTCTGGCGAAGAAGTAGGTATATGGCAGAATGAGGAACTCTCACCGGATGCCGGCTTCGTCAAAGACGATAAGCTATATCTATACTACGCAAAGAATGTTTCCGGCTACCTCACCATGCGTTATTATGTATGCGATTTGGCAACCGGCAGCATTCTGGAAGCCGGCGATTTAAAAAACACCGACGCCACCCAATATGTGTTCATGTGCGCCTACGACGATGTAAATGATGTAGCTTACGCCTACACATACAACGCCGACGGTAGTGCCTACATGCTCCAAACCATCAAGCCTTCCACCCGCATCTTCACCAAGATATGCGACATCAGCAAGGAAAACCTTCCTTTCATGATTGGCTACGACACCAGCGAAGGCAGCCTTTACGGAATCACCAAAGCCGGCGATTTTGTAAAAATCAACCTTACCGATGGTTCTCAAACCATTGTTAAAGCTACCGGTTTCAAACCCGCACCTTACAAGCAGGCCATGACCTACAGCCCAATAGACAAGAAATTTGTCTGGGCGGCACTCCTCAGCGACTTCTCAGCATGCGCCATAACCATCGACCCCAAGACCGGCGTTAGCGAAAAGACCGGCTCGCTGCCTGCATACACAGAGTATAAGGTGCTTTCAACAAGCGACAAGACTCCTAACAGCACAACCCCGGCAGCTCCTGCCATAAAATCCATCAACTTCCCAAAGGCAGCTCTTTCCGGCAGCGTAACAGTGACTGCCCCAAATAAGTATTATGACAACTCCGACCTTACAGGCAATGTAACCATCACATCAAAAATTGACGGCATCGCCCATGCTACACAAACTGTAGCAGCAGGCAGCGATATTGATATAACCTTCAAAAAACTGAAAGAAGGAAACCACACTTTCACATTCATCGCCACCGACGAATCCAACAATACCAGTGCACCAACTTCTAAAATAGCTTTTATTGGCAAAGACCAACCACTTGCACCGAGCAATGTGGTAATCAACAAAAGCGGCATAAAATGGGAAGCCGTCACCAACGGCGTGAATGGCGGTTATGTTGATGCCGCTGCTGTGACATACAACGTATATGTAAACGACACAAGAGTCAATGTATCGCCCGTAACCTCTACAAACTTTGCTTATACTTTCCCCAAAGGTGCCGCAAAGGGTTATGTGGCAGCTGTTGAAGCCATCTACAACGGCAAGATTTCCACCAAGGCACAGTCGCCCAAGTTTATCTACGGCGACCCGTATTCTTTGCCGGTAGAAATAACATTCAACCCAGAAGTGTTCGACCTTTGCACCATAGTAAACAGCAATGCCGACAACTTTTTCTGGAAATACGACGCAACGAAATCCGCAATATGCTATTCTTTCGGTGCCAATGCTGCCGACGACTGGATTTTCTTGCCCCAAACAGCTTTCACCGACCCCGATGCACTGTATGAAGTAGCCGTATCAGCATTCGCTCGCCTGCCCTACTACAACGAAGCATTCGAGGTGGCATTCGGCACAAGTCCTGACCCGTCGGCAATGACCGTAGTTGCAAAATACAACAAAATAAACAACAGCGATGCTATGGACTTCATGTCCTACTTCAAGGTTCCTGCCGCCGGCATCTACTATGTGGGTATTCACTGCACCTCTCCTGCCCAGCAGGACATCCTGTATGTAAACAAAGTAAGCATAAAAGCATCGGAACGCTCGGCAAAATCTCCCGAAAAGGTCACAAACCTAAACGTTACAGCAGCTCCGTCAGGACAACTAAAGGCTCTCGTAAGCTTCAAGATGCCAACAAAGGACATAGCCGGCGAAGACATTCCTGCCGACGAAACCCTCACAGCCGTAATCACTACGGGTGAACAAAAAGTAACCGTAAACGGCACTTCTGGTCAAGAATTCAACGAGGTTGCCATCACAACAGTACAAGGCACGAACGAAATCTCTGTTTCAGTAACCCGTGGCAGCGACAACAGTCTGCCGGCAACAGCAAGCGTGTTCACCGGCTACTCAGCCCCCGGTGCGGTGAACGCAGTCAATGTGGAATTGAGCGACGACAACATGTCGGCTCACCTGTCATGGACAGCTCCGACCTGGGCAGCCACAACCGAAGGCTACTACGACAAGGAAAGCCTGACTTATTACCTTTGCAGCTATGAAAACGGTGAATGGGTGGAAAAGAAGGCTCTCGGCTCTGAGACACAATGCGAGGTGTCCGTAGCTGACGGCACACCAATGGCAGTGAAATACGCTGGTATCAAAGCAGAAAACATTGGCGGAAAGAGTCCATATGTCACTTATGCCACTCTCACCATTGGCACTCCGTTTACATTGCCGATGTCCGACAACTTCAGAACCGGCAAATGCACCTACAATCCTATAATAGATGTCAAGCCAAACTCATCTTACTCCGGCAAGCACGCCCTTGCTGAAGCAAGCAAATATGGAGTGACCAATGCGGAAGACGGACAGTATGCCATGGTTTTATACTCTACCAACCAATACGCCGAAACCAACTGTCTCATGGCATTGCCCAAGTTCTCTACAATAGGTGTCAAGAAACCCCGTATTTCAATGCGCGTATGGGGAGGTCCGCAATTGGCAAACTCTGAAATCCATGTTGTTGCCCCCGGTGTCGAAGAAACCAAGATAGCTTCATTCTGGAACAACATGTCCGCACAATGGCATTATCTCGATTTTGAAATACCACAAGACTTCTGCGACAAGAAATGGATTGAAGTGCGCATCCTATCAACATTCTATCCAAGCGAAGAGAAATACACCATCATCGACAGCTACGAGATATACGACGAAGAGGCTTCCGGAGTAGAAAACATATCCGTTGCCGGCATTACAATAACCCCCGGCGTAGAAAGCATTGTGCTTAACAGTCCGGCTGCCACCAAAGTGAGCATCTTCGCAACCAATGGCACACTGGTATGCAGCAAAAATGTGGCCGAAGGTGAAACCATGATCAGAATCCCTGCCGGCATATATGTTGTTCATGCTTCTGGCATAACCCAAAAGATTGTTGTAAAATAATTGTCATCAAACGATAATACCAATTCAGACCGCGATAATTCTTTTACCGCGGTCTGTTTTTATATATTCAGATGGCATAGCCTAATAACTGCCGATTTCCAGAGCGGCTCATAATAGCGGAAACGAAATTCCAAAAACTAAAAAACAATAAAATCAGCACTAAACACTTGACACAATGACATTTTTTTTGTATCTTTGCAAGGTTTTGGATAGTCCTCCAAGACATATATTGATTATCAATTCGTTAGAAGAAAAGTTTAAGGTATATTAGATGAGACAGCTAAAGATTCAGAAGAGTATTACAAACCGTGCAAGTGAAGCACTCGACAAGTACCTTGTTGAGATTGGTCGTGCCCCATTGATTTCCATTGACGAGGAAATAGAGTTGGCACAAAAAATCAAGAAGGGCGGTCCAGAGGGAGAACGAGCCAAAGACAAGTTGGTCACCGCAAACCTACGCTTCGTGGTATCTGTTGCAAAACAGTATCAGCACCAAGGTCTTTCGCTCACCGACCTTATCGACGAAGGCAACATCGGATTGATAAAGGCAGCCCAGAAGTTCGATGAGACCCGTGGTTTCAAGTTCATTTCATACGCCGTATGGTGGATTCGCCAGAGCATTCTTCAGGCTATTGCCGAACAGAGCCGCATCGTAAGACTCCCACTCAATCAGGTTGGTTCGCTCAATAAGATTAACCACGAAATAAACAAGTTCGAGCAGGAGAACCAGCGTCACCCGTCTGTGGGCGAACTGGCAGAAGCGACAAACATCGAAGAAGAGAAAATAGGTCAGAGCCTGATGGCCGACGGACACCATGTAAGTATCGACGCCCCCTTCCAGGACGGAGAGGAGAACTGTATGCTTGATGTCATGCCCAGCGGCGAGGACAGCCGTACCGACCGTCAAGTGGATCACGAGTCGATGGCACTCGAACTGAACTCCGTGCTCAATAAGGTGCTCAAGGATCGCGAGATAACCATCATCCGCGAATGCTTCGGCATCGGTTGTCACGAAAAGGGACTCGAAGAGATTGGCGACCAGCTCGGACTCACACGAGAGCGTGTAAGACAAATCCGCGAAAAGAGTATTGCCAAACTCAGAGACAGTGGTAATGCCAAGATTCTGATGAAATATCTCGGATAAACTCTGCCACAAGCAAGGTTCGTCAGACCTACAAACAAGAAGAACAATAACCTACATAAGCAGGAACCACACATCTTTATATGTGGTTCCTGCTTTTTTATTTTCATAATAACCTGAGTTCGGGATAAGAATGTCGGAAAGTCAATTATGCAACAAGACACGATTTATCATCCCTCCACATTGGTGAATGGCTATCTGTGTTTTGTAAAAAGCGAAAAGATTCTCTTATTGGATAACAGTAAGCTGCCCATCAACGTGTTCGATGCAATAATCGATGTTGATGGACGGTTTCTTCTCATAGAAGCTGTATGCAGCCAAAACAGACAGGACATTCATTGCAAAATTGAAAACGCTGCGATGTCTTGAATGTACGAGTTGTGCAACATTTTTCAGTTTGTCGTTGATGGTTTCAATAACCGAACGCTTACGAAGAAGAATCTTGTCATAAAGTGGCATTAGTTTGTTCTTCATGTTGCATTTCAGTCCGGTTACAAGTTCAATTCCATCGTTGAACAACCTGTCGAACAGCCCTTGTGAAATGTATCCCTTGTCTGCGAACAATTTTCCGAACACATTGTCGCTCAGTCTGTTGAATACTTCAGTGCTTCTGTCATCAACATTTGCCTTTGTAAGCATGAAGTTCAAAAGTTCGCCTCTTTCATTGCATATCAGATGAAGTTTGAAGCCAAAATACCATCCCATTGTACTCTTGCCAATCTCTGCATATCCCTTGAATACCTTGTTTCTCTTTATGCGCTTGTTGTGGCAGACCGGGACGCAAGTGCTGTCGATAAAACTTATGCCAGTACACCTGCCAAAACAGAACAGTTGGATGAACAACATCATCTCGACAGCCACTCTGGATTCCAATTCAATGAAGCGGTTATAGGAGAGCTGATTGGGGAATAAGTCGCACAAATGATTCTTCACATAGAAAAGACAGTAATGCTTGAAATTACGGAACGTATTGAAGTGAAAATAGATGAGGATGGCCATTATTTCAGAACGACTCATTGCCCACTTGCGCTTTCTGTGCTTGCGTCCATTGGGTTCTGATATTGCCTTTTTCTCTATTTCCGCATCATATTCTTTGCAAAAATCGTCGATAATACAAAAAATCTCTGTAATTTTGTCTTTGGTAATCTCCATAATATTGGTATTCTTTAATTTATAACTAATTGATTTACAACCTTAAAGGTACTAAAAATTATCAAGATTACCAACTTTTAAGGCATATTTCTTATCCCGAACTCAGGTTATGATTTGTCTGAAAACAAACAAGTGCCCAAATTTCCAAAACTAAAGAGACATCAGCGCTTCTCACTTGAGCCATTATTTGATGAAGCTAAAGCTTACATATGTGCTGCTGGATTTGATATCTTCCTAAGGAGGAAAGATACTCAGGGAAAAGAACAGGATGGAGATGAGGTGTTTTATCTTACTGATAAGCCGAGTGTAGCTGGATATTTTTCTTCTATACAAGGTTCGATAATAAGAGAGACACTTAAAGAACTCAATATGCCAGAAAGCATATTTGAAATCACTGACCTTAATAGTTTGGAAAAATTAAGGATTGAAGTCGCAAGAAAGGAAAAGGAAAGGGGAACACACAATCAATATGCTTGTTCTATAAGCCAACTTAAACACTATATAGAAAACGGATTTACATACAAGGAGTTTGAGCACGATGCTATGTATGCTAAGAAAAAGAACAAAGAGAACAAAAAGAAGAAAGATTAAAATCCAGCAGCTTCTATATACGTGTGCGTTTTTGAGGTGAATAGGGTGAAGGTGTATATGTAAAATGTTACAATGATATGAGCATCCCATATAAAGTTATTATAGTATGGCGCTGCTGCATCTATCTCCCTAAAATACGGTTTCTATAAAGGCACAAGACGAATGAAGCTGCTGGACTCCAACGAAATCCGGCAGCTTCGAGATGTGTGTATCTTTGAGGTGAATGGGATTGAGGTGTATATGTAATTTATATAATCAGTCATCACTTATTAATAAGGTACATCAAGACTTCTTATTCCACCTAGACATAAGAGCAGATACTTCTCTATCGGACAACTCAGAAGTATCATTCCTTTTATAGTCAACTGATTGATATACATTTCTTGCCCATTTTTTTATTTCTTCTTTCATCAATTCTATAAATTTTTCTGCAGCTGTCTTAGTATAAAAACCGAAATGGAAAAATAAATCTGTTCTTCTTTTCACATTCCATTCAAGATTTAAAACATTATTTTCATTGTAAACAGGATAAACTACCCATTCCTTATTACAACAGTTCGTTTTTTTTAAGTTTACTGCCAAACTGTCTAAAAATATACAAGTGGTTTTTAGAAAAAAATAAAGATTTTGCTCTTTCATTTTTTCCCAATCTGACAATTTTATATTACGTTTCTTACAATACATATCAATAAGTTCCTCCTTTGTCTTAGGATATCTTATTGGCACATTTTCCCAGCATCTATTTTCCTTAGAAGGGAATAACAAAATATCACCTCCTTCTGCATATGTTCCATTCTCACGAAAAATCACTATATTATTTGATTTAATGCAGCGAAACTTCAGTCCATTATCTTCGCCTAAATATTCTAAATCACCAAATATGGGACTATAAATAATACCATTGACTTGAATATCATTGTTTAGAATATCCTTAATACTTTTGCAGTTCTTTTCTATTATCATATCAATTACATTTTATATTAAAACACAAAATATCTTTCCCCTTAACATACTCCTTGTATTCGTCGTATGTAAGAGGACCGACCCATTGTATCGTATAAATGTGCTTTATCTCTTCCATTTACTTTGCCATTATTTCAACAACAGGCATCGTTTTGTACATTTCATTACGTGCCATATAGCTGTAAGTTCCTACTTGCTTTACAACTTTTCCTTCTGGCACATTTATCTTTTGACTGTCATAATAAGAAGTACTTTCATCACCTACAAAGAGAACTATTGTTCCTAAATTACCACTTTCAAAATCGTCAACTGTAGCTAATGCGCTTCCATCAGGCAGCACCTGCATAACCTCAAAGACCTTGCCCGGTACAATGCCACGAGGCTTTTCAAACATTACTACATCATCATTTGATGCAGACGTTGCTTGTGATTTTGCCATAAAAAAAGCCTACCACAAACAATAACACAATTCCTGTAACTATTCCAGCTACATAGGTCAAGATAAATTTTGCTTTAATATTCATTGTCTTTAGTATTTAAGTTAAAGATGGTACTTTATAGTACGCAAAGATACATAAAATAACCCGTTGGCGGAATTAATTTAAGTTGACAAATATGAGTAAAAGGCTGTACATATCGCTGATTTTTAGCAACTTAGTGGTGATCAAAACATTAAGTTCAAACCATCGTATGTACAACCTTTATACAAAATTCGTCAAAATACTTGAGATATGCAAGCAATTCTCTGAAAATCTCGTCAATGAATCGGGTAATGTTCCACGTCGTGGTCCTGTTCCCAAGTTTTCGGATTTGGAAGTGGTGGCGCTATCCTTGACGGTAGAGACCGAGAGCATTGATAGTGAGAAGTGTTGTTCGACTATAAATTGCAAGAGTACAAGGACAGCATTTCCAATCTCATATCAAGGAGACAGTTCAATGACCGCAGGAAGAAAGCGGCAGGTCTGTGTGAGGAACTGCGCAAGAGGATTACAATGGAAATAGATGGCGGAGAGGAACAATTCTTTGTTTACTCCAAACCAATAGAGGTCTATAAGGTTGCAAGAGGAAAACGTTGCAGGACGGGGCGTACACTAACTTTTTACGGTTAAATTTCTGTAATATATATAATGTGACATAATCATAATCGAAGAAAACGATGCATTTTTGCAAGCAAAATAATAGTCAATGAACATCAGAAAATTCAGATCTTATTCTTTGGACTGGGAATAGACTCTCGTGCCATGTTATATGGACTTGACCATGTGCATGGTATTCGTGCCAAAATCAATAGTTTGAAAGAATAATAGAGGCAGATTATGAGTAATGAAAAGAATGACTTTTTCCTCCATTCCAATGAAGTGAACCATATCAGCAAGGAGGATTACGACAAGATAGAACTGTTGGTGAATGCGGCAAAGGCTTTTGCCCGCAGCACTTACCAGTGCGTCTATATCATCGATTATTTCCACCAGGATTTCATCTATGCATCCGATAACCTCGCTTATCTCTGCGGATTAGAGCCGGAGCAACTGATGGAGGCCGGTTATCAGATGTATATCGACCATGTTCCGGATGCTGACCTGCAGATGCTTCTCGAAGTGAATAAGAAAGGATTCGACCTTTTCAACGAATTGCCTGTGGGCGACCGTCTGGACTATAAAATCTCGTACGACTTTCATCTTACCAATGGCAGACATAGCCGATTGATTCATCATCACCTCACTCCGATACTTCTTTCTGATGATGGAAGAATCTGGCTTGCCCTCTGCACCGTATCATTGGCAGCAACCGATGAACCGGGACATATCATCATGCAGAAGAATGGTGAGCGTAGCTATTTTGAATATTCCACATTGCGCCACAAGTGGGAAAAGAAAGAAGGCATAACCTTGAGCGAGACTGAGAGAGATGTTTTGAGATTGTCTGCCCAAGGTTACACGATGAATGATATTGCCGACCGACTATGCAAGTCGGTGGATACGATAAAGGCTTGCAAGCGCAACCTTTTCGCCAAGAT
>OLGE01001792.1_pt1 | contig 20849 bp, 17 predicted proteins | sample 1605151 | NCBI WGS metagenome assembly OLGE01 (sample SAMEA3888912, study PRJEB22519) | human gut metagenome | biome: human gut; feature: human-associated habitat; material: faeces | place: Denmark | collected 2010
ACTATCCTGTCACCGTGTTCCTGTCCCGTGAGGGGTATTTCAAGAAGATCACGCCCCAGTCCCTGCGGATGAGCGGCGAGCAGAAGTACAAGGAGGGCGACGGGCTCCGGCAGAGCTTTGAGACCACGTCCAACGCAGAGCTCATGCTCTTCACGGACCGCTGCCAGGTCTATAAGGTCCGGCTTGGCGAGTTTGAGGACAGCAAGGCCAGCGTTCTCGGCGATTACCTGCCGGCAAAGCTGAAGATGGACGAGGGCGAGAGCGTGATCTACGCCCTGCTGCCGGGGGATTACGCCGGCTCCCTCCTCTTCCTCTATGAAAACGGCAAGGCCGCCCGCATCGAGCTCACGGCCTATCAGACGGCCTCCAACCGCCGGAAGCTGACGGGGGCCTACTCGGATAAGGCGCCGCTTGCCGCCATCCTGCGCCTGACGGAGGACGGGGAGGTGGCGGTCTGCTCCGACGAGCCCCGCTGCCTCATCCTCCACACCGCCCTGCTGGCTCCCAAGACCACCCGCACTTCCCAGGGCGTGGCGGTGATGACCCTGAAGAAGAACCGCCGCCTCACGGAGGCAAAGTTCCTGGCGGAGACCGCCATCCAAAACCCGGCGCGCTACCGGGTCCGCTCTCTCCCCGCCGCCGGCGCCCTCCTGAAGGGCGAGGACAACGGAGAGAAGCAGCTGACACTGGAAGTCTGAGCTTCCCCACGGAAAGGAGCGTTCCCATGCAGGCGACTGTGAAGAAATACGGCTTCATCACCCTCTGCTGCATCCCCTTCGCCCTGGCCTTCAACGCCTTCTATGCCCCCAACGGCCTCACCTGCGGCGGCTTTACCGGTGTGGCCCAGATCATCAACCACTTTCTCCCCTTTGCCCCGGTGGGCACGGTGGCGTTCCTTCTGAACCTGCCGCTCTTCATCCTGGGGCTGGTCCGCCACGGGAAGGGCTTTCTCCTGAGCTCCCTCTACGCCGTGGCGGTGAGCTCCCTCTTTGTGGACGTGCTGGCGGCGGTGTACACCTTCCCGCCCATGGAGCCCCTGCTGGCCTGCATCTACGGCGGGGTCATCCTGGGGGTGGCGGTGGGCGGCATGCTCCGCTACGACACCACCACCGGCGGCACGGAGCTGGGCGCCCGGCTGCTGCTGCCCCGCTTCCCCCACCTGCCCATCGGCAAGATCTGCCTTGTGATGGATCTTGCGGTCATCGTCTCCTACGCCGCCGTCTTCGGCAGCGTGCTGAACGCCCTCTACGGCGGCGTGGCCCTCTACCTCACCACGGTGGTGATGGATATGGTGATCTACGGCGGCCGGGCGGCCAAGGTGGCCTACATCATCAGCCTGGAGAACAACGCCATCTCCCAGGCCCTGCTGGACAAGGACATGGGCGTCACCATCCTGCCCGCCCGGGGCGCCTATACCGGGACGGAGCGGCCGGTGCTCCTGGTAGCCATCCGGCGGCGGGAGATCACGGCGGTGAAGGCCCTGGTGAAGGAGCTGGACCCCGGCGCCTTCCTCATCGTCTGCGACGCCCGGGAGGTCCTGGGCGAGGGCTTCAACGAGTACAGCCCCGACGGACTGTAAGGGATGATCACCCCCTGACAAAAATACATAAAAAACAGAAACGAACGCAAAAAGGAGGACTTCCCATGGCAGATCTTATGAAAACGAAGGAAAATCTGGAGGCCCGGGGCTACGCGGTCCGGCTCTTCCCGGACAAGGAGAGCGCCGCAAAGTACCTGAACGAAGTCATCGACGGCACTTCCGTGGGCTTCGGCGGGTCCATGACGCTGGACCAGATGGGGCTCTTCCCCTCTCTCGGGCAGCATAACACCGTCTTCTGGCACTGGAAGCAGAATCCGGCGGACGCCCGGGCCTCCGCCGCCAACGCGGCGGTGTACCTGAGCTCCGTCAACGCCCTTGCGGAGACCGGCGAGATCGTCAACATCGACGGCGCCGGAAACCGGGTGGCTTCCACCCTCTATGGGCACAAGAAAGTCTACCTCATCATCAGCCGCAACAAGCTGCTGTATGCGTTGGTCGATGCACTTTACACGCGGAGTGAGGCCGATTTCCGTCCAGCTACGTTTCGCGTACAGGGCGATACGGTCGATATCTTTGCCGCTTACGGGGAGAAGTGTTACCGGGTCGTCTTCTTCGATAACGAGATCGAGATGATCTATACGATCGATCCGGTGACGGGACAGCGACTCGAGACTCAGGAGCGGGTGGTCATCTATCCGGCCAATCTGTTTGTGACTACGCGGGAGCGGGTCGAGCAGGCCATTCGGATGATTCAACTCGATCTGGGCAAACAGTGCGAATACTTTGAATCGATCGGAAAACCGGCCGAAGCCCGAAGACTCAAACAACGGGTCGAGTACGATCTCGAAATGATCAAGGAGTTGGGGTATTGTCCCGGGATTGAGAACTATTCGCGCTACTTCGACGGACGTTCGCCCGGAAGTCGCCCATTCTGTCTGATCGATTATTTCCCGAAGGACTATCTGCTGATCATCGACGAGAGCCACGTGACCGTACCGCAGATTCGCGGAATGTATGGCGGAGACCACTCCCGAAAGACCAATTTGGTTGAGTATGGGTATCGTCTTCTCGCAGCGCTCGATAACCGTCCGTTGAAGTTCGGGGAGTTCGAAGCGCTCGAAAATCAGGTGATTTATGTCAGTGCGACTCCGGCCGATTATGAGCTGATCAAGTCCGAAGGCTCGGTGGTCGAGCAGTTTATCCGTCCGACGGGGTTGGTCGATCCGCCGATCGAAGTGCGTCCTACGCTGCATCAGATCGATGATCTGGTCGAGGAGATCGAGATTCGGGCGAAAAAGGACGAGCGGGTATTGGTAACGACCCTTACTAAACGGATGGCCGAAGAGCTCTATAAATATTTCGACCGGATGGGGATCCGTTGCCGGTATATCCACTCGGATGTCGACACCTTGGAACGGGTGCAGATTCTGGACGATCTGCGGGCCGGATTGTTCGACGTGTTGATCGGGGTAAACTTGTTGCGTGAGGGGCTCGACTTACCGGAGGTTTCGTTGGTGGCGATTATGGACGCCGACAAGGAGGGCTTCTTGCGAAGCGCCCGTTCGCTGACCCAGACGGCCGGTCGGGCTGCCCGGAATGTCGAAGGACGCGTCATTATGTATGCCGACCGGATTACCGACTCGATGCGCGCGACGATTCAGGATACCAACCGACGTCGCGAAAAGCAGATTCGGTACAACAATCTTCACGGGATCGTGCCTCATCAGGCGGTCAAGAGCGGTCGGACGATTCTTTCGGGCGAACCGCTGCAGTCGAAATCCGAACCGGGAGGGGTAACCTATGATCTGAGCGGAGACAGAAAATTTGCGGTTGCCGCCGATCCGGTTGCGGCCTATATGACCGAACACGATATAGAATCGGCGATCCGTATGGCCCGGGAGGCGATGGAGCAGGCGGCTCGAGAGCTCGACTTCACGACGGCTGCGGCTTATCGGGACAAGATGTATGCCCTGCAGGAGCAGCAGAAAAACAGAAAGACAAAGCAATAAGGAAGGTGATGGGTGAAGCGCGGTTTTTGACTCGGTTGATCGACAGGTTCTATTTTCCCTTTCTGCGCAGATGGGTTCCGCTGCAGACGTTTCGCTATGCGGTGTGCGGCGGAACGAATATGGCGTTCGATCTGTTTCTCTATTTTATTCTCTACAATTTCGTGTTGGAGAAGGAGGGGGTCGTGCATTTCGGAAACCTCTTTGCGATCTCTTCCTACAATGTTGCGTGGATGATCGTCTTCCCGATTACGTTTTTTACGGGATTCTGGCTGAATCGTCATGTGGCGTTTCACAGCTCACCGTTGAAGGGGCATGTGCAGCTCTTCCGTTACCTGTTGAGCGTGTGCGGGTCGATCCTGCTCAATTACCTTTGCATGAAACTTTTCGTCGATCTGTTGAGGTTCTATCCGACGCCCTCCAATGCGTTGACTAAAGGCATCTCGATCGTCTACAGCTACCTCATGCAGAAACATTTTTCGTTCAGAGGGTGCGCCGAACAGTAGCCGCAGAGACTCTCATTGCACGAATTGTTGCAAAGCGGCAGCCTGCAAAGCCTCCTATTTGACGCGGAGTTTCTGGTTGATTTGCAGGATCGAGGTTTTCTTTATGCCGTTCAATGCGCAGAGTTTTGAAACGGTCGTCGAGTATTTGACTGCAATGTGCGAAAGCGTCTCTCCCTTTTTGACGTAGTGATACTGTACGGAGGAGGAGCTTGTCGGTGCACTGCTCTGTCGGGTGGTTGTGGCGACGGTCGGTTTCTCTTCCGGCTCCTCTTCCGGAGTATACCCCACTGACTGTCGGGTCGAGGCGGTGATTCGTCCTCCCCGGTTGTAACAGTAGATGGTCTGTCCCGTTTTCAACTGATGATTCTCCGTATCGATAAAGAGGGCCGGATTGATCGGGGTCCCGGCAATTCGGATCTCGAAATGGAGGTGTTCGGTCGTCGCGCGCCCGGTCCGTCCGGCCAGTCCGATCGGATCTCCGGCTTCGACTACGTCATTGGGCCGGACCAGATTTTTGCATTGATGTGAATAGACCGTCTCGATTCCGTTGTAGTGGCGGATGACGACGACGTTCCCGTAGCCGCTGTAGAGTTTCGACATGCGCACCACGCCCGGCCATGCGGCCCGGATCGTGTCACGAGGAATGGCTTTGATATCGACTCCCGTATGTCTTCGTCCCGAAAGACTGAATCCCCGGAGATATTTACCGTTATAGGGGTAGTGGAACTCTTCTTTCAGCTTGTCGAGGTCAAGCACCAGTTCGCCCGATTCCGGAAACGGATTGTTGTTTCGGGTCGTGCCGACGTGGGCGGTTTCCGCTTCACTGAAGGTGATTTCCGGCCGAAGGACCGGAATTTCGGGAACTTCTAATTTAATCGTCAGGCTGTCTTCTTCGATCGCCGCGGCCGTCAGATCGGCTATCTCGGAGCCCTCTTGGGGCTGGCCCGATTGTTGTCCGGAAAGGTTCGAAGAGTCTTCGATCTGCAGGGTTGCAGATGGCTCTTTTTTGTCTTTCCCTCCGAACGTTTTTTTGAAAACCGAGCAACTCGACAGCAGCAGCGTCGAAGATAAAATAAGAGCACCTATTGTTTTTAGATTCATGGGGTTCGGGAATTAAGCGGGGATAAAGATACGAAATTTTGCTGAAAATTAAAGAGTCCGCTCGAGCGTGTGTGCATGGAGTGTAACGAGTTAGGGGCCTGTTCTGAAAAAAGAGAACATTTCGAAAATAACTTTATATCTTTGCGTAATAGGGTCGATTGATCCTATAAAACGAAGAAAAAACAGTTAATGATATCTATGGATACGGAAAAAGTAAAATGTTTGATCATCGGCAGTGGACCTGCCGGATATACGGCAGCCATTTATACGGCACGTGCTGGTTTGTCTCCCGTACTTTATGAAGGGTTGACGCCCGGAGGGCAGTTGACCACTACGACAAAGATCGAGAATTTTCCCGGCTTTTCAGAAGGAATCGATGCCAACGCGTTGATGGAGGAGATGAAGAAACAGGCTCAGGTTTTCGGAACCGATGTGCGGATGGGACTGGTCACGGCGGTCGATTTTTCGCAGCGGCCGTTTCGCATTACGGTCGACGGAACGAAGTCGATCGAGGCCGAAAGCGTGATTATAGCGGTGGGTGCCGAGGCGAAATATCTCGGACTGGAATCGGAAGAGCGATTCAAAGGAATGGGTGTGTCGGCTTGTGCGACGTGTGATGGATTTTTCTATCGAGGGCAGGATGTCGTTGTCGTAGGTGGTGGCGATTCGGCCTGCGAGGAGGCTACCTATTTGGCAACGTTGTGCAAAAAGGTCTATCTCATTGTGCGTAAAGATTACCTGCGGGCTTCGCAGGCGATGCAGCGTCGGGTAGAGCGTACGGCCAATCTGGAGGTGCTGTTTGAGAATCAAGTGCAAGAGGTGCTCGGAGACGATGCGGGAGTGACCGGAGTCCGTATCCGCCATCGCGATGGGACCGAGAGAGAGATTCCGTGTACGGGATTTTTCGTTGCGGTCGGACACAAACCCAATACGGATATTTTCAAAGGTTACCTCGATCTGGACGAAGCGGGCTACATCCGGACGACTCCCGGTACGCCGTGTACTTCGGTTGAAGGTGTATTTGCGGCGGGTGACGTGCAGGATCCTCACTACCGGCAGGCGATTACTGCGGCCGGTTCGGGATGTGCGGCAGCATTGGAGTGTGAACGGTTTTTATCAGGACGCTAAGTTTTTTTGAGATAATACATAAAAGATTGCGGGAATGAGGAGTTGGGTGGATTCGGAGACGTTCGATCCGGAACGAATTTTTAATATCCGGAGCGATGAGGAGTTTGTTGCGGCGGCGATGGACCTGTTTCGCTTTCAGGCAAAGGCCGTACCCCCTTATGCGGAGTATGTCCGGTTGCTCGGGGTCGATCCGGAGCGGGTATCGTCGTTGGAGGAGATTCCGTTTTTGCCGATCTCGTTTTTTAAAAGCCGTGAGGTGTACGGAGCACGCAAGGAACCCGAAAAGATATTTACCAGCAGCAGTACGACGGGGCAGACTCCGGCCAGACACTACGTTGCCGATTTGAAACTCTATGAGCGGGCGTTTACGGAGGCTTTTGAGCACTTTTACGGACCGGTCGGCGAAGTTTCGATCTTTGCGCTGCTGCCCGGATATCTGGAGCGCGAGGGGTCGTCGTTGATCTACATGGTCGACCACTTGATCCGACAGGGGGCCGGCGGCGGTTTTTATCTCTACGACCATGAAGCGCTGTTACGCGATATGGAGGCCTGCCGGGGGAAGAAGATTCTGCTCGGAGTCAGCTATGCCTTGTGGGATTTGGCGGAGCAGCATCCGGTTCCGCTGTCCGATACGATCGTCATGGAGACCGGCGGAATGAAAGGAAAACGTCAGGAGCTCTCCAAGGAGGAGTTCCATTCTCTGCTGTGTGAGGCGTTTTCGGTACCGGCGATCCATTCGGAGTACGGTATGGCCGAGTTGATGTCGCAGGCCTACTCTTCGGGGCAGGGCATTTTCCGGACTCCCCCATGGATGCGGGTGGTTATACGCGATCTGAACGATCCGTTTTCCCGGGTGTCGGCCGAGCGGACAGGCGGTGTGAACATCATCGATTTGGCGAATGTCTGGTCGTGTGCTTTCATTCAGACCGACGATTTGGGATCGGTCGGTCAGGACGGAAGTTTCCGGATGCTCGGCCGAATTACCGGAAGCGAGATTCGGGGGTGTAATTTGTTGGTACAATAAGAGAAACGGTATCACAGAACCGACGGTGAGGATATGTATAAGAATCTGAAAGATTATATTGCAAGACTCGAACGGGAAGGCGAGTTGGTACGGATACGGACGGAGGTGGATCCCCGTCTGGAGATTGCCGAGTTGACCGATCGGGAGGCGAAGCGTCCCGGAGGAGGACGTGCACTGCTGTTTGAACGGACCGGAACGGACTTTCCGGTGCTGACCAATATGATGGGGTCGGAGCGGAGGATGGCATTGGCTCTCGGTGTGACACGCTTGGAGGAGTTGGCCGAACGTTTGTCGTCGCTTTTTGCGGAGTTGGTAGCCCCGAAGGAACGACTGATGGATAAGTTGCGGATGCTGCCGCTGTTGGAGCAGATGTCGCGCTGGATGCCGCGAAACCGGAGCGGACGCGGAGCCTGTCAGGAGGTTGTGTGGACCGGAGATGAGATCCGGCTCAGTCGCCTGCCGGTGTTGCAGTGTTGGCCCTATGATGGAGGCCGGTTCGTGACGTTGCCGCTGGTTCATACGGTCGATCCCGATACGGGAATCCGCAACGTCGGGATGTATCGGATGCAGCTTTTCTCGGAGACGGAGACAGGAATGCACTGGCACCTGCACAAAACCGGAGAGCGGCACTATCGTCGATACAAGGAGTTGGGGCGGAGGATGCCGGTCGCAGTTTGTCTCGGTGGCGATCCGGCCTACACCTATGCAGCTACTGCCCCTGTGCCGGATCAGGTGGATGAGTATCTTTTGGCTGGATTTCTCCGGCAGCGGCCGGTCGAATTGGTCCGTTGCCTGACGTCGGAGCTTCGTGTGCCGGCCGACTGTGACTTCGTGCTCGAAGGGTATGTCGATCCGAACGAGCCGAAACGGACGGAGGGACCGTTCGGAGATCATACGGGTTTCTATTCGCTGGAGGATGAATATCCCGTGTTCCATCTTACGGCCATAACCCATCGTCAGGGAGCGGTCTATCCGGCCACCCTTGTGGGAATTCCGCCGCAGGAGGATGCCTACATCGCCCGTGCGACTGAAAAAATATTCTTTGTACCCATACAGAAAACGATGCTGCCCGAGATGGAGGATCTGTATATGCCCTATCAGGGGGTAGCGCACAATATTGCGTTGGTGAGTATCCGACGGAGCTATGACGGGCAGGCGCTCAAAACGGCGGCGATGTTGTGGGGTGCCGGGCAGATGATGTTCAATAAGTATATGGTCGTTGCGGAGGCTTGCGACGACATACGCGATCCGGAGGTGTTGAGTCGGCTGATGCGGCGGGTGTCGGTGCCGGACGATGTGTTGATCTCTCGCGGACCGTTGGACGTGTTGGACCATGCAGCTCCGAAGATGGGTTTAGGAGGAAAGATGGTGTTGGACTTGACGGATGTCAGGGATCGCGAACCTGCTCCGGTCGTGTGTCCGGGCCAGTGGACGTTTTGCGGAGGAATTCACTCTGCGAATGCTGCGTGGGCCGAGCGTTGGGGCGTATTGTGGCTCTATGCCGATCGAAAAGAGAAACCGGATGTCGGACATTTCCTTGCCGCGAACGAGGTTTCCGGAGTCCCTTTTGTCGTCCTGTTGGATAGAGAGGCGCAGGGCTTGTCCGGAGATGATCTGTTGTGGCTCGCCTCGTCGAATTGCGATCCCTCTCGGGACGTGCGGATAGAGGACGATTACATCCTGTTCGATGCAAGAGCCAAGGCGGGAGGTGTCAACGGCTTCGGACGTCGTTGGCCCAATGTGGTAACCTCGTCTCCCGAGACGATTGCCCGCGTAGACGAACGTTGGGCAGAGTATGGATTGGGCGAACGGGTGGAATCCCCGTCGCTTCGGTATCTATGCTTGCAGCGGAGCGCTTTGGCCGAATATGATCCCGAAAAAGAGTGAGATGAAACGGATGTGGAAACGGGTGTGGAGCGGATTGGTCGGTACTGCTCGGGAGAATCGGCGGATACTGCTGCTGTTGCCCCTGCTCGTTTTGCTGTCGTTACTGTTCCTATGGCAGGGCAAACCCCGTTTCGAACAGAGTTTTACGCTGTATGCTGATCGGGTACTCGATTCGGAGTCATCCGGACCCCGATATGCGAAACAGCGTGATAAGCAATCGAAAGTAGACACGGATTCTACGTATCGTCGCGATGATGCGAAGCAGAAGCGTGCGGCAAAACACGATACCCTATTTCTTTTCGATCCGAACACGGTTTCATTGGCAGACCTTGTGCGGCTTGGATTTACGGAGCGTCAGGCAGCCGTGATCGGAAACTACCGGAAGGCGGGTGCCGTATTTCGCAAGCCGTCCGATTTCGCCCGGTGCTATACGGTTTCGGAGGAGATGTATCGTCGTTTGGAACCCTTTATCCGGATCGACTCGACGCGATTTGAACGGAGAACGGAGCAGTCCCCGAAACGCACCCCGAAAGATGATCAAACGAAACCATTGGTCGTGAACGATACGGTTTCGACGGAACGGGAATCCAGCGTCGGGCCACAAAAAGATTCTGTCCGGATCGAACTGAACGGAGCTGATTCGGCTACGTTGGTCGGGGTACGCGGTATCGGTCCGTTGACCGCAGGAAGGATTGTTCGGTATCGTGAACGGCTCGGCGGATTTGTCCGGGTCGAACAACTTCTCGAAGTGCGGGGCATGCTCGAAAAGAATTATCAACAAATTTTACCACAAATTTGGGTGGATAGTAGTAAAATTCAAAAAATTGATATTAACTTTGCACTCCCGTTCGAGATAGGGAAGCATCCCTATGTGACGGAGCAGATTTTAAACCGGTTGATGAAATACCGACAATTAAAAGGAGGTTGGCGTAGTATAGGAGATTTGACGGAACAAAATATTCTATCGAAAGGTCAGGCCGAACGGCTGGCACCCTATCTCTGCTTCGAAGAGAAGTGAATCGTCCGGTACGTGTGTGCGGGAAGGTTCGTAACAAGCATTTAATGAACAAAATTTAAAATAGGTTTTTGCAAAATGATTATCATGCCGATCAAAGAGGGCGAAAACATCGAACGTGCTCTCAAAAAATTCAAAAGAAAATACGAAAGAACCGGTGTTCTGAAAGAACTGCGTCGTCGTCAATATTTTACTAAACCGTCTGTGGTTTCTCGCGAGAACAAACTGCATGCGATCTATGTAGAACAGATGAGACGGGACGAAGAGTAGACGTCCGGTACTGCATAACCGAAATAGAAAACGACTGTCCGGATCGATCCGGACAGTCGTTCTTTTTTACAACATGACGATGATCGAACCTTTTCTGACTTATCTGAGAACCGAGCGGCGCTATTCGGAGTTGACGGTCAAGGCCTACGGAGATGATCTCCGTCAGTTCGTGCTTTTTTGTCTGCATGGTGAGGACTCGGATGAAGAACCGGTTTCGTCCGAGTCTGAAGAGGTCATGAAAAGTTTCGATCCAAGACGGGTGACGGCCGATGATCTGCGGGCATGGATCGTGTCGTTGACCGGTGGGAAAAAACTTTCCGCACGAAGCGTGAACCGGAAAATATCGGCAGTGAAGGCCTATTTCCGCTATCTGCGCAAGGAGCATGTCGTAGAGAAGGATCTGTTTACGCGGATTTCGGCGCTCAAGACCTCCGGAAGACTGCCCGTCTTCGTCGAGGAGAGTCGGATGCACCGGATCGTCGAATCGCTGCTGCAGCCGACCGATGACTTCGAGACCGAACGCGATGCCGTCGTAGTGCTGTTGTTTTATGCGACCGGGATCCGACTGGCCGAGTTGACCGGAATTCGCTTAGATGATTTTTCACCGGATTATACGGTGCTAAAGGTCAGAGGTAAAGGAGATAAGGAACGGGTGGTGCCGGTGATTGAGCCCGTAGCGGCACGAATCGCTCATTACAGGCGATTGATTCTTGCGCAGGATATTTGTAAAAACGAGAATAAATTCTTAATTTTAACCCATAAGGGCGAGCCGATCGGACGCAGCGAAGTGTATCGTATTGTGCATGAGGTGTTGCGGGGATGCGGGGTTCAAGGGAAGTGCAGTCCGCATGTGTTGAGGCACACTTTCGCCACGCATCTGCTCGATCACGGGGCGGATATTCGTGTGATTCAGGAGCTGCTCGGACATGCCAGTCTCGAAACCACACAGGTCTATACGCACAACAGCATCGCCAAGTTGAAAGAGGTGTACAACCGGGCCCATCCAAGGGCCAAAAAGTATAAGGAGGATTAGATTATGAAAGTGGAGATTCAATCCGTAAAGTTTGATGCCGACAAGAAGCTGGTCGACTTCATTCAAGCCAAGATGAACAAGATGGATCGTTTTGTAGAGAATGCACTTTCCTCTCAGGTAACGTTAAAGATCGACAAGGACGATGAACAAGGAAACAAGGTCGCAGTCGTAAAAATAGATGTCGCCGGCGGCGAGCTGTTGGCCGAACGGCGATGCAAGAGCTTTGAGGAGGCGATCGATCTTTGTCTGGATGCAATCAAAAAACAGATCGACAAGTATAAGGAAAAACGCCGCTAATCGATCGGGCAAATAGTAAAAAGGGGATCGTCTTCCATAAACATGGGAGGCGATTCTTTCTTTGTATGGGATGTTGAAGAAAATGTTCGGTTAGTCGGATCCGAGGGCCTGATTTTTTTCGTGCGAAAAGGGTCAAAACGAGGTGGGGCCGATCGTTTCATTTCGATGAAAAAGAGAATAAAAATGCTGCGAATCATTCCGTTTGTGTATCTTTGTATCGAGTAATAGAAAGAATATGGTAAAGAAGAAAGAGACCTCGAAGAAGGCGAGAGGTCAGTATGCCGATCCGGCCGTTTTGATTGCGGAGCTGTTCCGCGCGATGCCGGAAAAAAGATTTTCGGTGAAGAATTTGATTTCGGCGACCGGGGCTGAAACCCGCGAACAAAAAGATTATGTACGGGAGGTAGTTCATTCGTTGTCCCGGGAGGGGATGATCGAACAGGTGGCTGAAGGCAAATACCGGTTGAGCGCTTCCGAACGCGAGATTCTGGAAGGAGTGGTGGATATGACCTCTTCCGGTGCTTTGTATGTGGTCGTCGAAGGACAAGATAAGGATATTTACGTAGACGAAGCGCATGCGGGCCATGCGTTGCACGGTGACCGCGTGAAGGTGGCGATCGTGCGTAAAGGAGGAACGGGAAATCCTGAAGGGGAAGTGGTCGAGATTGTGGAGCGTTCGCCCAAGAGATATGTGGGGGTTGTTGAGTTGTCCGATAATTTTGCATTTGTGCGGATCGACAACCGCAAAATGGCTCACGATGTTTTTGTCCCCGAACGCAACTTGCACGGGGCAAAGCAGGGACAAAAGGTCTTGGTGCGGATTACCGGATGGCCCGAGACGATGAAGAGCCCCGAGGGCGAGATCGTGGATGTGTTCGGGACACCCGGAGATAACAATACCGAGATGCACGCGATTCTGGCGGAGTATGACCTGCCGTACACCTATCCCGAAGAGGTGGAGCGTGAGGCGGATAAGATTCCCGATGACATAACTCCGGAGGAGATTGCCGTGCGGCGTGATATGCGTCAGGTGCCGACCTTTACGATCGATCCGGCCGATGCGAAGGATTTCGACGATGCGCTCTCCATTCGCCGCTTGCCCAACGGGAATTTCGAGGTGGGAGTACATATTGCGGATGTGACCCATTACGTCAAACCCGGAGACCTGATCGATACGGAGGGACAGGCCCGGGCCACGTCGGTCTATCTGGTCGACCGTACGGTGCCGATGCTTCCCGAACGGCTCTCCAATGGTTTGTGTTCCTTGAGACCGCATGAGGAAAAGCTCTGCTTCTCGGCCATTTTCGAGCTGAACGAGGAGGCTAAGGTGCAGCAGGAGTGGTTTGGCCGGACGGTGATCTATTCCGACCGTCGGTTTACCTATCAGGAGGCGCAGGAGGTGATAGAGACCGGTGAGGGTGATATGTCGGTAGAGATTTTGCAGTTGAATAGCTTGGCTCAGAAGCTGCGGAGCGAACGCTTCCGCAACGGTTCGATCAATTTCGAGCGCGAGGAGGCCAAATTCGAACTGGACGAGAACGGCAAACCGTTGCGTGTCTATTTCAAGGAGATCAAGGAGTCGAACCAGCTGATCGAGGAGTTCATGTTGCTGGCCAACCGTAAGGTGGCGGAATTTGTCGGGAAGAAACGGAAAGGGGTCCAGAACAGCGAGCGGACGTTTGTGTACCGTGTCCATGACAAACCGAATACGGACAAGATGGCACAGTTCCGCAGCTTTATCGTTCGGTTCGGATACCACATGAAGGCGCAGAGCAATAAGGCGGTGGCAAAGGAGATCAACAAGTTGATGCGGGCGATTCACGGCAAGAAGGAGGAGAACCTCATTTCGACGTTGGCGATCCGTTCGATGGCTAAGGCGACCTATTCGACCGACAACATCGGACACTACGGGCTGGCATTCGATTACTATACGCACTTTACCTCGCCGATCCGTCGTTATCCGGACATGATGGTGCACCGCTTGCTGGCACACTATCTGGCCGGAGGAAAGTCGGAGGACAAGGATTACTACGAACGGTTGTGTGAACACTCATCGGCAATGGAGGTACGTGCGGCAGATGCGGAGCGGGCCTCGATCAAGTACAAGATGGTCGAGTTTATGCTCGACAAGGTGGGTCAGGAGTTCGACGGGCACATTTCGGGGATTACCGAGTGGGGTATTTATGTCGAGCTTGAAGAGACCAAGATCGAAGGGATGGTCGCTCTGCGGGATATGACGGATGATTTCTACATTTTCGATGAGGAGAACTATTCGGTCCGCGGGAAGGATCATGGTCGTACCTTCACCCTCGGTGATGAGGTGCGGATTCGTGTCTTGCGTGCAGACCTGCATCGCAAGCAGTTGGATTTCATTTTGGTCGCCTCCTACGATTTCGATACGAAAAAGATCGTGAAGGTTAATTCATGACAGAATTACGATTTTCGGGAGGAAGCGTTCCGCTTTATTCGCAGCGGCGGGCTGTCCTCGCAAGTTAAGTTAAGATCGCTCTTTTTAGAGAGCATGGATTGATATAAAAAAGAAGGAGGGAGTGTTCCACATGAGACACCCCCTCCTTTTCTTTAATGTATAAAATGCACGTGGATTCGGTTTAGTGGGCCTCGACCCAGTTTTTCCCGACCCCGCATTCAGCGATCAGTTTGACCCGCAGGTGGGCCGCATGTTCCATGCACCGCACAACGATTTCGCGAACCTCTGCTTCCTCGCTTTTCAGCAGATCGATGACGAGCTCGTCGTGGACCTGAAGAATCATCTTGGATTTCAGTCCTCGTTCCGTGAGCTCACGGTGTACGGCGATCATGGCCAGCTTCATGATGTCGGCCGCACTGCCTTGAATCGGGGCGTTGATGGCATTGCGTTCGGCCAATCCCCGCACCACGGCATTGCCCGACCGGATGTTGGGCAACATCCGTTTTCGACCGAAGAGGGTGGTCACGTAGCCGGTTTCATGCGCCTGTGCAATGACGCGGTCCATGTATTGCTTTACGCCCGGATAGGTGGCGAAATAGCTGTCAATGATCATTTTGGCCTCGGAGCGGGGAATGTTCAGCCGTTGGGCCAATCCGAATGCTGAGATGCCGTAGATGATACCGAAATTGGCGGTCTTGGCCCGGCGGCGTTGCTCGCGGGTGACCTCTTCGGGAGGAATCGAGTAGATCTTGGCGGCGGTGGCCGTGTGGATGTCCGCATCGTGGGCAAAGGCATCGAGCAGGTTCGGATCACCGCTCAGGTGGGCCATCAGCCGCAGTTCGACCTGTGAATAGTCGGCCGAGAGCAGCAGGTGGTCGTCGTCCGACGCAACGAAAGCCTTCCGTATTTCGCGTCCCTGCTCGTCCCGAACCGGAATGTTCTGTAAATTCGGATTGGTCGAGCTGAGCCGGCCTGTTGCGGTGACTGCCTGATTGAACGAGGTATGGATTCGTCCCGTGCTCGGATTGACCAGTTGCGGAAGAGCCTCGATGTAGGTTGAGAGCAGCTTTTTAATTCCCCGATACTCCAGTATGGCCCCAACTACCGGGTGGCGGTCGGTGAGCATTTGCAGATACTCCTCGTCCGTACGGAACTGTTTGGTCTTGGTCTTCTTGGGATTCGGGTCGATCTTCAGCCGGTTGAACAGGGCTTCACCAAGTTGTCGGGCCGAGTTGATGTTCAGCGAGGGGTCGCCGCACATTTCACGGATGGAGTTTTCCAGTTCGATAGCCCGTGCTGACAACGTGCGGCCCGAAGCAGCCAATACCTCCGTGTCGATCTTGACGCCGGTCATCTCGATATCGGCCAACACCCGGATCAGCGGCTCTTCAATCGTGAGGTAAAGGGTGTCGAGACCGGCCTTCACGAGCATAGGCCACAGGTGGAGTTTCAGCCGCAGGGTTACGTCCGCATCTTCCGCCGCATATACGGAGACCTTTTCGACCGGAACGCGGTCCATCGTGATTTGGCGGGCTCCCTTTCCGATCAGCTCTTCGATCGGAATCGGCGTATAGTTTAAAAATGTCGCTGCTAAATGATCCATCCCGTGCCGCGATTCGGGATCGAGCAGATAGTGGATGATCATCGTGTCGTAGAGCCTGCCGCGTACATCGAGGCCGGCATGGCGCAATACCATCAGATCGAACTTGATGTTCTGTCCGATTTTGGCGATCGACTCGTTCTCGAATACCGGCCGGAGCGTGTCGATGATCCGTTTTGTGTTGTCGGGCCGGCAAGGGATGTACCACGCTTCGTGCGGAACGATGGCGATCGATATGCCGACGAGCCGGTCGTTGAAGATGTCGAATCCGGTCGTTTCGGTATCGAAGCAGAACTCCGAGACACTTTCCAGCTTCCGGCACAGAGCTTCGAGGTCGGCCAGCGTCTCGACCGTCTGATAGGTATGGGGAAGAGTCTCGACCGTGTCGAACATGGGTGTGCTGAAGAGTGTACCCTGCTCAGCGGACGGTTGTGTGCCTGTTTCGAGCGAGGAGAAGAGGTCCGGAGCGGTCTGCTGCTTTCCCGAGGGCGTTTCGGCGTGCGGGGAGAACAGATCGGGAGCCGTACTGCCCGGAGCGACTCTGGAATTTTCGGCGCTCTCCTGTTGCAGCTCCCGGATAAACGAGCGGAATCCCAACTCTTTATAGATTTCGATCAATTGCGGTTTGTCGGGCACCTCCAGTACTAGCTTCTCGGGTTCGAATGCGATCGGGACGTGCTGTTCGATTGTGGCCAATCGTTTGGCCAGCAGAATCTGGTCGCTGTGAGCGGCGATATTTTCACGCTGTTTGCCCGACAGCTTGTCGATGTTTTCCAGCAACTGTTCGACGGGCCCGTATTGGCAGACCAACTTGATTGCACTCTTCTCGCCGATGCCCGGCACTCCCGGAATGTTATCGGAAGCGTCGCCCCAAAGAGCCAGAATGTCGATTACCCGTTTCGGATCGTCGATGCCGTAGTGTTCATGGATCTGGTCGCAGCCGATGATCTCTACACCTTCGCTTCCGCCCTTGCGTTGCTTGTAGATGTACACCTCCGGACGGATCAGCTGTCCGTAATCCTTGTCGGGGGTTACCATGTAGACCCGGAAGTCTTGCTCGGCCGCTTCGCGTGACAGGGTGCCGATGACATCGTCGGCTTCAAATCCGGCGACCTCGAGGATCGGAATCCGCATCGCCTCCAGAATCCGTTTGATGTACGGAACCGATGCGATGATCTCTTCCGGCGTTTCGCTTCGGTTGGCCTTGTATTCGGGGTAAATATCGTGTCGGAAGTTACCGCCCGGAGGGTCGAAAGCGACACCGAGACAGTCGGGCTGCTCGCGGCGGATGATGTCGTTGATGTATTTGACAAAGCCGAAGATCGCCGAGGTGTTCATCCCCTCCGCATTGCGCATCGGGCGCCCTATGAAAGCGTAGTAGAAGCGAAAGATCAGCGCGTAGGCATCTATCAGAAATAGTTTTTTCATGGTTTGTTGTACTGGTGTATGAGTCGGGCCGTCGGATACGGCCAAGCTCCGCTAATTATTGGTGAGAAAAAACGGAGAGAATATCAAGGGCCTCTTTATGAAAAAAAGAGGGTGCAAACAGGTGTATTTCCGTCCAATGAAGCCGGGGAAAACCTGTTCGCGAAAGTCGGCTAATTGTCCGACCGGTACCACTCCGCAAAAGAGGTAGCCGTTTCGTGCAGTTTGATGCTGAACAGTTGGATTCCCGAGGGAAGTTCGCGCCCGATCTCCTCTGCAAAACGAGAAACCATGTTCTCGCAGGTCGGTTGGTAGTCGCATACCTCAATCTTGTTGTACAGCAAACGCAGTGCGTCGATCGCATCGCTGTTCTCGGCTGTCCGGCGGACCACCAACGCATGGTCGTACCGATCGACGATCAGTCGCCCCACGATGCGTTTCAACTCTCCGAAATCCATGACCATGCCATATTTCGGATTGTTTGGATCGGCATTGGGTTCCCCTTGTACCGTAACGAATAACTTGTACGAGTGGCCGTGTATCTCGCGACAGGCTCCGTCGTAACCGGATAGCGAATGCGCCATCTCGAACGAAAACTCTTTGGTCAAACGAATCACGCTCATAAATCCTCCTCTATATCGGGTATTTCGACCTGTCGGTCGAATGATTGAATCAGTGAGATGAAGGTTTCGGTCTGTGAAACCTCGGGCAAGGGCAAGATGTGGTCGAAAATCGTGTGCATCAGGTGTTCGTTGGTCGTGCAGTAGATCTTCATCAGGATGTTGTATTTGCCCGTAATAAAATGGCACTCGGTAATCTCCGGAATCTTTTTCAGATGTTCGACCGTCTGGATGGTTTTTGTCGGGTCGGAGATCCGGATGCCGATGATGGCGCAGACGTCATAGCCCAACATCTTCGGGTTGACCTCGAGGCGCGAACCGAGAATCACTCCCGACTCTTCCAGCTTTTTTACGCGTTGATGAATTGCAGCCCCTGATATACCGCACTCTCGGGCGATTTCGAGAAAAGGCATTCGGGCGTTTTTGATCAGAAATCCCAAGATTTTGCGATCGATTGCGTCCAATGATATTTTTGCCATAATTTTTGTAATCGTTGATTCCGAAACAGGCTGTTGCCGAAATATATTTTAGGTAATATCTGTTTTGGTTCCCCTGCCAAAATCGGTGCCGACGGTTGTCGTAGGCGTTAAATTATAAGCAAAGTTACGGTTTTCTCGCAAAAAATGTCGGAAAATGAGAAAAAATATGGATACATTCATTAACTTTGGGGAGTTATTAAAGATATTTAAAAAGTTTAACCAAATAATACCGATGAACTATGCAATCGATTGACAGCTATGATTTCAAAGGGAAACGCGCGATCATCCGCGTGGATTTCAATGTGCCCCTGAACGACAAACTCGAAATTACGGACGATACCCGTATTCGTGCAGCAATTCCGACTATTAAAAAGGTACTGCAAGAGGGTGGTTCGGCTATCCTGATGTCGCATCTGGGACGTCCGAAGAACGGTCCGGAGGATAAATTCTCGTTGAGACACATCATTCCGGGTATCGAAGCCCGTTTGGGTGTGAAGGTGGATTTTGCCGATGACTGCCAAGGTGAAGAGGCTGCCGCCAAGGCTGCTGCTTTGAAACCGGGTCAGGTATTGCTGCTCGAAAACCTCCGTTTCTATGCGGAAGAGGAGGGTAAACCGCGCGGATTGGCTGCCGACGCTACCGATGAGGAGAAAAGCGCTGCCAAAAAAGCATTAAAGGCTAGTCAGAAAGAGTTTACCAAACGGTTGGCTTCCTATGCCGACTGCTATATCAACGATGCCTTCGGTACGGCTCACCGGGCTCATGCCTCTACGGCATTGATCGCCGAGTACTTCCCGAACGACAAGATGTTCGGTTACGTGATGTTGGGCGAACTGAAAGCGATCGATAAAGTGCTCGAATCTCCGGCACGTCCGTTTACGGCCATTCTGGGCGGATCGAAAGTTTCGACGAAGATCAGCGTAATCGAGAACTTGATGAAACGGGTCGATAACCTGATTCTGGGCGGTGGTATGACCTATACGTTCAAAGCTGCACAGGGAGGTAAAGTCGGAACCAGCATTTGCGAGCCCGATCAATTCGAGACGGCTCTCGGAATTTTGGCAAAGGCCAAAGAGATGAATGTCAAAGTATATTTGGCAGAAGATGCAGTGTGCGGCAAGGAGTTTAAGAACGATACGGAGACTCAGGTCGCTCCCTCGAATGATATTCCTGATGGTTGGGAAGGTCTTGACATCGGTCCGAAAGCCATTGCGGCATTCAGCAAGGTGATCGCTGAATCGAAAACGATTCTGTGGAACGGTCCGGTCGGCGTGTTCGAAATGGATAACTTTGCCAAAGGTTCGCGTGCAATTGCCGATGCGATCGTAGAGGCTACGGCAAAAGGCGCTTTCTCCTTGATCGGAGGCGGCGACTCGGTAGCATGTATCAACAAATTCGGTTTGGCCGACAAGGTAAGTTATGTATCGACCGGTGGAGGTGCGCTGCTCGAGTATATGGAGGGTATCGAACTTCCGGGTGTAGCTGCTATTCGCAAATAGTAGAGATAATTAAGACTGATAGGAGGGAGCTTTTGCCGGGGGGTGAAGGCTCCCTCTCTTTTTGCAGGAGACGCGAGGTTTTGATAAAAAGTCAGAAAAAGTGCAGAAAAAATTTGGTAGGAGAAAAATTTTGTCTATCTTTGCACTCGCAATCAGGAAGGTGATTGCGGAACATAAGATTGGGAGTATAGCTCAGCTGGTTCAGAGCATCTGCCTTACAAGCAGAGGGTCCGGGGTTCGAATCCCTGTGCTCCCACACTGAAAATCAAGGGGTTACGGTGAAATTTCGCAACCCCTTAAATTTTTTGTACAAACAATTTGCAAACAACTCGCCGTTTTACGGTTTTGTTCCCGGTGTGTCTACTTGATAATTTTATACCCTCTATCTATGATTAACCGGCGTTCCTTGAGGGCGGCAAGCTCCCTTTTTAGTCTTATATTCTCAAAGAAGAAATACCAGCTTGCACAACTCATATAATTTGCCGTATTTATGATATAATCGTATGGGTTCTCGTCTTTCCCAATGGTAAATAGTCCGGTTCTCAAATCACAGACGGGCCACGGTTCGCCTAACTTCTGTAATTCGGTCCGTACATATTCGGTCATTGCCGCGCGGTTCCTTAATATCACCTCGTTTGCGTCCGCCGCCGTGGTGATCGCTTTTGCTTCGGTTGTAACAAGGTTACTATTATTCGCCTTGTTGCATTGCTTTCCTCGTATCATTTTTTTGTGGATGTTTCCAAAATGGAAAATTATATTTTTTCATAAAAGCGAATCCGGTATTTTTTCAAACGATCAAGCAATAATCTATCCCGTTGCGGTTCTTCGGCTATTGATGTAGCATAATCCCTACAAATGCGCATCAATGTAATAAATGCAATTTCATCGCCCGGCTTATAAAATATGCTTTTTTGCATATTGTCGGCGATTTCCAAAAGTTGTAATTTTTGTTTTGTGGTTAAACCTTCCATAATGTGATAAAATTTTAGCA
>OLGE01001795.1_pt1 | contig 20816 bp, 15 predicted proteins | sample 1605151 | NCBI WGS metagenome assembly OLGE01 (sample SAMEA3888912, study PRJEB22519) | human gut metagenome | biome: human gut; feature: human-associated habitat; material: faeces | place: Denmark | collected 2010
GACAAGCCCCCCGATAAATTGCTTATCAAGGTGCTTGATGAATTATGTATTTAATGAAAATAATCATGAAAGGAGAAGTGGAAGTAATTCTTCTGCTTTTTCTATGATGTGAGCCGGATGCAAGGCTTCCAATTCTGTGCGCGGGCGGAATCCCCATGCCACACCTATAGCTGTTACTCCGGCATGATGCGCTGTTTGCATATCTACATTAGAATCACCTACATAAAGTATATCTTCCTGTTTGACTCCTGCTTTTGTCATAATTTCGTTTACGATGGATGGATCGGGTTTTGCGGGGATACCTTCGCGTTGTCCCAATACTTCCACAAAGTTTATTTCAGGAAAATAGTGTGCTATTAACTTTCGGGTAGCTGCTTGGTATTTATTGGAGGCGACCGCTATCATGATCCCTTGCTGTTGCAGTGTTTTTAATAATTCGGAGATACCGGGATAAGGGCGGCTTAAATCGGCATTGTGCTCATCATAATAGGGGATGAATTGTGAACGTATCTTTAATACATTCTCTTCCGTACGTTCCCCTTCAGGCAGAGCACGCTCAAATAATTTATTGATTCCGTTTCCTACAAAAAAGCGGTATGCTTCCGTTTCATGTGTAGGATAGCCATAATATTGTAAGGCTTGGTTGGTGGCGGCAGCCAGGTCGGCAATGGTGTTCAGTAATGTGCCGTCCAGGTCGAATATTACAAGTTTCTTCATATTTGTACTTCTTTTATCGGTGCAAAGTTACTATTTTTGTATGCAAACTAATAATAATGCTTATGAACTTTCTAGAATTAGTGAAGGCGCGCTATTCTGCACGCAAATATGCCAATCGTCCTGTTGAGGCTGAAAAGTTGGATTATATCATGGAATGTGTACGTTTTGCACCATCTGCAGTTAATTTTCAACCATGGCGTTTCCGTATTGTTACAGATGAGGCCGTACTGAAAGCGTTGTATTCATGTTATAAACGGGAATGGCTTGCTACGGCTCCTTGTATCATAGTGGCTTGTGTGGATCATAATGAGTCTTGGCATCGCCGTGCCGATAATAAGGATCATGCTGATATTGCTATTGCAGTAGAACATCTTTGTCTGGCTGCTGCCGAACAAGGACTGGGTACTTGTTGGGTTTGTAATTTTGATGCTCCGCAATGCAGTGAGGTTTTGGGACTGCCGGAAAATTTGGAACCGGCCGTTTTGATTCCGGTCGGTTATGCGGAGGATGAACCTACAGAAAAGAAGCGGAAACCATTAAATGAAATCCTTCTTTAAAAAATCACAAAACCACCTTTCGGAGTGTCATCGGGCAGGCAGATTCAATTTCCTTTTACAGTGGATGAAGGTACTGTTAATTTCTTGACCTGATGACTGTTCCGGATTTTAAGCACATTTCTTTAGACTCTTCTTATTTTCTGATAATTTTGCATATTTTGTATTCCATTTATGATAGAAGTAAAGCCGAAATGGCTAAATTTGAGCACTTTTTAGGCTTTGAATAACCTATGAGTGTAGTAAGTACTATTAATAACACTGAAAATTATGGAGAACATAGGAGTTGGATTGATGTTGATGGTGGTCGGTATGGCGACTGTCTTTGTCATTCTCCTCATCGTTATCTATCTAAGCAAGTACCTTATTACTGTTGTCAACAAAGTGGCCCCCGAAGAGACCCCCAAAAAAGCACCTGCTGTAGCACCTACGGCAGATACTGGTGCTATGGATGCTATTAAGGCGGCAGTTGAGATTTTGACAGCAGGTAAAGGTCAGGTGATAAAGATTGAGAAGTTATAATCCAAAAAAAGAAAAACACATTTATCAAAAATGGAAAGAGAAGTAAAATTTAGTCTGGTCTTCCGCGATATGTGGCAGAGTGCGGGTAAGTACGTGCCTCGTGTAGACCAGTTGGTTAAGGTTGCCCCGGCTATTATTGAAATGGGCTGTTTCGCCCGTGTGGAAACAAATGGTGGTGGTTTTGAACAGGTAAATTTATTGTTTGGTGAAAATCCGAATAGAGCTGTGCGCGAGTGGACGAAACCCTTCCACGAAGCAGGCATCCAGACTCATATGCTGGACCGTGCGCTGAACGGTCTCCGCATGAGTCCCGTCCCGGCAGATGTCCGTAAATTATTCTATAAGGTTAAACATGCGCAAGGAACAGATATTACCCGTACTTTCTGCGGATTGAATGATGTCCGCAATATTATCCCTTCTATCGGCTATGCTCACGAAGCCGGAATGATTTCACAATGTTCGCTCTGTATCACTTTTTCTCCGATACATACTGTGGAATATTATGTGAATATGGCCAAGCAGCTTATAGAAGCCGGAGCCGATGAAATCTGTATTAAAGATATGGCCGGCATCGGACGTCCCGTTTCATTGGGAAAGATTGTTGCCGGAATCAAGAAGATTAAAAATATTCCTATACAGTATCACTCTCATGCGGGGCCCGGATTCAATATGGCTTCTATTTTGGAAGTATGCCAGGCTGGTTGCGACTATATTGATGTAGGTATGGAACCATTGTCATGGGGAACCGGCCATGCTGATTTGATTAGTGTGCAAGCCATGTTGAAAGATGCCGGATTTAAAGTGCCCGAAATTAATATGGAAGCGTATATGAAAGTGCGTTCCATGATTCAGGAGTTTATGGATGATTTCCTTGGTTTATATATCAGTCCCAAAAACCGTCTGATGAATTCTTTACTGATTGCTCCGGGATTGCCGGGCGGCATGATGGGAAGTTTGATGGCCGATCTTGAAACGAATCTGGAATCTATCAACAAGTACAAGGCAAAACGTAACCTGCCGTTTATGACTCAGGATGAATTGTTGATCAAGTTGTTCAATGAAGTTGCTTACGTATGGCCGCGTGTGGGTTATCCTCCTTTGGTTACTCCGTTCAGCCAGTATGTGAAGAACCTTGCCATGATGAATGTAATGGCTATGGAGAAAGGTAAGGAACGTTGGGGAATGATTGCCGATGATATTTGGGATATGATTTTGGGTAAAGCGGGACGTTTACCGGGTAAACTGGCCCCTGAAATTATTGAAAAGGCAGAACGTGAAGGCCGCAAGTTCTTTGATGGCAATCCGCAGGACAATTATCCCGACCAGTTGGAAAAATATCGCAAGATGATGCTTGAAAAACAATGGGATAAAGGACAGGATGACGAAGAACTGTTTGAGTATGCCATGCATCCGGCCCAGTATGAAGCTTATAAGAGCGGGAAGGCAAAAGAAGACTTCTTGGCAGATGTGAAGAAACGTCGTGAGGAGAAGGCGAATGCCACTATTCCTGTCGAAGCTGAAAACAAAACAAAAGTACTGACAGTGGATGTGAACGGACAACCTTATCGTGTTACAGTGGCATATGGTGCTGTAGATCCTGCTATGCTGACAGCTGCTTCGGGTGCAGTTCCTGCACAAGCTGCTCCTGCTCCAGTAGGGGAAGGGAAAGATGTGCTTTCTCCGTTGGAAGGTAAATTCTTCTTGGTAAAGAATGCCCAGGAAACTCCGAAGAAGGTGGGTGAAAAGGTTAATAAAGGTGATGTGATTTGTTACGTCGAAGCAATGAAGACCTATAATGCGATTCGTGCGGAATATGACGGTACTATAACTGCTATTTGCGCTAATTCGGGTGACACGGTTTCAGAGGATGACGTATTAATGAAAATAGTATAATGGAAGATATATTTGAAAGACTTTATGATATGACTGCTTTCAGCAATATTATTGCTGAACCGCAATTCTTGATAATGTATGCCATTGCGTTCATCTTACTTTACTTGGGGATCAAGAAAAAGTACGAACCGCTGCTGCTGATTCCGATAGCTTTCGGAGTGTTGCTGGCTAACTTTCCCGGTGGTGAGATGGGGGTTGTCCAGGCCGATGAGAATGGCATGGTAATGGTGAATGGAGCACTGAAGAACATCTGGGAAATGCCGTTGCACGAAATTGCGCACGACTTGGGCCTGATGAACTTTATCTACTACATGTTGATTAAGACCGGTTTTCTTCCGCCTATCATTTTTATGGGGGTAGGTGCTTTGACAGACTTTGGTCCGATGTTGCGTAATTTGCGGCTTTCTATTTTCGGAGCTGCTGCACAGTTGGGTATTTTCACAGTATTGTTGGTAGCTATCTTGATGGGGTTCACTCCGAAAGAGGCGGCTTCATTGGGTATTATTGGTGGAGCAGACGGTCCTACCGCTATCTTTACCACTATTAAACTGGCTCCCCATTTGCTAGGGCCGATTGCTATTGCCGCTTATTCGTATATGGCTCTGGTACCCGTTATCATTCCGTTGGTTGTGAAAATCTGGTGTACGAAGAAAGAATTGAGTATCAATATGAAGGAACAGGAAAAGAAATATCCTTCTTCGGTAGAAATCAAGAATCTTCGTGTGCTGAAGATTGTATTTCCGATTGTAGTGACTACGGTGGTCGCTCTGTTTGTGCCAAGTGCAGTGCCTTTGATTGGTATGTTGATGTTTGGTAACTTGATTAAGGAAATAGGTAGTGATACTTCACGTTTGTTTGATGCAGCTTCAAATAGTATCATGAATGCGGCAACTATCTTCTTGGGGTTGTCAGTCGGTGCGACAATGACTACGGAGGCATTTTTGAATTGGACTACTATCGGTATTGTGATAGGTGGTTTCTTGGCGTTTGCCTTGTCTATTTCCGGTGGTATCTTGTTTGTGAAGTTGGTGAATCTTTTCACTAATAAGAAGATCAATCCACTGATTGGGGCTACAGGTTTGAGTGCTGTGCCCATGGCCAGCCGTGTGGCTAATGAAATTGCTTTGAAGTATGACCCCAAAAATCATGTGCTTCAATATTGTATGGCAAGTAACATTTCAGGAGTTATCGGTTCTGCCGTGGCTGCCGGTGTGCTGATTTCATTCCTACAATAAAAATCATCGTATTTAAATTGTTCGGGCACGAATTATACGGAAATTACAGGTGTTTTAGACAATACTGTAAGATCTGTATAGTTCGTGTTTTTTATTCTCTTTCTGTATCGTTCTCCTGGCTAAAACAAATAGAATAGGCCCTCTCCTCACGAAGAAAGCCTATCGTTAGATTAATGTTTAATATAAGAGAGAGTTTTATAGTCCTAACAGTTCATTGAACTTCTCTGCTGTCTTGGGATCTGACGGACGGGTCATATTGGCAGAGATGATTTTGCCATCCCGATCCAGCAGGATAAAACGGGGAATGCCGTTGATGAGGTAAGCATCCATAAAGGTCCTGTCTGTTCCCATGTGTAACTGGATCCCTTTTAGTTGATCCTTTGTTACCATGTTCTCCCATGCCTTTTTGTTCTTGTCGCATGACAGGCTGACAAAATGAATATCCTTTCCTGCATATTTCTCTTCCAATTCCTTTAACGCAGGAAGTTCTCCACGGCAAGGGCCACACCAGGTAGCCCACACGTCAATATAGATATATTTCCCTTTCAAATCTGCCAAAGATACTGTTTTTCCATTGATATCCGGATAGGAGAAGCTAGCTGCTGAGGGATTGCCTGATCTTAATTTTTCCCACTTGGTACAAAGTGCGTTGAATTTTTCTATGGACTTTGCATCCTTCACATGTTTGCGGAATAGGACAATCAGCCCGTCTGCTTCATCCAGCCCGTTATTGTCTACAAAGTTATAAACAAATTGGTCAATCAGAAATTCTGCAACCTTTTCATCCTGTATGGTTGCATCTACGTAGTTTACACTTTGTTCTGTAGAACTTGATGCAACTGTTTTTCCTTTATTACTAAAGGCACTGATAGCATCGGGAAGAAAAGCCTTATATTCTTTTAGAGCTAATAAACTGGCATTGATCGGAGTAATAGCTTCCAGTTTTTCATAATATGCTTTGGAAGGAATATAGTTGTCATCCTTTCCAAAATGAGGATGATACAAAGCGTATTTGGAGAAATAATAATACGTATAGAATTGCAAACGTATTTTTTCCTGTGTAGTGAAATCGGCTGGAAGTTTTGCGGCTTCCAATACTTGGCAATTGGCTGCGTACAGGCTGTCCCCTTTGTGTATGAGGGCGGCCTCTTGCATTTTCATATCGGGCATACCGAGTGATTGGAGCTCTTTGCTTCCCAGATAGGTGTTGATAGCGGCACCTGCTCCTTCAAAGGTTGTGTTTCTCCACATGTTGTCACTGTCGAATGACAAGGTAAGGTCTTGATTGGGATCCAGATAAAGAGTACGGCGTCCGCGTGTGTATTGCATGGTTACATATTGCGGAGTGAATCCTGTGATTTCTATGTTGCCGTTTCCAGCGGCATCAATCGCCACTTCTTTTTGTTCGCCACTTTGGCTGAAAGTCAATCTCACTTTGACCTTCTCATTGGGATTGGTGACCTTAAAAGTGAGCTTTGCAGCTTCTGTAGCGGTAAAGGTACTCAGCGCAAGGCCAAGTACCATGATGGATTTTAGAGTTCTCATCTTATTTTTTTCTTTTAGGTTTCATTTTCAATGCATCGGGACGCATGTTATAGACTTTCTTTCCGTATGCGGGTTCTGTGCTGAGGCAGGCAGGGATGGGGGCTTTGCCGTTCAGTTTGCGAAGTACCATTTCCAAGGCGGCTGCATATTCCTGATGGATGAAAACATCATCTCTGTCTGTTTGGTTATAAGCAATGTATTGCAGATAGCCTACACATTTGTTGAACCAGAATTCGGGAAGTTCCTCTGCTTTGTATCCCAAACGGGCGATAAATTTCAGTCTACTGATTAACTCTTGCTGATTGACTGTGGTGTCTGCAATCATCGCATCAATCTGGGTAGCTGCCGCTTCATACTTTTGTTCCCGGATATCATTATTGATACGGATCATTTTCAGATTGAAATCTTTTCCTTCATAGTTGCATAAGGCTTCAATTTCCGCCAATTCGCCGTATGAAGTTTCTTTTGCCAATTTAGCGTCAACAGCTTTTTTGCCGAAACGCTGGCAGAAATCCGCATAATTGTCTGATACTTGCTTCAGGTACGGGTTCATGCCATTGATGGTGTTTACATATACTTCCCATACATTCGGATCAGTCAGTTTGGCACCTCCTTTTATTAATTCATCAAAAGCGGCTTGTACGTTATTGCGTGCATAGACTGAATAGTGATAATTGATGTAATCAATCAAGAATGCACGTTCTCTGTTCCCCTTGGTATATTGCTCTTGCAGGTAAAAAGAGCGTTTGGTAGGAATGTTTGCATCTTTTCCTGTCTGAATAAACTGTTCGGGAGTCTGACGGCTGCTGCTGCGATGAACGATTTCTTCGGTGGCAGGATCTATGAATGCATAGGTGGGATAACTGCGTACACCGTATTTCTTGGCTAATGTAATTCCTTCACCTTCTTCAGCATCAATTTTGAGGTTGATGAAAGTTTGGTTATAGTAGTAACCCACTGTAGGCAATGAGAATACGGTTTGTGCCATATTCAGGCAAGGTCCGCACCATTGGGTATAGAAATCAATGAATATCAGTTTATTTTCTGCTTTGGCCTTGGCTACGGCTTCTGCCCAAGTAGTGCCGTGCAGGAAATTGATTCCTGCATTCTGGGCATTTAAGTGAATCGCATAGATACATGCGAAAATGAGTAAGATATATTTTTTCATGTCTTTGAATTTAATATGTTAATAACCAGGGTTTTGTTTACATTCCAGATTAGAACTGATTTCTGACGACGGAATGGCATCGATACGGCGGTCTATGATGCGTTGGTAATAATTGTCTCCTTGTGCTTCCGATTTTTCATATTCTTTTTCCAAAGCTTCTCTTAACGTCTTGTTCAAAGCAAGCAGACGGGTGAAATCGGGTTTCTCTGTGTATCCTGCAAAACGGATCATGGCAAACCATTCATGCCAGTTCTCGAAAGACAATTCCAGCATCCATTCGTTGAATATGGCGGTTTCCAGTTCTTCGTTATTGGCTGGAAGAATTATTTCGGCTCCTGCTCTTTCGCGTAGTTTACGGATCGGTGCGTAGGCTTCGGATATAGAGGCTCCCGAACGATACAAGGCTTCGGCTTTTATCAGATAAAGTTCAGAAACACGGCTGAAGATGACAGGCATGTCATTGGCATCATTCAGCAGCTTCTTTACCGATTTCAGGTTGTAGGCTACCGCAGAACTGCGGCTGTCCATCAGGCTGTCTACTTTAGAGAAGATGGCATCGGCGCGAGGATCATCCCCCACCAGTTCCACATACTCATTGGTGGGCCCCCAGTAACCTTGTTTTTTCGTGGGGCTGTTACCGTAACATTGCTGACGGGTTGAAGTGTTGGTGGCATCTTTTTGGTCGAATACACGAGCGAATAGAATCTCTTTGGTTGTTGAAAACTTATCAAAAACGTCACCATAGTTTGCTTCCGGCAATGGAGAATTTGTATCAATTGCATCATTAACTGCTGCTACCGCTTCTGTGTATTTTCCTGCATACAGCAATACTCTTGCCTTTAATGCCTTGGCTGCTTCTTTAGAAGCTTGTGAAAGCTTTTTCCAATCAGGAGCTTTTTCAATAGCTATTTCCAGTTGATCCAGAATATATTGATAAGAATCGGCTACGGAGCTACGCGCCTTTAAAGCATTGGATACGGATGGAGCTTCATTACGCATGACAACTCCGTATTCACTATTCATATCCCAAAATTCGCAGTAACGAACCAAGATATTGAAGTAGGCCAAAGCGCGTAAATAGGCTATTTCACCTAACACTTCGGCTCTACGGTTTCCGGAGAACTCTCCGTCACTCATGCGGTTACAGGCTGTTTCCAGGAAGTTGGCGTTTTTGATCACAGCGTAATCTGCATCCCATTCTGTTGCATCACTGAATGATAGGGTAGGCAACATTCGTTCGGAGTAGTAAACGGCATTACCGGCACTTACAATTTCTTGACGCCACATGGTTCCGGCTTTGAATGAGCCGCTGACTGTAGGAAATATGACATTGAATCCATTTCCAGGTAAGGAGTAATAAATTCCATTTAGAGCAAGCTCTACGGCAGCAGGTGTAGTGATGGCACCGTCTAAATCTGCTTCGAATTCGGGCTTTTGGTCTAAGACATCTACCAACTGGCACGAGGAAACGCCCATTGTAAGTAAAGCTAAGAATATATATTTTTTCATTCGATTATACATTTAAATGATTATAAGTTAATTTTTAAACCTGCCGAGAAGGAACGGAAACCCGGATAAGTGGAGGTTTCATAGTTACCGCCATAGTTGCTGTTACTGTTTACAGTAGCAGGGTCTGTTCCCGGATAAGAGGTGATAGTGAACAAATTGGTAGCTGAGATAAATATTTGCCCTTTAATTACTTTGTTTAAAGGCAAATTATAAGTCAGACGCACTTCCTGCAAACGGAAGAAGGAGGCATTAAACAATTCATGATCGGTTAGTCTAGGTACACCGTCACCTATATACAAGGCCGGGTATTTGGCATCTTTGTTGGTGTCAGACCATCTGTCATTCAATCCATAGTCAATCAAACCGGTTAATTGTCCGGGTAGATTCTGCAATGTTTTGTTATAAATCTTCAAACCACCGATCTGATATCCGAAGTTGGCGAACAGGCTGAATTGTTTATAAGATAAATTGGCAGTCAGACCGCCGAACAGATCCGGATCAGGATTACCGATAATAACACGGTCATTGTAGTTGATGATTCCATCTCCATTTAAATCCTTAATTTCCAAATGTCCCGGTTTTAATGAGTTACCATCGTAATAACTTTGTCCCTTTGATTTAGCATAGGCATTCAATTCATCTATTCTGGTTTGATCTTGTATGATCCCGGCATATTCATAACCATGGAAAGCTCCCATTGGATAGCCTACAGCCAATACTTGGTCGGCATAGCTGCCTTGAACTACTACATCCATAGCTGATTGTGCTTTACCTTCTTCAACCAGTCTGGTGACTTTATTCTTGTTATGTGACATATTCAAGGTCAAATCCAAACTCCAGTCTTTAGTAGATAATACACGGCCTACCAGGTTTATTTCAATACCGCGGTTGGTCAATGCTCCGATATTACGGTTCATCTGCATAGAGCCACCGGTTGCACTGGGCGGGAAATCAAATGACCAGATCAAGTCTTTGGTATCTTTGATATAGCCGGAGATAGAACCGGTCAGTCGGTAATCGAACAATGCGAAATCAAGACCTAAATCATATTGGGTCGATTTTTCCCAGCGGATGTCGCGGTTACCCACTTGTTTATGTATAATGGCTGACAGATTATTATAACTGGTTGCTTCGTATAAATCACGATTAGAGAAGCTGGTTAAGTTTTGTGTACCGGTAGTACCTACGCTGGCACGTAATTTCAAATCATTAATGAATGTCAGGTTTTTCATGAATTTTTCCTGAGAGATACGCCATGCAATGGCTCCTGAAGGGAAGAAACCATAACGGTTGTTCGAACCAAACATGGATGAACCATCATAACGTCCTGTAAAAGTGAACAGGTAACGCTCCATTAATTTATAATTGATACGGGCAAATGAAGAGAACAGACCACTTGCATTATATCCGTTACCCCAAGATGAGATGCTTGCGGCACTTCCTAAATTGGTGTAGATATCATTATCCGGATAAGTCTGGCCATTCATTCTTGTACTACGGCTTATACCACGTTCAAAGGAGATACCGGCTACGGCATCCAAAACATGATTCTTGTTGAACTCATAGTTATAATTCAATGTATTGTCGAATACGGTTTTTGAATATTTATAATGATATTCAGATCCGCTAGCTTCATTTCTAGTACTTAGAAAACTTGGACTGAATGAATTGTTTTCAGTAAATTGTAAATTACCCGATAAACTGGAACGGAACCGGAATCCTTTCCAAATATCAACTTCTCCGTATACGGTTCCCATGATGCGGTAAATATTATCATGGTTTTTCTTATAGGTGTTGGCCACCGGGTTGGCTTGACCTGTGGACATATCAAATTCCCCGTTATCATTATATATAGGCATATCAGGACGATAACCTTGTGCGCTGAACAGTGAAGTTCCTGCATTATCCTGATCTGTATAACTCATATTAGCATTGATACCAAAACGGAGGATAGGCAATACATTCATTTCTGTAGACACGCGTGCATTATATCGGCTTAAGTCACCTCCTTTAACCATACCTTGCTGATCGAATATGGATAATGAAATAAGATATTTGGAAACTTTGCTACCTCCACTTACTGTCAAGTCGGCATTGTGGCGGATAGCTGTTTGTTTCACTTCGTCAAACCAATTGGTGTTGGCACTGCCTAATGCGGTGGAATTAGGCTCAAGAATTTCTAGTGCATATTGGTTGGACGGATCATACACCAAGGTTTCTTTAGCAAAGCGGCGTACCGTTTCGCGCCATTCATCACCATACAGGATACGGTAGTTCTTAATTTGAACATCAGTGGTTACATTATAGTTGAAGTTGACGGTAGGTTTGGAACCCTCCACCCCTTTCTTGGTGGTAACGATAACCACACCGTTTGCAGCACGAGAACCATAGATAGCAGCTGCAGAAGCATCTTTCAATACGTCCATAGATTGGATATCATTCGGAGAAATGGCATCCAGCATGCTGGGATCTTCTACAGGAACTCCATCGATAACATACAAGGGTTCATTAGAACCGGTTAATGACGTAGCACCACGCACACGTACACGGACTGTCTCACCCGGAACACCGGTATTCTGTGACACCTGTACACCTGCTGCCAGGTTTTGAAGCATAGAAGTTACATTAGGAGTATTCAATTGGCTCAACTGCTTTAGGCCTACTGAAGCTACAGAGCCGGTCAAATCCTTTACAGAAGAAGTACCATAACCTACTACGACTACTTCGTCCAGATTGGTCACCTCGCTTTCCATTTTTACATTGAAAACGTGTCTGTTGCCAATTTTTTCCTTAACTGTCTGCATACCGATAAAGCTGATCATCAGTTCGTCGTTTTTAGTGTTTTCAGGATAAGACAGCATGAATTGTCCATCCATATTGGCTACTGTACCGAACGTGGTGCCTTGGATAACAATAGAGGCTCCGATGACCGGTTCGCCCATATCATCTTTGATCACTCCGGTAATTGTTCTGCGCTTGGCATTTCTGTCAATCGGTAATATGAGTACATAATTGTTCTCTACTAATTCATAGCGCATACCTGCCTGGCTACAAATCACGGAAAGTGCTTGTTCCAGAGGTTCTTTGTTTAATGTAAGTTTCAAAGGTACATTGTTCAATGTTGCATCTTCGTACATGATATGAATGCCTGTTTGCTTTTTAACCATGTTAAGAGCCTCTTTTACACTGATGTTTTCACTTTTGATAGTGACAGTCTTGTCGGCTAGTACGTTTGCAAACATTGCGTTGAATGTGCAGAATATGCACATTAACATTACTAATAGCCTCATTTTTGGAGGTTTAGCTACTAAACGATTCCAAAGTTCGTCTTTTTTCATAAAACTCAAATAACTCATTTAATTTAGAATATTCCTGTTATACAGGGTTTGATTATTGTTTTTTTACAAATATAGTTTCTCCCTTTTTCTCAAACTTGACGTCGGATACACGATGAATGATGTCTAGTGCAAAGTCCAAAGGCTTGTTGCGGAAAATAACTCCGGTGAATTTCATGGTTTCTAATTCCTTGGATGCTATTTGAATATTTACATTATAGCATCGGGACAGACGGGCTATCAGCAAGGGAAATGGCATTGCGTCAAATTCCATAGCACCCTCAGTCCATGAAATATAGAATTCAGTATCTACTTTGGAAACTTTTGATTGTGCAGAAGAGTAATGTTCGCCTGGTAGTAGATAATATTCACCTGATGGAGCATTTACCTTTAATTTTCCTTCAATCAAGGTTACTGATAATTCTTCATCGGGATAAGCCGAGATATTGAAAGTTGTTCCTAATACATAAATAGCATGGTCGTGTGTTTTTATTATGAAAGGGCGGGCTTCATCGTGTGTAACCTCAAACATGGCCTCTCCTTCCAAAGTAACTTCCCGGGTATCTCCGAATTGAACCGGAAAGTTGATATGGGAGTCCGCATTCATTTTTACTTTTGTGCCGTCAGCCAGTACTATTGCGTATTCCGAGCCTTTGGGTACTATGATTTTATTCTGTAATAATTCAGCATCCGGTTCTGGTTTATGAGGATAATTACTTTCTTGTGGGAATGTGATCTCTCCATTGTTGTTGATACGACTTCCATTGATTTCCCGTTGGCTGTTATAAAGTGGAACTACAGACTGGTTTGCTTGTACCCAGGTGGCTTTAGGAGTTTCTGGATTTTGGGAAAGAGGTGATTGTTGTGATTGTTCGCTTTGGGTAATAACAGGTGCTAGGTTCCGGTCATTGAAATATAAAATGGAGGTAATCCCTATCAGTATTGCTATTGCAGCGGCTGAGGAATAGACTACGATACGGCGATAAATACTACCGGATTGGTTACAACGATTTTGAAGTGACTTCCATGAGCCTTCTTTGTCAAACTGATGTAATAAGTTAAGTTGGTTGTTTACATGATGGAGTGAAAGTAATTTCACAAAGATTTCTCTATGCGATGCGTCTTCTTCAATCCATAGCTTTAATTCTTCCAATTCCTGCTCGTTAAGCTGATGGGACAGGTATTTTTGAATTAGTGTTTCCGTTTTACTCTTTTGCATAATTGTTGTACTGTTTAACAGAAGTATCACAATTACACAAAATGGGTGACAAAAATCTGAAGAAATTTATAAATTAAATAAGATTAGAATTTCTATCATATTGAAACGACGCAACATTTTTAGTGCGCGTGATAGATGGGTTTTTACTGTATTTACGGAAATATGGAGCTCTTCAGCTACTTCTTTGTATTTTTTGTCTTCCAGAATAATTTTGACTAAAACATTATACTCTTGTTCCGGCAATTTTTTTAATTCGGCCAGTAATTGATTCCTTTTTTGCAATAGCTCTTCTTCATCATAAAAATCATCGATAGGAGAATAAGATTCTTCTTCCATTTCGTCTAAAGAAAAGTAACGTTCCCGTTGTACTTTGGTCAGTGAGGAGAAACGGACGGCATTGAATAGCCATGCGTGCAGATTGGAGGAAATAGTGGTATGCGAGTTTTTATCCCAAAAACTCACAAATAAATTCTGTACGATATCTTCTGATGTTTCCGCAGAACCTGTGAACTGTACAGAGTAGAGACATAAAGGGAGATAATAAGTATCATACAGTAGACGAAAGGCCTTTTCTTTGTTTTCAGCAAAGAGAGCTAGTATCCTTTCGTCTACTTCATTATATCTATTGTATTTTCTTGCATTATTGTTCATGGATGCCTTTTGCGGCACAAAATTAGGAATTTAACCGACACGATATACGACTTTCATGGATTAAAAATGCAAAAAGTACAATGTATTATGAATATTTTCTTTATTTTTCAATTCTGAACCAGTCAGCGTCCGTCCATCCTCCGTCATTGGTTACAATAGCGGGGCGCGTACAGAAGATACCTACCTTGGCTCCTATCCATTTACCTTCTTTTACTTGGAAAGTTTCTCCTAATGGCTGGAATTTCTTGCCGTCCGTACTGTAGCTGAGGTTACATTTCACTAATAAGTCGTGACCGCCTTCACTGGCTTTAATCTTGTCTCCTTTTGCGGAAAATTTAGCGCGAAGATAGATTGTGCCGTCTTTTAAGGGAACGGAAGCATTTACTTTTTCAGTAGCTCCCCGATCGGCTTTCAGGCATTCCACTTGTGACAGGACAAGTCCGTTGTCTGTGTTTTCAACAACTAATCCGGCATAATCCATTCCCATTACAACCAGTCCCGTGCGTTCACCTTTATATTTTTCTGTCGGCTTGAAAGTAAGTTTGGTGGTGGCAGTAAAATTGGGAGCCGGGGTTTTTTGTAGCATCAGATTAGAAACATCCCATAAACTTTTATAATCTTCGGGAACTGGGTAGGAGTATAGACGTACAAATCCTTCTCCTCCGTTGAAATAAGCCCATTTTTCATTGATGTTAGCCTGCCATTGCCATTGAGGAGACAATGTATAACCATCAAACTCATCACTTTCTTGCGGGGTACAAATAGGATAGTTCTTACCTACATTAGGCTTTTTATAAGTCAGAACAGGTTCGCCACAACCATCGCCGTCTTTATCAACACCTATAACGGGCCAGTCATCAACCCATTTCATAGGTTGCAGATGGACTAAGCGTCCGTAAGCTCCTACGTCTTGGAAGTGCATGAACCAGTCCTCTCCCGTAGGGGTGTCTACCCAACCGCCTTGATGAGGCCCGTTGACGGGAGAGTTGCCTTGCGCTAATACTGTTTTCCATTCGTATGGACCGTATACGTTTTTTGAGCGAAGTACGACTTGCCATCCTGTAGGAACGCCGCCTGCCGGATGGAAGATGTAATAGTATCCATTACGTTTATAGAATTTGGGCCCTTCACAAGTTTGATGTGCTTCATGACCATCGAAAATGATACGGGATTGTGTGATAGCTTTACTTGCATCGGCACTTAGCTCACAAATTGTAATTACACTTTTCAGTCCGGCCCGGCTTCCTGCATAAGCGTGAACCAGATATACACGACCGTCATCATCCCATAATGGAGTCGTGTCGATGATGCCTTTTCCGGCTTTCACCAAAACTGGCTCGCTCCAGGGACCTTTCGGATCTTTGGCTTTCACCATGAATGCTCCTTGGTCCGGGTCACCCCAGAATATATAGAATTCACCGTTATGGTGGCGGATACTGGGTGCCCATACACGGTTGCCATGTTCAGGACGGACATCGGTAACAGGGGGCAGTGCGTAGGGTACAGCCGCACCTATGATAGTCCAGTTGACAAGGTCTTTGGAGTGTAATATTTGTAAACCGGGCAGACAGTTGAAACTGGATGAGGTCAAATAATAATCGTTTCCTACACGGCAAATGTCCGGATCGGAGTAATCCGCATACAGGACTGGATTTTTGTAGGTTCCATTGCCTTGATCGGCCACCCAGGCTTGGGATACATAATTCTGTGCGGGAGCAGATAAAAAACAGCCTCCTAGCAGACAGAGAGTGATTAGTCGTTTCATGGTTTTAGATTTTTTATTTAATCGTATTTTTGCAAGGATGTTCCAATTCTTTTCTCCATTGGGGAAGATAATTGAACCAGTCTTTCATATCTTTAAATCCGAAACTTTCTTTTTTTGAGGTGAAAGTAACGTAATAGTGGAAATGCTGTTGCCCCGGTGCTTGTAAGGTATATAAGTAGTTTGATCCGTCTTGTACTTCTTTACCGATATATTTAGGAATGAAAGTTCCCATACCTGTTGTTTCTTTCACATAACCTATGGTGTCTGTGACAGGCCAGTCGGTTCCCCAGCTTCCAGTCAGTCCTTTATGGTCGCTCATGTGACCTCCTTCTTTCAGAATCTGTACACCTGCTGCAAAGACTTCCTGTTTAAGCGGACGGTCAAACAGGACATCTACCTTCATGTCCCGATGACCGCCATAGATGGTATATCGATTGATCATGTTCAAATCGTTTCCTTGATATTCCCAACCGATGACTTCTGCTTCGACGATGGCACGTACAGGTCCGGAGGCTAGTACACGTTCCGTGCGGTTTACTACTGGTTTTATGTGGGTCGCCTCAGTACCATTCCAACCTTTTAATGCACCTACACCACCACTATTGTAAACACGTAGCGCATCATCTCCGTAGCCGTTGGCACGTTGCGCTTTGGTAGGGTAGAAACAAGTCTCTTTTATTTCCAGTCTTTTATTTACTTTGCTATATGGATCTACCGTCTGTTTTTCGTTGAAATAGATACGATAGGCAACTAATTCACTCTCTATAGCCGGTCCATGATGGTAAACAAAACTATATACATTCTCGGTTCCTGCCGCTGAAAATCCCGTAATATTGGCGAATTTGTTGTTATGTCCGTAAGCTTTCATTTGGGCATAAGTACGTGCCGGATAGTTTTTTTCACTTTTTTCTGAAGAGAGAATTACACGGAAACTTTTGTTGCTTTTGGCTGGCATATCGATAAGGAAAGCCAGTTCGTCAGCACGTGCGTCACCGTTCAGATCGTCCAGTTGGGACGGAATTTCTTTATTACCTTCCCATACAGTGGCGGATTTGATGTTGAAACCTGCTTTCAGGTTATTTAAATCTATCACTATCGGTTCGTCGGTCTTATTTTGAGTCCATTCATTGCTGACTTCTACGGTCAGTGTCTTTTCGCCTTTTTGTGCAAAAGAGTTGGTAAAGCATCCTGCTAATAATGTGAGGACAATAATTGAGCGCTTTTTCATAATGATGTATAGTTTATTATTTTAAGCACGGATCATACGGATTACACAGTGTTAGTATGAAAACCGTGTTTATCCGTGCAATCCGTGCTTTACTATTTTTATAAATTAAGTGGAGAAATGCACTAATGGGTGTAAGAATTAGAAGTTGAGTTCTTCTCCTTGTGCCCCGATTTCAGCATGATTCTTTCCGTCTATCGTTACATTGGAAACATTTTGCATCTTCAAGTTCTTTCCACTTTTTAATAACTCTATTTTGATATTTTTCATATTAACTTCGTCGGCTTCGCTTAATACTACACCTTCTTTAGCATTAGATACGATGATATTCTCCATATTGATATTCTTGATTCTCATCTCAGGCAAGCCATTGAAGAACACAGCCCTGCCTGCTCCGTTACAGGTTACATCTTTGATAAAGATATTACGGAATATCGGAGTTTCTTCTGTTACAGGAGGGATGGTAGTTTCTGCTTTCTTTTCATCCTGATTAGGATCTTCACCACGACCTTTTCCACCATAGTATAAATTGAATATTAATGCTTCGTTCGGAATATTAATCATGTTGATATTGCTGATGTAGATATTCTCTACCAATCCGCCACGCCCACGATTACTTTTAAAGCGTAAGCCAACATCTGTACCCATGAAAGTACAATTGTCTACATATATGTTGTTTACACCTCCTGACATCTCACTACCTACAACAAAACCTCCATGTCCATGTAATACGGTGTTGTTCATAACGATAACATTTTGACAAGGTTCACCGCGTTTGCGCCCTTGTTCGTCCTTTCCTGACTTTATACAGATACCATCATCTCCTGCATCAAATGAGTTGTTTATAATCAATGCTTTATTACATGATTCCAAATCAAGAGCATCTCCGTTTTGTGAGTACCAAGGATTAGAAACTGTAACTTTATTAATTGTAATATTTTCACATGATAGCGGATGTAAGCACCAACTGGGTGAATTTTTGAATGTCGCTCCTTCCAGCAATACCTTATTACATTTGATGAAACTTAGCAATACAGGACGTAACCAGTCGCGCATGTAGTCCCAATCAGAATCGGTAAGTTCTCCACGAGGTACGTTGAAGTTGTCTTTTGACAGGATAGCACCTTTCAATGCACCTTCACTGGGATACCAGATTCTTCCGTCGGTATCTACCACACCACCGGAGGCGACCAATTTTTTCCATTGGCCTTCAGTCAGTTTATCTTTCTTGGTCGGACGCCATGTGTCTCCATTGCCATCAAATACTCCGTGGCCTGTAATCGCTATATTTTCAGCATTACGTGCTGAAATAGGAGACTGGCAACGACGGGTTTCCAAACCTTCAAAAGAAGTGTTTATAATGGGATATAGTGAATGGTCTGCACTGAATAATACTAATGCATTCTTTTCTGTATATAGATTCACATTGCTCAATAGTTCGATGGGACCGGTTAGCCACAAGCCTTCAGGAATAATGACTTTGCCACCTCCTTTGGCATTAACCTGTTGGATTGCATCATTAATAGCCTTTGTGTTTAAAGTGATACCGTCTGGTTTGGCACCGAAATCGATGATGTTTACCGAATAGTCTGGGAAAGTAGGTTGTTCAACTTTATCCATCTTGAAAGGGAGGCTTGTATAGATGGCGGGATCTATAATATCTTCTACAATAGTCGTAGACGGACAATTATTACATCCGGTCAAAAAAGGAATTAAACATGTGGCAGGAAGTAATAGAATCTTCTTTATTAAAGTAGTCATTGGTATTATATATGTTTAAGATTAATAATTATCTAGTTGATTGTTGCTTTAAGAAGTCTTATCACTCTCCCGTAAAAGACCCTCACGGGCTATTTACGGGAGCAGCAATAATGTTTCATGTTAACCTAATTCTAACCTTAAATAAATATTATGAAAAAACCTCTTAATTCGATGGCAAATATAGCTGAAAGAATTGTCCTTTATGTGCACTATTTGATAGAATAAGTGGATTTTTTGTTAAATTCTCATTTAGCTGAAACCTTAAATGGTAAAAATTAGTTTTATAATTGCATTATTTCTTCATTTGTGTGCAAAAAAAGCTATGATTAATTTATTTGTTTGTATCTTTGCAAACTAATTTAACAATAAAGAAGGTATGAGTTACAATTTGTTGAAAGGAAAAAGAGGTATTATTTTTGGTGCATTGAACGAACAGTCTATCGCATGGAAAGTTGCTGAAAAGGCTGTAGAAGAAGGTGCGTCCATTACATTGTCCAATACTCCGGTAGCTGTCCGCATGGGAGAAGTTTCTGCTTTAGCTGAGAAACTGAATTGTGAGGTAATTCCGGCAGATGCAACCAGCGTAGAAGATTTGGAGAATGTTTTCAAACGTTCGATGGAAATATTGGGTGGAAAAATAGATTTCGTTCTGCATTCTATCGGTATGTCTCCTAACGTTCGTAAGAAACGTACTTATGATGACCTCGATTATGATATGTTGAGCAAGACTCTGGATATATCTGCCGTTTCGTTCCACAAAATGATTCAAGCTGCTAAAAAGCTGGATGCTATTGCGGAGTATGGTTCAATTCTGGCTTTGAGTTATGTTGCTGCACAACGTACATTCTATGGATATAATGATATGGCGGATGCAAAAGCATTGCTTGAATCTATCGCACGCAGTTTTGGTTACATTTATGGTCGTGAACATCATGTGCGTGTGAATACCATATCTCAGTCACCGACCATGACTACTGCCGGTTCAGGTGTGAAAGGTATGGATAAGCTGTTTGACTTTGCTAACCGTATGTCACCATTAGGCAATGCTTCGGCAGACGAATGTGCAGATTACTGCATTGTAATGTTCTCTGACCTGACTCGTAAAGTGACTATGCAGAATTTATATCATGATGGAGGTTTCTCCAGTGTAGGTATGAGTTTGCGTGCTATGGCAACTTATGAAAAAGGTCTGGATGAATATAAAGACGAAAACGGAAACATCATTTACGGATAAGAAATAGATGATGCGCAAAATTATATTCATATTAGTAGTATGTCTTGTTGCTCTTTCCTCCTGTCAGTGGGATGGGAAGAGTGGCAATACTGCTGATGTGGATGTAAGAGTTGCCCGTTATGATCGTTTGCAGTATGAGTATGTCACGATGAATAGTTTCTCGGCACTGCAAAAAATGAATACGGACTATCCTCAGGTTACCAAACTGTTGATAGAAGATGTATTGGCGATAGGTGAGGTGGATGACATGAAGATTAACGACCGGATGTTGGAATATTATTCGGATTCTACTTTATTGACTTTGATGCACGATGCCGAAGAGAAATTTAAGGATCTTGGTTGGGTTGAGGAAAAACTGACCAAAGGTTTCAAACGTTTGAAAAAAGAGGTTCCTGCATTGTTCGTTCCTCATTTTTATGCTCAAATAGCTGCTCTGAATCAGTCTGTTGTAGTTGGGGACAGTATTTTGGGTTTTAGTATTGA
>OLGE01001838.1_pt1 | contig 20460 bp, 17 predicted proteins | sample 1605151 | NCBI WGS metagenome assembly OLGE01 (sample SAMEA3888912, study PRJEB22519) | human gut metagenome | biome: human gut; feature: human-associated habitat; material: faeces | place: Denmark | collected 2010
AACCTTTTCCGTCATGCTGAAAATAGCGGATGGTGTAGATGGTGCCGTCAAACTTGCCCTCCGCCTTCAACTCGCAGCGGATTTCAACGGTCTGTCCACGCACAATGTCCTTTGACACAGGCATCGTCTCCACCTTGAACGGATACGACTGCTGAATGTCCAGCTCATCGCTGCACGATGAAAGGATTACCGACACGGCACACATGAAAAGGAATGCCAACACGCTCACTGATTTCTTGATTTTATTGTTCTTCTTCATTGTCTTGATGTTTTTGAATGATTGTTACTTTCTTGTCTTATGGCTCATCAGGTACTCGTTCAAGTCCTTGTAACCTGTGTATAGATGCGAATGGTCAATGACCTTATCGCCATATCGCTTTTGCAGTTCGACACAGGCATTCTTGCCAGCTTCGTCATTGTCCACGTGACAATACACTTGTGCATATGTTTTTTCTATAAATCCTTTGTCATGTGCCACAAAAATTATAACTTTGAAGAAAATTGTAAAACCACTAAATATGAAGAAGCAACATTTTATATTAGGACTTATTGCAAGTTTCATTTGTTTTCTTGCATCATGTTCAAAATCTCCTGAGCAAAAAGTAAAGGATTTGGTCGGAAATGAAATAAAGAAACATCTTTATATACCAGAGAGTTATGACCCTGCTGATGTAAAGATAGATAGTGCTTTTGCTCCTTACGATGACCCTAAATTTATTGAACTGACCAAGGATTTATTAACTAAAGCACAAGAAGTTGAAGATGCGGAAAATGCAGTTAAGCGAGCCAAATCATCAGTTTCTTTGTGGTCAAATCCATACAACAGCTATTCACGGAATAGCCTCAACGAAGCTCGTTCCGACCTAAAAGAGGCGCAAACAAAGGAAGAAAAAGCGATGTCTGCTGCGAGAAAACTTAGTGATAAAATGAAGGAACAAATGGATAAATCTCCTAAATTCATTGGCTTTAAAGCATCCATTTCATACCGAGCTAAAAACAATGATGGCAATATTTTTATGGAGAGCGTTTTCGCTGTTTTAGATGAAAATATTGAGAATATAACATACATGCTTGATGGCAACGATTATGAACAATATCAAGAAATATTAAAAGAAATACATGAAGCGAGAAATTTTGAAACGGGCGAATAATTACCATATTGGCATTATTTATATGTATCACAATTTTTATTACTTGAAAGTTTAACAAGGTAGAAAAAAATAAGTTTTATGCAGAATAAAAGTATAAACGAAATAACTCTATTTCGGTATCTGTTCAATCTCGACAAAAGAGATTTGCCACAAAGCATTCTTAATTGGTGCAAGAATATGGACAGTTCAATAGATTCAGATAGAGAAAATGCAATAAAAGAGCTTTCTTGCATAAAGGGGAAATGCCGTAATTTGGTAGTATTCTCCAAAACATTCATCGATACGATGGATAAGTCATATATGAAATTCACGCAGTTCCACATGGACATTCTCAATGAATTGGATAACGAGAATGGTATCGTTCGTAGTCCATATTTCATAGAAGGATGCTATGTTGTGTATAGTATAAAGAATGGATGTCTCACATTATGGGTATTCCAAAATAATATAGATAAATATCTTTCGATTCCCACATATTATATATGTGCTTCACCAAAGGATAAAATTAAAGGTGCTGGGCATCAGTTGGATTGTATGGTTCTACCGTTGTTGGATAATTGCATGGAAGTCGGTTTAAGAGACTACATCGATATGGTTTTGGATTATTTGTGTTTAAGGCAATGGGCAGAAGTGCAATTGGGTAAAGTCTCAACAACTGTAAAAAAAGAAGTTAAGAAAAACAAGAAAACACATATAGTAACAGAACCAGGACTTGATTATTTTATGTTTGACAGTAAATGGTACACTGAAATATATAACAATGAGTCATTTAAGGTCAGTGGTCATTTTAGATTACAACCATATGGTGATGGTACGAGAAAGCTTATTTGGATTAATGAGTTTACAAAGAATGGTTATCACAGAAAGGCTACTATAGATAAAGTTAAGGATGGGGAAATTACTTTAACATAATTCTGTCAATATTGTTGATGTTTCACTATTATATTAAAGTTCAATTTTGGCTAACGCCGTTCGATACACACCTTCATTTCGTTCGCAGGGCCGACGCATTACTTTATGACATCACCTTATCAAGGTAAGAGCAGTCCCACCATGCTCTTTTTATTTTTGCTTTTATACTACCCTTAGTTTTATCTTGTTTTATCTTTGCTAAGGCAAACTTATTAATAAGAGAAATGTTTTGGGCAGCGTTCTTTTTCTTCTTTTGTTTGTCTTCATTAAACGAAACATCCAATTGCCAATGCAGATTATTTTTTATTCCCCAATGTTTTCTAGCGACATTGAGTATAGTTTCTGCTTGCATATGCAATGAAGTAATATAATAATGGTTCTCACAACTTGTTTCTCCTGTCTTATTATCTGTTCTTGTATTTTCTATACAAACGACAGATTGAACACCTTCCCACTGGAATATTTTCTCCGTTAAGCTTTGATACGAGATAACCCGACATATTCTTTTTTCTGTTCGACCATGTCCATAATTTTCTTGTACGCAATACTGATATGTAAGCGTCTCCGCGATGCCGCCTTGTACACCTTCATTCATCATTATACCTTTGCTGCCAAATCAAAAACTTTAATAACCTGAGTTCGGGATAAGCAACAGTCGCTTTTCTTGCTATGTCATGTTTCCGCCATGTGCGTATAGCATTTGCCCTCCAGACAATATGGATGGCAAAATGCAGAATTGTAAAGTCCAAAGAAATTTTACTTTATAACAGTAAGCTGTCCGTCAACATTCTCTATGCAATAGTCAATGTTGATGGACGGCTTCTTTTCAAAGAAGCTATACGCAGCCAAAACAGAAAGGACATTCATTACAAAGTTGAACATACTACGATGTCTTGAGTGTACAAGTTGTGCAACATTATTAAGTTCGTCATTGATGGTTTCTATGACAGACCTTTTGCGCAACAGAATCTTGTCATACAATGGCATGAGTTTGGTTTTCATATTACATTTCAAGCCGGTGACAATTTCTATGCCATCGTTAAACAGTCTCTCAAACAGCCCCTGCGAAATATATCCCTTGTCTGCGAATAATTTTCCGAATACATTGTCACTCAATCTGTTAAACACATTTGCGTTTCTGTCGTCAACATTCGCTTTCGTAAGCATAAAATTAAGCAGTTCACCCCTCTCATTACATATCAAGTGTAACTTGAAATCGAAATACCATCCCATTGTACTCTTACCTCTTTCTGCATAACCACGGAACACCTTATTCCTTGTTATGCGCTTGTTGTGGCATACGGGAATGCATCTGTTGTCATATTATTAAAGTTTTTGATTTGGCAGCAAAGGTATAATGATGAATGAAGGTGTACAAGGCGGCATCGCGGAGACGCTTACCTCGGAAAGAGGCGTCATGCCACTCCGGCGGCGGTGCGACCCGACCTCGGTTCGGCTTCGGCAGCCTACGACTACATGCTGCCCAAGATGCAGGACCTTGATGTGGAAGAGGCATGGGTGCTGCTTATGAACCAGCGTTTCCATCTTGTCAAGGCGGTACGGCTGTCGCATGGCGGACTATCGGAGACCGCCGTCGATGTGCGTATAGTCATGCGTGAGGCCATACTGGCAGGTGCCACGGTGCTGACGCTGTGCCACAACCATCCCAGCGGCAACTGCCGGCCGAGCGGCGACGACGACCGTCTGACGCAGAAGATAAGGAAAGCGTGCGAGACCATGCGCATTTACATGGCCGACCATATCATCGTCACCGACGGATGCTATTACAGTTACGCCGAAGAAGGGCGGCTGTAATGGCGGAAGTGCGGTGTCTCCGGAATCCGACAATGATGAATATGAAAAGCAAAGATATTGTTTCCCTCTGCCGGCGGGTGCTTCTCCTGCCGGCATTAGTGTTTCTGTCGCTCGCCGTTCTGCCCCTTGCGGCACACTCGGCGGCACCTGGTCACGACAATGCCCGGTGGGTAAACCCGATGATTGGCACTGCCCTCAGCGACGCACCCACGCTTTGGGGCAACTATGGCGGCACTTATCCGGGTGCCGTTTCGCCGTGGGGTATGGTACAGTTGTCGCCCGAAACGAGTACGCGCCCGTCGGAAAAGGGCTACTATTACTCCGACAAATCCATACTGAAGTTTACTTGTCTGGGTCACAACAGCGGCTATCCCAACGGCTCGGCAGGCTCTCTTGATGTCATATTCATGCGTGGTGCGTGCAGCGAGATACCTTCTTCGTATGCTGGCAGAGCCTTCAGTCACTCCGCAGAAGAGGCACAACCGGGATATTACCGCGTGCGTTTCGACGACGGCGACGAGGTGGCTCTGACGGCGGCGACCCATGCCGGGATAATGAAATACAGTACAGCAAGTGCCACAACAACGCTTGTCGTGTGTCGGGGCGGTGCTGTCAGCGTCGTCACGCCGTCCGAAGTGCATTGTGAAAGGAGTCACGCCGTGTTCACTTTCTCGCATCCCATGACCTCACACACGCTTCGCGGCGACACCCTCTACGCACAGTTTGACACGCGGTCGCCGCTTGAAGTGAGGCTTTCGGTGTCGTCGTCGGGTTTCAGCCAGAGCAAAGCTAATGGCGAAGCACAGCTTGCCGGCAGTGATTTCCTGTCTGTTCGCCGCCGTGCCTACGCCTCATGGCAGCGCGAACTGCAATGCGTCGATATTGAAGGGGCTGACGAAAGTCTGATGCGGAAGTTCTACACCGCCCTCTATCACGCCATGCTCATGCCGTGCAATACAGCCGATGTGGGTTGCAAGCCGCATTATTCGGGTTTCTCACCGTGGGACACTTTCCGCACGCTGCACCCTCTTCTGGCGTTGCTTAAGCCCGAGGTGCAGGCTGATATTGTCGATGCCATGATGGCAGACTATGCCCGTCACGGCGCATTGCCAAGAGGACCGATGACGGGTTACCATGCCATTCCGATACTTCTCGATTCTTATATAAAAGGTGTCTCGCGCCATTCCGCCGCCGACATCTATTCCGCTTGCCGCCGTTCGTGCGACAGGATGCTGCGCGGCGAGGCTGTCCGGCAATACATGCAGCAGGGATATGTGGGTGCAAGTGAGGAGCAATCGGTGAGTATCACGGCGGAACTCTCCTACGATGACTGGGCGATGATGCGTCTGGCACAGCTCTGCGGCGACACGGCTGAGGCTGCGGTTTATGCCGGCCGTGCCTTGAACTATGCCTATCTGTGGGATGCCGAGACGCTCTTCATGCTTCCGCGCGACGGCAATCGCCGCCTGCGTCGTTCCGGAGAACTGGGTTATCAGGAGAGCAACAGGTGGACGGCGTCGTTGTTTGCACCTCACAATGTGCTGCATCTCGTAAACCTCAGCGGCGGTGCCAAGAACTTTTCCGACCGTCTGCAACATGCTTTTGCGTCGGGAAACGTGGCGTTCGACAACGAGACGGTGCTCCATTACCCGTGGCTTTATGTGTGGAGTCGCCGCCCGGAACTTGCCGTGCAGCGTGTAAGGACCATCGCTGCGGACTGCTACGGCGACACGCCCGGAGGCATTCCGGGCAACGACGACCTCGGTTCCATGTCGAGTTGGTTTGCTTTTTCCGTTATGGGTCTGATGCCGGTATGTCCCGGTACTGATGAATATGTGATTGTTCCGCCAATGGCCGAAGCGGTGACGATACACCTTTCCGATGGCAAAACGATGCGCATCACGGGTGGGGTGGGGCACGAACAGGTGTTCATGCCGCAACCGTTGCTTAACGGTCGCTCGCTCAACCGCTGTCATATCACGCACGCAGAACTTATCTCCGGCGGCACATTAAGCTATGACCGGCACACCGCTCTCGATGCCTCTGCCATGCAGTTGCCTTACTCTTTGAGCGAAGGCGTGCCGCAGTTCAGTGTGACGGCAGATGTGAAAGTTCCTCTGCGTGTGCGTCCCGATGAGAAAATTGCTTTGCCCATTCGTGTCAGCAATAGCGGTGCCGAGGGTGTATGTGTAGTTGCCTTGACTTGCGATGGCGACACTGTGGCGTGCAGAAATGTGCTCGTGGGTGCCGGCGAAAGCGTTGCCGACACGCTCGTTTGCCGTCTTTATGCCGAGGGTCGTCGCACACTGCGGCTTGCAGAACACGCCATTCCCGTGCGTGTCGTGCCATCGACGAAGAGCGCGCCGCGCCTGCGCTGTACGGCTGTGGGCGTGAATCCGGTGATAAGGAAGGGTGAATCCCTTGCTGTCAGAGCAGCGGTGAAAAACGTGAGTGGTAAGTTTTATGCAAAGAATGTGCCCGTCTGTATGGGCGACCGCCATTCTGTCGCTATACAGGTGGCACTTGGTCCGGGTGAAGAACGCGTGTATTCCGTTGTGCTGCCAGCTGTCGATGTCGTGGGAATGCACACGGTGAGCGTGCTCGGTGTCACGGAAAAGGTGAAGGTCTATGCCGACACTCTGTCTGCCACTGTGCTTGATGTGAACTTTGCCGACGGTTCCGCCGCCGACATTTCGGGCTTCGGCAATGACGGCCGCTGCTTCGGTCCGCTCTCATGGGACGGCGGCGCACTCGTCACGACGACCGATGCGTATGTGGAATTTCCTGCCTCGGCGAGTCTGATGCACCCCTATCAGGAGTTTACCATGCTCACATGGGTGCGCCCTTCGCGCACCGACGGCAAGGGCTATATCGACTTCTTCACCAAGGGCGACTACAATGTGCTGAAGGTTCAGGGCGGCGACCGCCTCGGATTCTTCGCCGGCGGTTGGGGAAGGGGCGAGTGTGAGTCGGCTCTTCCAGCCGACTGGTACGGGCGTTGGCACCTTGTTGCCGGCGTGTGCAGCCGGGGAAACATAAGAATCTACATCGACGGACGCCTCAAACAGACCGTCCCCGTGCAGGGAACGGTGGCTGCAAGCGAGATGCAGTGGAACCTCGGCCGCAACGCCGAAATGCCATATTCGCGCTTCGGCAACATGAGTTTCCGGGCGACACGCATCTATGCCGCCGCACTGTCCGATGCGATGATTATGCGGATTTACCGTCGGCAGCATCCCGATTCTTGCCAGAAGAAGCCATAAAAGTGCAGTCCTTTCCACGCTTTATTCAATATTTTTCCTTAAATTTGCACTTAGTGACATTATACATGCCACACACACTTTATTGCAAAGACTTATGACACAGGAAGAAAAGACTCAGATAGAAGAGCGCATCGTCGATGTGCTCAAGACCGTATATGACCCCGAAATACCCGTAAACATCTACGACCTCGGTCTCATCTACAAGATTGATGTGCAGGACGACGGCACCGTGGACATCGACATGACATTCACCGCGCCCTCATGTCCTGCTGCCGACTTCATACTTGAGGACGTGCGCCAGAAGGTAGATTCGCTCGACAAGGTGCATTCTGCCAACGTGAACCTCGTGTTCGAGCCCGTATGGGACCAGAGCATGATGACCGAGGAGGCGCGTGTCGAATTGGGTTTCGAGTAACCCCCGGCATCACTTGCGTCCTGCTGCACTGCCGCAGCCATCCATCATTCCACACTCAACACTCAACATCAGTTATGAAGAACGTTTATTTCCTAAGCGACGCCCACCTCGGTTCGTGGGCGATAGATCACAGACGCACGCAGGAGCGGCGGCTTGTAAGGTTCCTTGACTCCATAAAGACCAAGGCACGCGCCATATATCTGCTTGGCGACATGTTCGATTTCTGGTACGAATACCGCTATGTCGTGCCCAAAGGCTACACGCGCTTCCTCGGAAAAATATCCGAACTCACCGACATGGGCGTAGAAGTGCACTTCTTTACGGGCAACCACGACATCTGGACCTACGGCTATCTGCACGACGAATGCGGCATGACGGTACACACGAAGCCGGAGACAGTGGAGATTTACGACAAGGTGTTCTATCTCGCGCACGGCGACGGACTGGGCGATCCCGACACGCGCTTCAAGTTCCTGCGCCGCATATTCCACAGCCGTACGTGCCAGACGCTGTTCAGTTCGCTGCATCCGCGCTGGGCATTGTGGCTCGGAATGTCGTGGGCAAAGCATAGCCGCATGAAGCATGCCGAGGCAGGCGAACCCGTGTATATGGGCGAGCACAAGGAGTTTCTCGTGCAATACACCAAGGCTTACATGAAGAGTCATCCCAACATCGACTTCTTCATCTACGGACACCGCCACATAGAACTCGACCTTTACCTCTCCAAGAAGACACGCATGATGATTCTGGGCGACTGGATTACGCAGTTCACCTACGCTGTCTTCGACGGTGAGCACATGTTCCTTGAGGAGTATGTGGAAGGCGAAAGCCAGCCATAGCAGGCACCGCCCCGTCGCGACGCTGCCGCCACCGTTTTACAAACAAGGCTTCTTTGCACTCCAAAGAAGCCTTGTTTGCGTTGTAAAGAAGCCTTGTTTGGAGTGCAAAGAAGCCTTGTTTTGAAAAGGTGGAAATACAGTTGAAAAACGAAGCCTTTTTGTTGTCATTTTAGCCGACATTAGGGTGATGTGTCAAGGTGGAACTTGTCGGAAGTCAGGCTTCGCCGGAAGTCGTTCATCGTTTCCGCGGCATCTGCGTCATAAGTGCCTCTATCGCGTCGCGCACTTGCTTTATGGGCTGCGCAAACACGAGGTAGGCGTGCTGTCCCTGCGGGTCGTCCGTCCATTTGTTGTTGCCCTTGCCGTCCACCGTCATGTGTCCGTGACGGAGTGTGAACCACGGGGCTGCGCCGCGTATTGCTACGAGTGCCGCCGTCTGGTCCCAACTGTCGCGGCCGTGCGGACGGTCGTCCTCTGAGAGGGCGAGCGTGTAGGCGGCCTTTATGGGGTTTGCGCTGATGTCGCCGGGCAGGTCGCGCACGGCGTTGCCCGTGAATATCTCCGACCCTATCTCCCATCCGCTGAATATTATCGGCGTGGGCCATTCGTCGGCGACGGTGCGTGCTGCGTCGGCATCCCAATACACGTTGAACTCGTAGCCGTTGGGGAATGCGCCCGCCATCGACACGAGCAGCTTCACTTTCCTGACGACAAGGTCCTTGCCGGAGAGCTTGCTCCAGCGGTCGGGGGCAGATGCAAGCAACGCCTTGAGGTTGCTGAAGAAGCCCAGAGTGCATATCGTCACGCTGCCGTCGGGCTGCCGGCTGAGCACACGACGGTAGGTCTCCACTGCCGACGGGGCACAGGCGGTTGAGTCAGTGGCGTGTGCGAAGTGCGAAACAAGGTAGCCCGGCCAGTCGGTGCGGAGCATACTTGTGGTGAGCCGTGGCGCCGAATAGCCCTTGGGAGCACCCACGGGGATGTCCTTGCGGCCGTACCACCCGTTGATTACCTCTATGCACGGCACCACACGCGCATCGGTGTTGCACGCGACGGTGGCGAGAATCTTCGCTTCGCCATTGTCGGCGAGGGCGTGCATGAGTGCCATCGCCCCCACATCGTCGTAGTCGGGACCTATGTCGGTGTCGAGAATGAGGTTCACGGGACGCTGTCCTGCCGTGCCGGCATGGACTGCCGCCAGCGGAAAGAGGGCGGCGAAAAGTGCAAAAGCGATTGTTCGTATCATAGTTTTTAGCATTATAAGTTAGTGTGGCAAATTTACACATTTTCTTTCTTACGGCGGCATCGTGGCGCAACAAATTCTGCTTCTGCTTGACAAATGACCGGTTTGGGTTGAAATGTGGCTTATGATGTCTTCTCAGATAATTGTGCGCACAAAAAAAACGAGAATGTGTCAAAAAGTGAAACTGCCGGAGTCTGGTCTCGCCGTGACTCCTGTTTCTGACACATTCTCGTTATCAGTGATTCCTGCCTGACGCTTATTCGTGCTTGTCGGCAATGGCCTGTTTGATGAGAGCTTCAAGCTCTTCGCAGAGTTCGGGGTTGTCTTTGAGCAGCGACTTGGTGGCGTCGCGGCCCTGTGCGAGCTTGCTTCCGCTGTACGAATACCACGAACCGCTCTTCTGTATGATGCCGTACTCCACGCCGAGATCTACTATTTCGCCTATCTTCGAGACGCCCTCGCCGAACGTTATCTCGAATTCTGCCTTGCGGAACGGTGGTGCCACCTTGTTTTTCACCACTTTCACGCGCACCTGGTTGCCTATCACCTGGTCGCCGTCCTTGATGCTTGTCACGCGGCGTATGTCGAGACGCACGCTGGCATAGAACTTCAGTGCGTTGCCGCCCGTCGTCGTTTCGGGGTTGCCGAACATCACGCCGATTTTCTCGCGGAGCTGATTGATGAAGATACACGTTGTGTTGGTCTTCGAGATGGTGCTTGTGAGCTTGCGCAGGGCCTGCGACATGAGTCGCGCCTGCAGTCCCACTTTATTGTCGCCCATGTCGCCTTCAATCTCAGCCTTGGGTGTAAGGGCTGCCACCGAGTCGATAACGATGATGTCGATAGCTGATGAACGGATGAGCTGGTCGGCTATTTCAAGAGCCTGTTCGCCGTTGTCGGGCTGTGAAATCCACAGGTTATCGACATCGACGCCGAGCTTTGCGGCATAGAAGCGGTCGAAGGCGTGCTCGGCATCGATGAATGCTGCAATGCCTCCCTGCTTCTGTGCCTCCGCAATGGCGTGTATGGCGAGAGTCGTCTTACCCGACGATTCCGGGCCATAAATCTCTATTATGCGTCCTTTCGGGTAGCCTCCCACGCCGAGAGCGGCGTCGAGGGCGATGCTTCCCGTAGGAATCACTTCGACATTCTCTATCTTCTCGTCGCCGAGCTTCATGATAGAGCCTTTGCCGAAGTCCTTTTCTATCTTCGACATCGCTGCCTGGAGGGCTTTGAGTTTGCCCTCCTGCGCAAGCGACATTTCTTCTGCTTTTGCCATAAGTTGGGTTTTGAATATTGAGTGTTTAATGTTGAAAGGTCGCGGCAGTGCCGCAATTCGTGGTGCCGGGTGTTACAGTTCTATATCCACATTGAACTTCTCGTGCCAGGGCAGACCCTGCTTGTTGAGCTGTTCCATGAATGGATCGGGATCGAACTCCTCCACGTTCCACACGCCGGGCTTGCGCCACAGACCCTTGAAGAACATCATCGCACCAATCATTGCCGGCACGCCGGTGGTGTAGCTCACGCCCTGCATGCCGGTCTCCTTGTAGGCGGCTTCGTGCGAGCAGTTGTTATATACATAGTAGGTCTGTTCCTTTCCGTCCTTGAGTCCGCGTATGCGGCAGCCGATGGAAGTCTGTCCTTCGTAGTTTTCGCCGAGGTCCTGCGGGTTGGGCAGCACTGCCTTGAGGAACTGCAAAGGTACGATTTTCACGTTCACCTTCTTTGTCGGGTCGTCGGCGAGCGGCGCCTCGTAGGTGATTTCGTCGATGCGCGACATGCCGAGGTTCTGTATGCAGTCGAGATAGGTGAGGTATTGCTGTCCGAAAGTCATCCAGAAGCGTGCGCGCTTGATGGTGGGATAGTTCTTCACGAGGCTCTCTATCTCCTCGTGGTGGAGCAGATAGCTCTCCTTCGGACCTATTTCCGGGTAGTTGAGCGGCTTGTGTATTTCGAGTGGAGCGGTCTCCACCCATTTGCCGTCTTCCCAGTAAAGTCCCTTCTGTGTGATTTCGCGGATGTTGATTTCCGGGTTGAAGTTGGTGGCGAAAGCCTTGTGATGGTTGCCGGCGTTGCAATCGACGATGTCAAGATACTGTATTTCGTCGAAGTGATGCTTGGCAGCATAGGCTGTGAAGATGCTTGTCACGCCGGGGTCGAAACCGCAGCCGAGGATGGCGGTAAGCCCTGCTTCCTCGAAACGCTTCTTGTAAGCCCACTGCCATGAGTACTCGAAGTGGGCCTCGTCCTTGGGTTCATAGTTGGCAGTGTCGAGGTAGCTGCATCCGCATGCGAGGCACGCCTCCATGATGGTAAGGTCCTGATAGGGCAGGGCGAGGTTGATGACCAGCTCTGGCTTGTAGTCGTTGAAGAGTGCTTTCAGCTGCTCCACATCGTCGGCATCCACTTGTGCCGTCTTGATGTTGGGGTTGCCGATGGCCTCGACAATGCGGTCACACTTCGACTTCGTGCGGCTTGCTATCATGAAGTCGGTGAAAACATCAGCGTTCTGGGCTATCTTGAACGCTGCAACGGTAGCGACGCCACCGGCGCCAATCATTAATACTTTTCCCATTGTTTGTCTTGATATTGTTGTTGTTTGTTCTTTTTTGTTGTCTGTCGGTTTTTGGCCGATGAGGCCTTGAGGCTTGCTGCGGAGTGGTCGGAGCACTGTCGTCAGAGCTCTTCGCCCTTTATTCCCAGCGCATTCATGAGCGAATAGCCGAGAATCTCCTGCCGGAAGTTGCCGCCGGGCATAGGCTGCATGGCGAAGACGGTGACGCGCTTCTCGTCGTCCACATCGCGGAGCGTGTGGCGCAGGGCGTCGTAGAGTCCGGGACGCTCGGCGTTCGGGACTATCATCACGCGGCGCACATCCTTGTGGTTGCACACGGTGGAGACGATGTCGAGGAAGAAGTCGTCGTGCTTCACCACTTCTTCCACGGGGTAGGAACTGATGATGAACTCGCCGAGGTGGTCGTTGAAGGCCTTGGCGTTGAGTTCCTGCTCGTAGTTTCCGGGCGTGAAGTTGTCGAGTGCCGCCTTGTCCTTGGAGTGTACGAGAATCACCTGTGTCTCGCTTGCGTCCTTGCCGTCAGTGCTTTCCGACTTGCGCATTCCGCCGTCGAGGGCTATGCAGTCTATCCATCGTGCCGTGTCGGCTTTGGGTATGCGTCGTCCGAGCATCCGCTCGAAGTTCACTATGAGGTCGAACGCTACGGAGTCGATGTAGTCGCCATCGGCAACTATCACGTTTGCGCTCCATTTCGTGCTGTTGAATTCTTCGATGTTCATAGCTGCAAAGATATGAAAAATAATTCAAGAATCCTACGGAATTATTGAATTTTGAGTTTTTGTTTTGGTCGGTGTGTGCGGCTGCGGCCTGCGGCAATGGCTTTGTCGGTCGGGAAAAGAAAATCAGGACTTGGAATGGAAATAAAACAGGCAGGCGTCCGGGCGGATGGGTTGAAAAAGTGAAATATTAGCGTGTCCCATAAAAACCTAAAGTATGAAATTCGGGAAAAACTTGTGTTTTGCCTTGGTTTCCGGCCTTTTTCCCTGCCTGTTTGTGTGTTTCTGAAACTCCCGTCCTGCCGCTTTGTGGCAGGACGGGAGGTGCCTTTATGTGTAATTCATGGTGTTGTGAGAGATTATTGCGTGTAATTCATAGTCTTTGGATGATACTACCAAATCTTATTCGTATCCGGGGTTGTTCTTGACAACGCCGCCTGATTCAGTGATTACCTTTGGCGGAATCGGGAACAGCACCATGTGGTCCTTTGCGGGGAATCCGCGTTTACGGCCGGTCTCGATGTATTTGCCGAAGCGTATGAGATCCTCGCGTCGCCAACCTTCCCAGTAAAGTTCGCGTCCGCGTTCTGCAAGCAGGAACTCATTGAACTTCTCCTTGCTCGACAGGACGTCTGCCGGGATGGTGGATGTCGTGCCGGCACGGTCGGTTATCTGCTTCACATAGTTCAAGGCCTCCTGCGAAGGGCCGTTGAGGTTGTTGAGAATCTCCGCCATACTGAGCAGCACGTCGGCGTAACGGCATACTACGAGTGGAAGGTCGCCAGCCATCATGCGGTCCTTGTCATAGAAGTATTTCACTACGATTGCGCCGTACATGAGGCGTGAGCCCTTGTCGCCGTTGCGTGTGTGAAGCTTGCCGTCAGTGCCATCGTAATGGTCTGAGATACCGGTCTTGCGCTTGTCGCAGTCGGCGAATGTGTCGTAGAAGTCCCAAGGCATCTGCAATACGCCCCAGCATGGGTTCACTTCCTGTCCGCATACGTTCGAGCAGTCAGGCGGGATGGTATAGAAGAACCATTCGTTACCCATCTGCGGACCGCTTGGTACGCTCCATATATTCTCGTTGTTCTCCTCCTGGTTGAACACGTCGAAGTAGTTGTCGGCAAGAGAGTAGCCCATGGTCATGAGCTTCTTGGCGTACGGCAGGGCCTTGTCCCACTGATGGTCGTTCATGTAAAGCTTCATCAGCAGCATGTTGCAGAGTCCCTTGTTCACGCGTCCCCAGTTGCTTGTGCCGTTGGTCTTGTCGTAAAGATACGGCATTGCTTCTTCGAGATCCTTCGTCATCTGTGCGAAATAGACTTCCTTTGTCGGGCGCGGTTCATACTTTACCTCGTCTATCTTGCTCGGGTCGGTAGTGAAAGGCACCGGGCCGTAAAGGTCGTAGAAGTGGAACATAAGCCATCCGCGGAGACATTTTGTCTCTGCAACGAGTTGGTTTCGTGTCTGTTCCGAGATGCCGGTCATGTGGTCGATGGTATCAAGAATCTTTGTGCATCGTGTGATGTTGCGGCTGATTGTGTAGGTGGAATAAGTGTCCAATGCGCTGCCCCATGCGAAGTCTTGCCATCCATGTTTCTCCAGATTGAAGCATTCATCGGTGGTCTGTGTGCTCAGTCCCCACCATCCGTCGCCTGTAGCGAAGATAGGCCATGCCCACCCTCCGTTGATGCTGCCGTTGTCCACACCGCCGGAGTTGCACTTGAAGTTGCCGTAAATACCTGTAATCAATAACCGTGCGTCCTCCTCGGTCTGTGGGAAGTTAGAGTCAGAGAGGCTCGAATAGACCTTTGAATCGAGGTCGCAAGAGGTGAGAGCCGATACCGCCATGACAGCAACGCACGCATATTTTTTAATGAAATTTTTCATGTTATTCTTCTTTTTTAGAGTTTAGAATGTGATGTTTACTCCGAATACCATTGTGAACGGAATCGGGAAAGGAGCTGCGTTCTGCTCCATTTCCGGGTCAAGACCGTCGTAATTGCTGAGGAGAAGCGTGTTCTGCAAATCTACATACACCTGCGCATTCTGTCCGAGCCGGTTGTCGCGCAGCCAGTTGCGTGGCAGATCGTATGTGACTTTGATGTTCTTGAATCGCCAGTAGCTTACGTTCTTCAGGTGGAAGTCGTCGGCTCCCGACTTGTTGTTGTTTCTGGTGATGTCGGTGGCGATACCTGTCCATGTGCCGTTCGGGTTGAATGATGTCCACACTTCGTAGGCTTTCACGCTTGTGTTGGTGCGTCCGCCACACAAGTCGCGGAATATCCAGTTGTCGTAACGCTTCTGGTTGATGCGTCCGTAGGTGTCGATGTCGAGTGTGATGTTCTTCCATCGCAGACTTGTTCCGAGTCCGAAGTTCAGCATTGGTTCGGAGTTGCCGAAGTAGATGATGTCCTTGTCGTCGAGCACGCCGTCGCCGTTCTGGTCAACATACTTCTTGTTGCCAGGGAAGGCTTCGGGCTGCAGCACCTTGCCGTTGGACTTGTATGCTCTCACTTCGTCAAGCGAATGGAAGATACCGTTGGTCTGCCAGCCGTAAAGCGGCGACATTACGCCTTTCGGATCCACCCAGTCGGCGAGCGAAACTTCCGGGTTGCGCTCCACCCAGTATGAGCGGTTGTGGCTGAAGTTCATGTATGCCGACCAGTCGAAGTCCTTCTTCTGCATGATGATTCCCTTCAGTGCGAACTCGAAACCGGCGCTTCGTGTGGAACCGATGTTCTTTGCATAGCTTGCAACGACGTCGGAACTTGGCAGCGACGCGAAGTCGAGCAGGTCCTTGGCGGTGCGTACATAGTAGTCGAAGCTACCTGAGAGGCGGTCGTTGAGGAGCGAGAAGTCGAGTCCGACATTCACTGTCACGTCGGTTTCCCACTTCAGGTCCTTGTTGCCTTTCTGCAACTGTACGACGCCTTTGTCGAATGCTCCGCCGAAATAGTAGTGTGCGCCGGTGGCTGTTCCGTAGGTGGTGAGGCTGTAGTTGCCGCCGGTGAGGATGCTTTCGTTACCTGATGTACCGACACCGGCACGCAGTTTCAGGAAGTTCACCCATGTGGCGTTCTTCATGAAGTTCTCTTCGGAGATGGTCCATGCAGCGGAAACTCCTGGGAACTAACCCCATTTGTGGTTCTCGGCGAACACCGAGCTGCCGTCGTTACGGAATGTGGCGCCGATGGTGTAACGGTCCATGTAGGAGTAGTTCAGGCGTCCGAAGAACGAGAGTTTGTTGCGTTCCCAGCGTCCGGAGTTGTACAGTGTCTGGCTTACATCGGATGTAATCTGCAGATAGTTGTTCTCCAGTGCGTCAGTCGGGAAGTTGAATGCCGTCACGCTGAAGTTGTTGCCGGAGGTCTTGTAGTAACCAGTTCCGACCACGGCATTCAGACGGTGCTTTCTGCCGAACATCTTGTCGAGTGTGAGGTATTCCTCCACTCCGTAGTTGTTGTTATAGGTCGAGCTGTAACCTCCAAAGTTCTTCTGTATCTGTTTTGCCAGACGTGCCTTTTCAGGAGAGAATACATCGCGCATTTCGTCGGTGCGGTCCACGGAGAGCTGCATGTTGGCTTTGAGGAAGGGCAGTATCTGCAATTCCAGGTTCGGTGCGAACATGAATCGCTTTGTGGTTGTCTTGTCCTTCATGTACGAGAACTTCAGCGGGTTGGCTGTGAGTGCGTTCTCCGGCAGTGTGAGGTCGCCGTTCTCGTCGGTGAGGGGCAGACGCGGCGAGAAGTAGAGTGCTGCGTTTGTCTGGTTCGCCTCGTTTGCGTTGGCACGCCAGTGTCCTGACGACGGGTTGTCGGCATTCATGATGGTGTACATGGAGTTGAGGTTGAGCTTCAGACGGCGGTTGAAGCGTGCTTCCATGTTGAAACGTCCGCTGAAACGCTGCAGGTCGGTTGTCTTAAGGATTGACTTCTGGTCGAAATAGTTGAGTGAGGCGTAGAACTTGAAGTTCTCGCTTCCTGCTGTCATCGACACGTTGTGGTTGTGTATGAGACCTGTGCGCTTGATGCTGTTGAAGTGGTTGTAGGTCTTTGCGTTTGCTATTTCTTCAGCGGTGTAGTTGTCTGACCATCCTGTGGCAGGTGCCGGAGTGTCGCCGTAAGGCGCATAGCGGTTGTTGAAGAGCCAATCTTCTTTCATTGCCTGGTTGGAAAGGGTCATGTACTGCTGTGCGTTGAGCATGTCGAAATACTTCTTCACGCCCTGTACTGACAGTGAGGCGCTGTATGTCACGCGTGGCTTTCCTGCCTGTCCCTGCTTTGTCGTGATGATGATGACGCCGTTGGCTGCCGACGAACCGTAGATGGCTGTTGCCGAAGCGTCCTTGAGTACGTCGATTGATGCGATGTCGTTAGGGTTGAGTGTTGCCAGCGGACTGCGGTCGGAACCGTCGCGCAGGGCGTAGCCCATCATGTCGGTAGGACCGAGTTTGCTTGCCTTGTTCGACTCACTGCTTATCACAACGCCGTCGATTACATAGAGCGGGGCGTTGGAGCCGTTGGGCGAAAGTGCGCCACGGATGTTCACCGACATGCCGGTGCCAGGCTGTGCGGAGTTCTGCGATATGTTGAGACCTGCCACCTTGCCTTGCAGAAGGTTGTCGGCGCTCACTGCGTTGGGGGCTTCAATGTCCTTGGCCTTTACTGATGCGATGGCTCCCGTGAGCGTTTTCTTGATCTGCGAACCGTAACCCACTACTACCACTTCGTCGAGGTCGCGTCCCTGTTCGGTGAGTACTACGGAGATGTCGCTCTTGCCGCCCACATTGACTGTGGACTGTGCGAAGCCTACATACGACACATTCAGGCGGTCGCCGTTAGCCGCATCGATGGTGAAGTTGCCGTCGATGTCGGTCACTGCGGCGCGGCTGGTGCCTTCCACGCGTATCGTCGCTCCGATGATAGGTTCGCCCTTGGCGTCGCGGACGTGTCCTTTCACGCGTTTTTCCTTCTGTTGTGCGGCTGTGCCTCGACTGTGTTTCTCTGCTGACTTATAGACGACTATGCTTTTCCCTTTGATGGTGTAGTCGAGGTTCTGTCCTGAGAGTACCTGTGCGATGGCGCCGTTGAGGTCGGTGGCATCGACACTGACATTGCGGTTTACATCTACATCGCCCGTTTCATAAACGAAGGAGTAACCGCTCTGCTGTCTGATTTCGGTCATGGCCTTCTTCACTGTGGTGTGTCCGATTTTCGTTTTCAGACTACCTGCAAAGACGGCGGCGTTGCCTAACATCAGCGCGAGTGCGATGGTCAATGTTCTTTTTCTCATGTTTTGTTATTTTTGGTAAATAATTATTAGGTAGGTTTTTAATCCTAATCTTGTCGCTTCGTGTTTGCTTTTACCTTATTTCCACTGTCGAACCCTTCACTGTGTATGTCAGGTTGTTGGTGGCGGCGAGTGCCTCAAGCACGTCGGTGAGCGAGCATATACGGAGGTTGAACTCGCCATTGAAGTGCAGGTCTTCGGCGTTTCTGCCTTTCAGGAGTATTGTCGCTACGTAGGCGCGGCTGAGTATGCCGGCTATTTCCTGCATCGACTGTCCCGTGAGCTTCACTGTTCCCGTGCGCCACTGGTAGGGATTCTCTGCCGGCGACGGCTCTATGCTGACTCTGCCCGTCGCCTTGTCGAGTCGGGCGGTGTAGCCTTTGCTTACCGTGAGTGCGCCGGAAGTGTCGCCCCGTGCGTCAATTCCCACGGCTCCTTCGGTGACACACACCGTCGCTTCGTTGTCGTCGGCGTAGTCGCTGAGGTCGAACTCGGTGCCAATGTCGCTTACGGTGGTGCTGCCGGTGGTCACGGTCATGGGCATTTTGTCGTCGTGTGCCACGATGAAGTAGCCCTGTCCCTCGAGCCTTATCTTGCGGTCGGCGATGCCATAGCCTTGCGAATAGGTGATGCGCGAGCCGGAGTTGAGGTTCACTGTCGTGCCGTCGGGCAGCGTTACGGTGGCAGTAGAGCCGGCAGGAGCGGATGCTGTGAGCGTGCCGTACGTCGCTTTGGCGCCGATGCCGCTTTCGTATGCCGTGATGCCGGTGATGACAAGCAGCACTGCCACGGCTGCCGCCGCTGCCCACCAGCGCAATGTGCGCCGTCGCGGAGTGCCGCTGTCGTCCTGCTCATCGCGTATGCGTGAGAGAAAACGCATGAAGGCAGCTTCGGTGTCGATGCGGCATGTGCCTGCCGCAGCTTCCGTTGCCGCCATGATTTCCTCTTCCTCGTGCAGGCGTGCGGCGTTCTCCGGAGAGAGCGCAGCCCAACGGTTGAGTTCGGCGCGTTCTTCGCTGCTGATGAGCTGACCTTCGTTCAGCTTGTCGATGATTTGCTCTATGTGGTCGTTTTTAGTATCCATAAGGGTTTATCTATTAATGAAGACGAAAAAAAACGGGGTGTGGGTAGTGTAGGTATGAAGTTTTTCTTTGAAAATCGTTTTTTTTCATTGTGAGGCAGTACTGTCCTTACTGGAATGTGGGTTGCATGGGTCCGACGTCCATCCCGTGTGTCTTTCTCCTGGGGTGTGTCGGTTTTGGGGACGGTCATAGCTCTACTGTCACCATGACGAGTATCGCTGTTATGTATCTGGCGAGGTCGCGCCGCAGCAGCCGCAGGGCGTTCTTGACATGATACTTCACCGTGTTCACGCTCAGTCCCGTCTCGCGTGCGATGTCCTCGTAGCGTTTCCCCTCGATGCGGCTTGCCTTGAACACGGCGCGGCACTGTTCGGGCAGGGCTTCGATGGCACGTGCCACGGCTTCCTCAAGTTCCTTCTCTATGAGTATGCCTTGCGGATGTGAGGTGTCGGTGTAGTTGAATGTGCGCTCCGTGTTGGCCTTGCCGAGGCTCGACATGCTGTGCTCTGTGCGTGTGCGAAGGCTCTGTAGGTGGTCGGTGCAGCGGTTGCGCACGCTCCGCATGAGGTAGGAACGCAGCGAGGTGGTGATTTCTATGTGGTCGCGTATTTCCCAAATGTGGTATATCACATCATCGACAATGCTCTCTGCCAGCGCATTGTCGTGCAGCAGACGCCCTACATACATGCACAGTGGGGCGTAGTGCTGACTGAAAAGCCAGCGGTAGGCCTGCTCGTTGCCTTCCTTCAATTGCTGGATAAGAAACTGTTCGTCAAAACTCATGATGTATTTTTGTGAAAGGATTTTTATGCTTCGTTGTTTTTCCTCACGCTCTGCATGCCGGGCAGGGATGTGTGCTGGGTGCAGCCTGTTTTTTGCAAAGACAGTGCAAACCGAATGCAATGAAGCTTGCTTCAAATTGCTGAGATGCAGCCTGTATTCTGCAAAGACAGTGCAAACCGAATGCAATGAAGCTTGCTTCAAATTGCTGAGGTGCAGCCTGTATTCTGCAAAGATATATAAAAATGAAAATCTGTGCAAAAAAATATGTTTTTTTCCTTCCTTTCCTGTCTTTTATTTGCAAGATGGTCTTGTTTTGTTTCGGGGGGGTAGAGCAGATTATGTTGGAAATCAGCAGGTTTTCATATATCTTT
>OLGE01001842.1_pt1 | contig 20438 bp, 26 predicted proteins | sample 1605151 | NCBI WGS metagenome assembly OLGE01 (sample SAMEA3888912, study PRJEB22519) | human gut metagenome | biome: human gut; feature: human-associated habitat; material: faeces | place: Denmark | collected 2010
TGGTTTCCGGCGCAATCCATTCCACGGCAGATACCCTGAGACCCGCACTGCAGATTCTGAAAACTGCACCCGGCACAGAGCTGGTATCCTCTTTCTTCATCATGGTTACAAAGACACCTCAGTATGGCGATGACGGCATCCTGCTGTTCGCTGACTGTGCGCTGAACCAGAACCCCAACCCCGCAGAACTGGCTTGCATTGCAGGCGATTCCGCAAAATCCTACAATGCTTTCATCGGCAAGGAAGCAAGAGTTGCTATGCTGAGCCACTCCACAATGGGCTCCGCAAAGCATGCTGATGTAACAAAGGTTGTAGATGCAGTGAAGATTGCGAAGGAAAAATATCCCGATTTGAAGCTGGATGGCGAAATTCAGCTGGATGCTGCTATCGTGAAAGAGGTTGGCGAACTGAAGGCTCCCAACAGCACAGTAGCAGGCAAGGCAAACGTTCTGGTATTCCCCGATATCGATGCAGGTAACATCGGCTATAAGCTGGTTCAGAGATTCGGTAATGCAGAAGCCTTCGGTCCTATCCTGCAGGGTATTGCAAAGCCCGTAAACGACCTGTCCAGAGGCTGCTCCGCAAACGATATCGTTGCAGTTGTTGCTCTGACAAGCGTACAGGCACAGGTAATGGCTAACAAATAAAAAGACCTTGGGGGCTTTACCCCCAATACCCCCAGCAGGAGCTCAGCCCCTGCCCCCGATACCGCAACACCATTTACATGGTGTTGCAACTGGGGGTTCTAGGGGAATCATTCCCCTAGCAGGGTGTGGGACAGCGTCCCACGGTTTTTAAGAATAAAGGTAGAGATCAAAGGAGAGAAAAAAATGAAAAAAAATATACATCCTAGTTATGTAGAAGCTACAGTAACTTGTGCTTGTGGTAACACTTTCACAACTATGTCTACTAAAGAAAATATTAATGTTGAAGTTTGTTCTAAATGTCATCCTTTCTATACTGGTACACAAAGTACTGCTAGTAGAAAAGGACAAGTAGATAAGTTTAATAAAAAGTATGGCTTTGATAAAAAGTAATAATGCGAGACAAGGGAGAACTTAAATAAGGACAAAATTATTCTTATTTGGTTCTTCCTTATTTTATTGATATTTTGACAGCTTGATATGATATAAAAAATTAGTTCATTTTGTAGCGAAAATAAATTTTAGGAGGTTTTTAGTTATGAGAGAAATAATTTATCATAAAGAAGGAGATTATTATATTCCTGACTTATATTTAGTAGAAGATGAATACGAAAAAAATTATCATATTGGAAAGTATGGTCATTTAAGATTAGAATATTTAAAAAATCATAAAAAAGCTGAATATACTGTAATGCTTATGGATGGAACTTTAAGAAAACATATCATAGATACTGATAAACAAGCCAATGAAAGATTTGAAATACTAATGAAACAAATACTAGATAAAAATCCTATTGATGAAACTTTGAAGGATACTGACCCTTTAAAATGGGTTGGGCTTATGAATAATTATAAATATTCAGTTGAAGAAATTATTTTTAAAGAATTAATTTATATTTAAATATTTCACTTGACTTTTGCGAACTATTGTTTTATAATATATGAAGAATTTACAGAGATTGGAAGTGGTATCATGAGTAAAGAACTTATACAAACACAAATGAATGTAAATAATAGACAAGTAAGAGTTATGAGAGTAGATAATGTAGATTATATTTCTTTAACAGATTTAGCAAAATATCAAAATGAAAATGATCCTTCTGGAGTTATACGAAATTGGATGTCAAATAAAAATTAATTTGATTTTTACAACCTTTGGGAAGAATTGCACAATGAAAATTTTAATTCCGTGGAATCACACAGAATTAAAATTGATGAAGTTGGCTATAATCGTTTTACAATGACACCAAATCGTTGGAGAAAAGATTTTAATGCAATTGGAATTATTCCAAGTAGTGGAAAATACAGTGTTGGAACATTTGCACATCCTGATATTGCATTTGAATTTGCAAGTTGGCTAAATGTAGAATTTAAATTATATTTAATTACAGAATTTGAAAGATTAAAACAAAATGAAAGCTATCAAAATAAAATAGAATGGTCTGTAAGACGAGAGCTCGCAAAAACAAATTATAGAATACATACTGATAGTATAAAAGAAAATATCGTTCCTACACTAACTGAAAAGCAAAAGCTATATGTTTATGCAAATGAAGCAGATATTTTAAATGTTGCATTATTTGGAATGACCTCAAAAGAGTGGAAAGATAAAAATCCTACTTTAGATGGTAATATGAGAGATTATGCAAATATTCTTCTGCTAGTAATTTTAAGTAATTTAGAAAATATAAATAGTGAAATGATTTCTCAAGGAATAGAACAAAAAGTAAGACTTGAAAGATTAAACAATATAGCTAAAAAACAATATAGTATTTTACAGGATAGTAAAGGAATTAGAAAAATTGAAATGTTAGACGATAATAGTAATACTAAATTATTAAGATAATAATTAAAATAGCAGATAGACAATATGTTTATCTGCTATTTTGCATTTACTATTTAATTTCAGTTCCGCCCCATTCTACAACGGTAAATCCACTTCTTTTAACTGCAGTTATTTTTTGTTCTTTTATATTTATATATTCATTTAAACCTTTCCATTCCATCATAATTCTAATTAAAGTATCAGGCTGTTGACTAATAATTAATGGCATACTTTTTTCTATTTCTTCTGGAGTTTGAAATCTAACATAAATATAATCATTTTGTTGTAATTTAGGTAGCCAATAAATAATAAATTCCTCTGCTTCTTTATCATTTAAGCCAAGTATTGCTAATTTTTCCTCTAAAAAGTTACTTATATTTTCTTTTCTTACAACAAATCCTTCTTTTAGAGTTTCATCGTATTTTTTTGTATTTGTACATTCATAATATAGAGAATAATATTCTCTACCAGTTTTATTATCTATTAAAGTTCCATCTGGGTATGCAGTTAATTCCCAGCCATTATTATAATTTGGATAAACACAGGTTATTTTTTCTGGATTTCCTAATTTTACATAAATATTAGTTTTCTCTTCTGGATATAGGTATATTATAGGCTTATCAAGTTCTGGATGCTTTGGATCATAATAATAGCCTGGATACTCATTTTGATTACATTTAACTTCAGAAATCTTTTTATATATGATAAATCCTCCTATTATTAATATACCTATAATTAATAGAATTACCAATAATTTGCCTTTATTCTTTTTGTTATTATTTTTGGCATTATTATCTGTGTTATTTATATTTTCTTTATCATTCTCCATATATGACACCTTTATATCTATATTATCATTATAAATAAAATTTTTCAACAATATTACAACAATTTTTGCAAAAAATATTGCATTTTATGACTTTTCTTTAGAATCATGATATATATTAGATGTATTTTATAATACACTGAAAAATTGAATATTGATATTCCTCATTTTACTCATTTAGAGGAGCCATTAGAGTTAAAAGTGCCCGAGTTAGTGTATGTTTTGTTTAAGGGCAATGAATTTAATGAATAATAAGTGCTACAAAATATCATGTTTGATTTACAGGAAAACACATTTAAAAGTAAATAGCCTTAAAAATGCCAAAATTTAAGGCAAGATTGAAATTGCCAAAAGTAATAATGCTTTAGGTTTATTAAAAAATGCCAAAAGAACTGGTTTGATAAATTTCTACATGAAATAAAAAGTTCTAACTATGACTACAGCGATATTTTGTTGCTGTAGTTTTTAGTTTATTTTTGATTTTTATGTTATTATTATAGTATACAAATTGTTTTAATGCAATTTGTAGTTCATCAAGATTTTTGGGATAATTGTTCTTGATGAAATCTTTAAATTGACCGTTGAGTGTTTCTATCCAAGGATTATGAGTACATGTGTATGGTGCAGACATACTTGGAATAAGATTCATTTCAGCGGTTTTTGTGTTATATATTCCACTTTTATACATTCCACCACGATCAGAATGTAATATTACATCATCTAGTTTATAGTCACTATTATTTAATAAATTTAAATTGTATTCTATGAAATCATTATTTAATGACTTTCCAATGCATGATACTAATATTTCAGTACTATAAGCATCAATAAAGAATGATACATTTTGTTTTCCATCTTCTTCTAACTTCACTTCTGTTGTATCGGTTGATATTACTTTATAAATATCATCTATATCAATATTTTCTGCTATATTTTGATAAGTGTATTTATTTTCGTCGCCCTTTGTTGTAATTGTATACTTTCCTTTGTTTTTCTTTTTCTTTCGAACTTCAGGTAATTTCATTATGCAACATTTAATTAAAAATGACATATAATACGAAATAATTATTCCTTCGTGATATTCAATTTGTTCCTTTATTTGTCTATACCCAGCTGTTCCATTGGATAAATCATAATATTTTTGAATTATTGGTTTTAATGATTCATGATTTAATTCATATCTATTTTTAATATTTTTCCTTTTTAACCATTTATAATAAGCATCTCTTGACACTTCTAATTCTTCACACATTATGTTTATTGGATATTGTTCTTTGAATTTTTCAATAAATTGGAATTTGTACGTATTTCTTTTTCCAGGAAGGCGTTGAATTTTTTTAATATTTCATATCTCACATTATTTTCAGTTATTTCTTCTTTTTTCAATCCTTTTTTCTTTTTAAAACAATTTTCTTTGTCTTCCTGAATATACTCTCTAATCCACCTATTAATTGTACCTGTACATTTCTTTTTGCCTAAAACTATTCTTTCTACTTCCATTTGAGATTTCTTATCAACTAAAACCATTTTTACAGCTTTAATTTTTTCTTCTCTAGTAAAATTTCTATATTCTCTTGTCATACATATCCTCCTTATATTAATTTTAACATATAAAAAATCTACACGCTTTTTATTTCGTGTAGATTTTCTTCAAATCACTTCTAGTCTCTTTTTTTTAATTACTATTTATAAAATTAATTATTTATAATATAATATAGATATGAGCAAGAAAAAAGAAATAATTAAATGGTTGATATTTAGTTTTATATTATTGGGACTAGGTATATTAATAATTAAAGTTTTAAAAGAAGATTATATTTGGATGGATACTTTGCAAGATAAAATGGTAAGAAATAATACTTTAACTAGTATTATGAAATTTATTACTAGTTTTGGTAGTGCTTATTTTTTGATAATAGTAGCTGGAGTTTCTATGTTAATATTTAAGAAAAAGAATATGGGAAATTATATTGCTTTAAATTTAGCTATAATATATCTACTTAATGTTATTATTAAAAATATAATTAAGAGGGCTAGACCTTTAGGATATGGTTTGTTATATGAAAATGGATATAGTTTTCCATCTGGTCATTCGATGGTTAGTGTGGCTTTTTATGGTTTTATTTTATATTTAGTTATTAAAAATGTTAAGAATAAATATTTTAAATATATAGCATCTCTAGTAATTATACTTTTAATGGTATTAATTCCTATTAGTAGAGTTTATTTGGGAGTACATTATCCTAGTGATGTTATTGGTGGTGCTTTGTTTAGTTTGGGTTATCTTTTGTTATTTGTTACGTTATATAATAAATTTTGTAAAGAATAGAAATATTATTGACTTAATAAAAGATATATAGTAATTTTTAAATGGAGGTATTATGAAGATAGGGATAACTAATGATCATAGAGGTGTAAAAAAGAAACAATTATTGACAAATTTTTTAACTGATTTAGGGTATACTATAAATAATTATGGAACCGATACAGAAGATTCTGTTGATTTCCCAGACTATGCTTATAAATTAGGGAGAGCTATTCAAAATAATGAAGTTGATTTAGGTATAGCTATATGTGGTACAGGAATAGGTATGAGTATAGTTTTAAATAAAATGAAGGGTGTCTATTGTGCAAAGGTAGCAAATGTTAGTGAAGCAATACTTTCTAAGAGTCATAATGATGCTAATGTTATTGCTATTTCAGAAGAGATGGATGATTTTACTACTAAAGAAGTTATTGTTAAGTTTATTGAAACACCTTTTTCAAATGTGGATAGATATGTTCTTAGAAATGAAAAAATTAAGGATATAGAGGATGCTTAGATTTTTACTCTATATAATTATTTTACCTTTAGTGATATGGGCTGTTGATGGAATTAATATTAATTCTATATTTAAAAGAAATAGAATATATCAGGCAAGGGTAATATATATAATTATAATTTTTGCTTTGACATACCTAACAGTTAATTTTATGTATGATTTCATAGGAAGTTTAAGTTAAGAAAAGAGGTATTATGAAAAAAATCATAATAATAATCATTTTGTTAATTTTTATTCCTTTTTTTATTGCTACTTTGTATAATAAAAATTATAGAGAAATTAAGTTAGAATATATAAGTAATATTAATATACGGGTATTAAGAAATAAAACAGGAGAAATTGAAGTTATGCCTATTGATGTTTATCTTGTTGGGGTATTAGCGGGGGAAATGCCTATATACTTTGATATGGAAGCTTTAAAAGCTCAGGCTGTTGCTTCTCGTAGTTATGCTTTAAAGAGAATTGGTTATAATAAAGATAAAGATTATGATGTGGAAGATTCAATTATGAATCAAGTTTATTTAGATAATGAATACTTAAAAGAGGCTTGGAAAGATAAATATATTAAAAATATAAATAAAATTAGAAAGGCTGTTAACTCTACATTAGATGAATATTTATATTATGAAGATACTTTAGTGGATGCTATGTTTTTTTCAACAAGTAATGGTTATACGGAAGATCCTGAAAATATTTTTGGTTTTTCTGCACCTTATTTAAAGAGTGTAGCTAGTCCTTGGGATGAAGGTGTGTCGGAAGCATTTATGACTAGTAAAATAATGAGTTTAAGAGATTTTTATAATTTACTTGGATTAGAATATAATAAAAATTTAAATATTGAAATATTAAAAAGAAGTAGTTCAAATAGAATACTTCTTTTAAAAATTAACGGAAAAGAATTTAGTGGGAATATTGTAAAACAAAAATTATCTTTAAGATCTAATGATTTTGAAATAACTCTACTTGGTAATGATATAAGTATTACTAGTAAAGGATATGGTCATGGTGTTGGAATGAGTCAATATGGGGCTTTAGGTATGGCAAAAGAGGGTTATAAATATGATGAAATACTTAAATACTATTATAATGGTTCTTATATAAAAAAAATAAAATTATAGTATATTTTTTGTTGTTTGGTTAAAACTTATATTAGGTGATTGAAATGAAAGGGAGAAAAATTAAATCTTTTGTAGTACCAGTAGCATATACTTTAGCTATTTGTGTTTTTGTATTTAGTATTTATTTATTAGAGGGAATAGTTAATAATAAAATGTTTGCAAACGATGAAGATAGTAATATTCAGTATGTTGATAGTGAAATTGTTAATATTAATGAATATATTCCTGTAGTTAGTGAGGATAAGAATATTATTAGACCATATAAGGGAGATAATATTAGTATAAGTAAAAAATATTATGATTATGATAAAGAAGAGGAAGATCAGAAGGATGCTATAATATTTTATGAAGGTATATATATGCAAAATTCTGGAGTTGATTATACTAAGAGTGAAGAGTTTGATGTTGTTGCGGTATTAGATGGTACAGTAATTAGTGTTGTAGATAATGAAATAATGGGTAAAACTATTGAAATAAGACATAGTAATGATATAATAAGTATTTATCAGAGTTTAAATGATGTTAAAGTTAAAGTAGATGATATTGTATTAAAGGGACAGATTATTGCTAAGAGTGGTGTATGTAACTTGTATAATAAAGATTATAATTTACATTTTGAATTATATCATAATGGTGCTACTGTTAATCCAGAAGATTATTATGATAAAGATATTAGTGAATTACAGTAATATAATGTTTTTTTATAAATATATTATATTATGACAAAAGAAATAATTAAAAGGGTTATTGATGAAGCTGACTATATGATATTGACTAATAAGACAATAAGAGAAGTTGCTAAAAAGTTTTATGTTAGTAAATCTACTGTTCATAAAGATTTACAAGAAAGATTATTATTGATAGACATTAAAAGATATAATAATGTAAAGGAAATATTAAAAAATCATATAGAAATAAGGCATATTAACGGAGGAGAGAAAACTAAACAAATATTTTTAGAAAAAAGGAGACTAAATGTATAAAAATATCCTAGTTTATGGTAAAATATATGTGGAAAAGGTGATATTATGATGTTTAATAAAGATATTGGAATAGATTTAGGAACTGCCAATGTACTAATATATATTAAGGGTGAAGGTATAGTATTAAATGAACCTAGTGTTGTGGCTATAGATTCTGATACCAAGAAACCTTTAGCTGTTGGTAGTGAAGCTAGGGAAATGTTAGGGAGGACTCCTGGTAGAGTTAAAGCAATTAAACCTATGAAAGATGGTGTTATTGCTGATTTTGAGACGACAGAACTTATGCTAAATTATTTTATAAAAAAAGTAAATGGAAGAAGTTTTTTCTCTAGACCTAGAATACTTATATGTTGTCCTTCAAATATAACTCAAGTAGAAAAGAATGCTATAAAGGAGGCTGCTGAAAGGACTGGAGCTAGAAGAGTTTTTCTTGAAGAGGAACCTAAGGTTGCTGCTATAGGAGCAGGTATGGATATATCAAAACCTTCTGGTAATATGGTTATAGATATTGGTGGTGGAACAACAGATATTGCTATATTGTCTTTAGGTGGGATTGTAGAGAGCAGGTCCATAAGAATAGCTGGTAATGCTTTTGATAATGATATTATAAAATATATTAAGGATAAATATAAATTGTTGGTAGGAGAGAGAACTGCTGAAGATATAAAAATAAGTATTGGTACTGTTTTTCCAGGTAATAAAGATGAAAAAATGGAGGTAAGGGGTAGAGATTTGGTAACAGGTCTACCTCATACGATAACTTTATCTTCTGATGAAGTAGAAGAAGCTTTAAGAGAAAGCGTATATTCTATCATACATGCTGCTAAAGGTATATTAGAACAGACTCCACCAGAATTATCTGCAGATATAATTGATAGAGGTATAGTTTTAACTGGCGGTGGTTCGTTAGTTGATGGATTTAATCAGATTTTAGCTCAAGAGCTAAAAGTGCCTGTTTTTACAGCTGAAAGCCCATTAACTTGTGTTGCTGAAGGAACAGGAATACTTTTAGATAATATACATAAAATAGACAGATAGGAAACTGTCTTTTTTAGTTGTGTTTCTTATTTATGTTAATTTATTAATTATTTAGTGTGAACTTTAAAGACATTATAATTATAAGCGTCTTTTTGTTATATATTTATACTAAGTATGGTATGAAAATAGGCAAAGATCAAAAAGGTTTTATTTTGATTAATTATTAGATAATTGCAATAGTCTTTTCAATAACTTTATATTATTCGCTTAGTAATGTAAATAATAATATAAACATTGATGATTATATATATGATAATAATATGGAAAAGAGAATAAAATTTACAAACATGGTAACTTTTAATGCTTACATTACTCTAGAAACTATGGGTGATATGATAAGTAAAAATCTGAAAATTGACAACATTGTTAACGTTGACCCATTTATAAAATTTGGAAATATTTCCCAATAATATGTTAGAAAGAGTGGACAATACCATTAAAAGTCAGTAATATTGGTAGTGGTGTTAATTATATTAACTTTACACCATCAGATAAACGGTAACTATTGGAAAAAATGGTATTAGTGATATAGCCTATAAAAACGATGTAAAAGGTAATTTTAAATTAATTGTTAGTACCTATACATATAATGGAGAAGTTGTTATTACAATAGTTAAAAATTCAGTATATAATAATGTTGTTAATAAAATAAAAAATGGTAATAACAAAACAATACTTAAGTCTGGATTCAAGTTTGATAATACTGCACTAACTTGTAGTATTAGTGTAACTACTTATCACAAAGTGCAAAATTAACTTTATACGGAAATAGTGCTAATGGCTTACATGCTAAACCATATTTATTGAGTAGTAGTACTTTGTTTTTTGGCACGACACAAACAAAAACAGTTACTCAAAACGGAACGTATTATGAATATGTTAAAGATATAACCGGAAACGGTAAAAGTTATGCTGTTAAAATTAGCAATATTGAAAGTGGCGGAGGCACTGATGGATCTATAGGATTTGTGGTTAATGTAGTAGCGATAAAGACTGTCGTGGTAGGTAACTGTAAAGATAGTACAGAATATTATCAATGTTGCGTTTTAAGACTTAGTGATACATTTCTTATAAATTAATTTTTACATTTATTTATTAATTTTCAACTTATTAACGATTTAAACCCTAATTGATGTGACTAATAATTTATAGACACATAAATAAAAAAGTTATAACTATAATTTTAAATGTGATGGTAGATAAATATATAAAAGTAACACTTGAATTAATTTTTATAACTTTTTATAAAGGTTATTGATTTTTATTTTTTTATATTTTATACTTGATATAGATAATATATTGTGTTTATTTTTAGGAGGTTCTTTATGACAAACAATGAAAAAGCGACAGGAATAAATATTGATTTAATATTAGAAGGAGAAGAAGTAACAAATTCTGAATTAACTGAAGTTAAAGAGGATAATTTAAAAGATTTAGCAGATCAATTGCAATTTGATACATTAGCACAAGAATGTATAGTTGAAGATCTTTGTAAATCATATAATATAACTCGTGATGATTTATTTATACTTATACATGAACTTAAAAAAAGAGGGAATAATATAGTTACAATGAATACCACTGCTACTTTAATAGGCTCAGAGGAAGAAAAAAACACCGTAACACTTATACGTAATTTTGGCCATGAACAATTAATAAATGATTTATCTTACGAAATTGTAGATAACGCTGATGAAATTAAATGCATGCTTATTTCGGATCTTAGATTTGGAAGTATATATCAACAAACAAGTATATTAAATGATATGTATGTGAAAGCTAAATCTATGGGAGTAAAGTATGTATTTTTATGTGGTGATATTGTCGAAGGTATATATAAAGGTGCTAAAAGTATATTTAATTCAACTTTGCATAAAGATGGTTATGAAGATCAAGCCACTTACGTTGCTGCCTGTTTTCCAAGAGTTGATGGAATTAAAACATATTTTATTACTGGGGAACATGATTTATCTTTTTTAAAAACTAGGGATAAAATTGATATTGGAAAAATTATTTCATCAAAAAGAGAAGACATGGTATACTTAGGTCCAAGACGTAAAAAAGTATCATTTGCAAATGATTCTACGAATGCAAATATTTCAATATATCTTCAACATTCAACTGGCAATGTTCCATATACTATTAGTTATAAGCCACAACAAAAGATAGCTGCTCTTAGAAATGAAGATAAAACAAATATATTAGTAACTAGTCATTTTGCTGCTTGTGATTCTTTTTTAAGACGTGGAGTTCGTTCTTATCAAGTACCTACAGTAGTTGCTACTACTGATGAAATGAAAGAGGCTAATACTCCAGTATATAATACTATAGGTAGTTGGATTGTTACGCTTATTAAAGACAAAAAAGGGCATTTAAAAAGCACTTCTCAAATGTATATACCATATTATCAAACTATAAAAGATGATTACAAAACTTTTAAAACTCTTTATTTAACTGATTCAACATCAATATATTTAAATCAACCTGCAGCGAAAGATGAAAAAGATAAGATTTATTCTAGTATAAAAAATGGTGAAAGTTTAATTAGTGTTTGTGATAGATTAAACATTTCAGTTTTAAAATTTGGTGGTCTTTTAGAAGAATTTAAACTTAAAGGTTATGATATAGATATAATAGATAAAAGTGGTGTTCAGATAATAATTAAAAAGAATAAAAATAAAGTTGGTAAAATAATAAAACCTCAAAAAAATGAGCTTACTAGAATTAGCCAAATTTGGATATCAGATACTCATTTTTGTAATGAGGCACAACAATTAAATTTAGTAAATCAAATATATAACGAAGCAAGAAATAGGGGGATTAATACAGTATTACATTTTGGTGATGTATTAGATGGGGATTATCATAATAGACCAGAACACCAATATGCTCTATTTAGATTAGGTTCATCTAGACAACTAGAATATTTAGTAAATTATTATCCTAAAGTTGAGGGAATTGATACTTATTTTATAACTGGTACTCATGATCAAACACATGCTAAAAATGGAGGATTATTTATAGGTCCTGCTATTGAAAGACTTAGACCGGATATGCATTTTATAGGAGATGATAGAGGTGTTTTTAATCCAAAAGAATCACCTAAAACAGTAGAAGAAATGTACCATCCAGGTGGAGGATGTTCATCTAGTCTTTCTTACAAAATGCAAAAATATATAGATAAAATGGAACCAGGATATAAGCCAAATATTTTAGGGGTAGGTCATTTTCATCAAAGCCATATGATGGCATATAGAAATGTTATAGCTTTTTTAATACCATGCTTAACTTCTAAAACAAATTTTGCAGTAAGACAAGGTCTTGAAAATACTATGGGAGCATACTTTATTGATATGTATGTAAATTCGAAAGGTGAAATTGAAATGTTAGAATTTGAAGAAAAGAGATTTACACCAAAAGATTGTAAGAAAGATGATTATCTAAAAGCTAAACAATTAGTGTTGAAAATGAAATAAAGAGTGTGATAGAAAGCACTTGAGGTAATACATTTTAAGATATTCTTCTAGAATAATTAGAGTCATACTATGTTTATGAACCTTTAAGTTTCTAGAAGATTTCTTTATGTCCAAGAAACAGATTTTTTATAACTCGGTCGTTGTCTATCCTTGTAATATTACTTAAAAATGATAATTATATTTAACTATTTTTTTAGTTTTTCATAAATTATTATTAGGAGTGATATAATGCATGATATGAGAAAATTAACTGGGATAGTAATTGATGCGGGACATGGAGGAAGTGATCCTGGTGCTGTTTCTGGTACTAGTTTGGAAAAGGATTATACTTTACTTATAAGTAAATATATTTATGATAGATTAAAAGAAATGGGTATTCCTGTATATATTACAAGAGATAAAGATATAACTTTGAATCCTACGGATAGGGTTAATGAAGTATTAAAGGCTTTTGGTAATAATAAAGATGTTGTAGTAATATCTAATCACTTGAATGCAGGAGGTGGTGATAACCCTAGTGGTAAACTAACTTTTTTCGAGATAATTATGATTTTAAAGACGATTTATTAAAAAATAAGTCATCTTTTTTATTTTGTTTAAAAATCCACTTGACAAGTGTTCTCACAAATGATAACATTAAAGTGTAATTTGTTTCTCATGTGTGAGAACAGATGAAGGATAGATAGAGGATAGGAGATTTAAAAATGGGTGAATTTGGAAAGTATATTTCTAATAAAAGAAAAGAAAAAGGAATATCATTAAGAACAATGGCTAAAGATTTAGATATTTCAATATCATATTTATCGGACTTAGAGCAAGGTAATAAGATGCCACCTAATTCTTCAAAAGATAAATATAAGGATTTAATTATGGGTATTATGGAGTATCTAGAGATGAATGATGAAGATAAGCAAATATGCTTAAATTATGCTGATAATGATTTAATAAAAAAAGGTTATGTTTCTAACGATATTACTAATTATATGGAACAAACACCTTTGGCAAGTGTTGCACTTAGAAAAGCAAAAGATTTGAATTATTCAAATGATGATTGGGAGAGGATTATTAATGATTTAAATAATAAATAAAGGAGAGATTTTATGGTAGGAAATTACAAAAAAGAAAAACATGGACTCTATGTTCTTGGAAAAGAAAATATAGAAAATGAATCTGAAAATATTTTAAGACAATTTTGCCCTGATTGTTTGGTAGAACCTAAAGAAATTGATGTGGAAAAATTAATTGAGGATATGGGTTTGAATTTATGCTATACGAAGATGTCTGAAAATTCAGAGATTTTAGGAGCATTTGTTTTTAATAAAGGCGTAATACCTACTTATACTGATAATCATTTTGAAAATAAAGTATATTCTGAAAAAACTATAATAATTGATTCTACTATAGCAGAAAATGATGATCCAAGGTTAAGATTTACATATGGACATGAACTTGGTCATTATGTAACACAATATGATATTTTTCATATTAATGAAAATCAACTTTCACTTTTTAATTTTAATGAAGAACATGATAATGCTGTTATATGTAAAAGAGAATCTATAGGTTTTGGTAGTTTATTTAAGGGGCGAAAATCATTAGAAACTAAAGAAGATTGGCAAGAATGGCAAGCTAATTATTTTTCATCAACATTACTAATACCAAAAAGTACTTTAAAAATAGCATTGAAATCATATTTGGATACTTATGATGTAATGGATCAAACATCACTTTTGAACAAGTTAGATGTAGATGAAATTATGGAACTTGTTGATAAATTATCAAAAATATATAATGTTTCAAATGAAATGATGATTAATAGATTAAAAAGTTTAAATTATTTAAATTAGTATTGGCTTCCTGGTGAGTATAAGTCCAAAAAAAAGAGGCATTTACATACCCCATAAACAAATGATATATTTGTTCCGCAAAATAATTATATCATAAGTTTTAAAAAATGTAAAAAAAATGCCTCGGAAAGAGGTGTAAATAAATGGTGAATTATTATTTAAATTTAAATGCACAGTCTAATGGTGACCATGAAATTCATAAAGAAACATGTTATTACTATTATAGATATAAAAGTGGATTTAATTTTGAATTGCTTGGAGCATTCCAAAGCGAAGTAGATGCAGCTAATTATGCTAAAAGAAGGCATCCTGATTTTTAAAATAGATGGTTGTTCGTACTGTTGCCCTACTATACATAAACATTAAGAAAGGAGATATTTTTATGGCGAATAAAATAAGAACTTCAAAAAGTGTTGCTAGTAAAGCTAGTAGTCAATTGCGAAGTAAAGTTACAACAAAGAATACAAAAAGTGTTGCTGGAAGTGCTCTAAGGAATAGGAGCAAGTAGTGAGTAGAAGAAAGGAATATGATGTTGTCAGTTTAATATTTATAGTTTTTATACTTTGTAAATATGTTGGGATTAAAGAAACAATCAATCTGATATATCATATGTTTCAATTATTTAATACAATTTTAATACAATTTAATAATACTTCTATTTTATCTTTTGTATTCAAATATTACATTACATTCCCTATTGTAGGAATAATATTATCTTTTATTGGTTCTCATAGAGGTAAAGAAGGAAAAATAGTTGGTAAAATACTATACTTTATAATTGGGTATGTAGTATGCTTAGTTTTAGATCTGATTGCAAAATATATGTTTTAGAAAAGGAGAACATTTTGTTCTCTTTTTAAAAATACTACATTTTAAAAATATAGTATATATTATTAAAATATTGACAAAATATGTCGTTATATGTATAATACAGTAAAAAAGGAGTGAACTGTATGAATTCTAAAAGAGACAAATTTAAAGAATTGGCTGAAAAAAGAGTTAATAATGCATTAAAAAATATTCAGTTAATAGGCAATTTATCCAATACTAATAATTATGATTACAATGAAGAAGATGTTACAAAGATTTTTAAAACATTAAAGGAAGAATTACAAACAGCTGAGGCTAGATTTAAGATAAGTAACAAGAAAAGTAAATTTAAATTGTAGGAGGTTTTGTATGAAGTTTGATTTAAAAGAAATATTAAATATTTATAAGCCTGATGAATTAAATTCATTTATAAAGAAATATTCAAAATATACATTAGATGAAAGTAACTTAAAATATGATGATTTAAAAGATAATTGGTCTTATCTTGATAATAACCCTTTTAATCAATCTGCAGTTGGTATTCTTAAAGATTCTGGAAAGGGATTAATTGAAAGAATAACAAATGGTATTGATGCAATACTAGAAAAAGAAATTCAAAAACATAATATTCAAAATCCACAAACTCCCACAGATATTATAAGAGTTGCATATCCAAATTATTATAAAAATAAACAAGATATTTTAATAAACGATCAAACCAGACAAAGTGCTTGTGAGACAGATAATTTATTAAAGGTTGTTGTAAATGATAGTACAAAATCAAATAGACCAACTATTGATGTAATTGATTCAGGAACGGGTATTAAAGGAGAAAACTTCATTAATACCATTTTATCAATACAGAAAGGAAATAAATCTCATGTTGATAAGAATTATTCTATAGGTGCCTTTGGGCATGGCGGATCAACATCATTAACTTTTTCATATGCTACAATAATTATTTCAAAATATGACAACAAGTTTTATTTTACAATAATAAAAAAATGTGAATTATATGATTTAAAAATGGATTCATATTTATATTTTACTGATAATGGTGTTGTGCCAGAAATAACAAATGTTTCTAATTCAGATATTCAATATTTAAATCAGTTTATTAATCAAGAGTCTGGTACTTTAATTAGAATGATTGATGCTGAAATTCCACGTGAATTTAGGTATAATGATGTTACTAAACCAGGTATGTTATATGATTATATAAATACTGAGTTATATGATGTTAGTATTCCTGTTAAGGTTATTGATAATAGAGCTGATTATATTAATAATTCAGGACAACAAGCAAGAAATTCATATGGTTCTAAGTCTAAAATAATGACGTCTAATTATGTAAAAAAAGAAAATAAAGGAACTATTAGTATTGAACATAATGGAAGAACATATAAATTAAATTATTATTTTATATTACCTATTGAAAAAAATGATTGGGCAAAAGATACAAAATGTAAAGATGTTTATACACAATTTAATGTTCATTTAGATCCAATTATTTATACTGTCAATGGTCAGTATATATCAAGTGAAGGATTTACTAGATTAAAAAATGCTGGATTAAGTTTTTTACAATACCGTTTATTGGTTGAGATAAATTTGGATTTGTTAGGAAAGGATAAATATAGATTCTTTTCTACAGATAGATCTGGAATAAAGGATTCAGATTTAACAAAGGGATTTTTAGATAAAGTAATAAGAGCGTTAAAAGAAGAAGAAAAAATACAACAAATGAATGATTTAATTGCAAGTCAAAGTGTTAATGCAAATATTGATAATGATTTAATAAAAGATATAAGTAGTAATGTTAAAAGTATGTATAATAAATATTTAAAAAGCGGATTATCAATCAAAAATATTAATCCTGGACCTCGACCTGAACCAACACCTGAAGATATTTACTACGATGAGATTAAAAGATTTGATATAACTACAACTAAGAATACATTTTATAAAAATGAAAGTGTGAATATTATTATTACTACTGATGCAAAAAAAAGCATAAATGAATTAGCTAAAATATATATGATTTCAAACGGAAGGCAATATGACAATTATTTTAAATCTGTAATGAATGGAAGAATACAATATACGATGAATGATTTAACTCCAGGGAACTATACTGTACAATTTGATTTATACAATAATGAAAATAATCTTATTATGCAAACTGAAGAATTTGGATTTAATATATTGAGTATTGAAAAAGAAGAAAAAACTAATGGTGTTAATAAGGATCTTGATTTAGAGATAAAAGTTGTAGATGATAAAGAATTAATAATTGATGTCGAAAAAAATATGGAAGATAAGAAAATAACTATATTAGAATGTTTAACACATGATAGTTTAGTATCAAATATATATGGAAAAAATGCTAATACAGATGAAATAGAATCAATAAAAAAAGAATTTATTGAACCGCTTGCTTTATTTGTTCTATTTATGGATGATAAATATGATAATATCGATAATACAGATAGCAAAAATCAAATTATTTTATCTTTTTGTAAAACATTATATATAAATAACAAGAGAAGGTGATAGTATGAGATTAAGTAATATTAAGGTTGAACAAATTACAACAAATCAAACAATAATTGACGATTTTGGTGTGATTTTATCGAATTCAGAATTAAATAAAATATTCAAAGAAAATTTTAATAACGTTAAAGTTGTTAATAATGCTATATATGGTGAGATTAATTGTAATAAATACTGTATTTTTTGTAAAAATATAAGTTATCTAGGTACTCCACACCCATTTCATAAAAAAAGAATTCAAATACCACAAAGTTTCAAAAAATTATATTATGAAAATAAGGATAAAGGTATAAAAACATTATTAATAGGAGTTTATAAATATCAAGATACATTATTATTTTGCGATTTTGATACAACAAAATATGTAAAAAACAAGTCTCATAATTCATCAGCACATATATATTCAATAGATTTATTAAATGGCGTTAGAACTGGCTATTTTAGTAAAAAGGATATTAGGGGTAATGTCATAACTGTATTTGATAAAAATAATATAGAAAAATATTTAAACACAAAATTGTTTGGAATATACCCTACTTTTGAAGTATTTGATACTTTAGATGATTTTTTCAATAATATTGCGAAAGAATGGTTTGGTATTGAAGTATATTCTGAAATGATCGAAAATAATTATAGAAATAAGTATCAACCAGAATGGCCAGGTTTCTATTTAGAATATAAACTTGAAAAATATCTTGATGATAATGATAAAAAGGGAGTTATAACTTTTTATCAAAATAGAAAAAAGGGTGGAATTGATCTTGATTTAAAATTCCCACAACTAGGTTATTATGGAGATTTGAAAGCACATAGTATAAATGGTTCAGGAATACAGGGAAATGATTATACAACAGTAATGGATTTGTTGGAAAACCAAAGCATATATTATATTGTTGCAAACCATGATACAGAAAAAGATAAAGATCATAATTATGTTGTAACAACATTTTGGAATAAACAGCAAAATAAAAGTGATTTAATGAGTTATGCTAACAAAATGAAATATAGTGTTAAAATTAAAAGTTATTATGTTCTTGAATTAAATAAGTATAATAAAAAATATATTGATATATATCATCAAGGAAGAAATAGTGATGGTAGTCCTAGAAATCCAAAGATTAGTATTAGTATGAAAAACATAAATAACTTTTTAGTTCATATAGTAGAATTTGATGAAAAAAATAACGAATAAGACTAGCTTTTTGTCAATAAATAGTATATAATAGTTAATAGGGTGGTCAACATGAAGAAGTTTAAGTTTATAGATTTATTTTCAGGTATTGGAGGTTTTCATCAAGCAATGGAACAATTGGGTGGCGAATGTGTATTTGCTTCCGATATAGATCAATATGCAATAGAAACATATAAAGATAATTATGGTATTGATTCAAATATAAATATTAGAGATATTGATGAAAAAAAACTTCCAAAGCATGATGTATTATGTGCAGGGTTTCCATGTCAAACATTTTCTAAAGCTGGAAAACAACTAGGATTTAATGATGAAACAAAAGGAACGTTATTTTTCGAAATAGAAAGAATATTAAAATATCATAAAACAAAGTATATAATACTTGAAAATGTTAGAAATCTAGTTTCACATGATCATGGAAACACTTGGAATACAATATATTCTCATTTAAAAAAATTAGGATATAGATTAACTCCAAAACCAATTATAATTAGTCCACATCAATTAGGAATTCCACAATTAAGAGAAAGAGTAGTTATATTGGGTGTTTATGATCCTGTTAACAAAGAAGATTTGAATATAGAATTATCAGATTTAAAAGATAAGGATGATAATAATATATATGATATTATTACTAATAAAAAAGTTGAAGATAAATATTATATTAATGAAAGAGAAAGATACATCTTAAATGCTTGGGATGAGTTTTATAAAGGTATTAATGAGGATATAATTGGATATCCAATATTATATGAATATTTTAAGAAAAAACCATCAGAAGATATGCCAAATTGGAAAAAGGAATTTGTAAGAAAAAATAATCAACTCTATAAAAATAACAAAGATTTTATTGATGAATGGTCAAAACGCTATAATAATCTAAGAGATTTTACACCAACACAAAAAAAATTTGAATGGCAAGCGGGAAATAGCATAAAAACACTTTGGGATGGATTAATTCAATTTAGACCATCAGGAATAAGAGTAAAAAAGCCAAATTGTTTTCCAGCTCTTGTTGCATTAGTCCAAATACCAATTATTGGTAAATATAAAAGAAGATTAACTGTACGAGAGGCGGCTAGATTACAATCATTTCCTGATTCATTTAAACCAAATAAAAATGACCAACAAGCTTATAAACAGTTTGGGAATGCTGTCAATGTTGATGTAATTAAATATATGGCTGAAAAATTATTTGCAATAAAAGATTAAAAAAATAAAAATTTTTTTTAGTGATTTTTCAAAAAAAGTGCATATTTTTGCACTTTTTTCTGTTTTTTTATTTCTTTGTAGTAAAAGGGCAA
>OLGE01001846.1_pt1 | contig 20384 bp, 14 predicted proteins | sample 1605151 | NCBI WGS metagenome assembly OLGE01 (sample SAMEA3888912, study PRJEB22519) | human gut metagenome | biome: human gut; feature: human-associated habitat; material: faeces | place: Denmark | collected 2010
CAACGAACAAGATTACTGCATCGTTAGCCGCTGCTTCACGAACGAATTCGTAAGCTGTATCAGCCATTTTTACAGTTTGTTGCAAGTCGATAACGTGGATTCCGTTACGCTCAGTGAAGATGTACTTAGCCATCTTAGGGTTCCAGCGACGAGTTTGGTGACCAAAGTGTACACCAGCTTCAAGTAATTGTTTCATAGAGATAATAGCCATTTTTTGTTTCCTCCTGTTTTTTCCTCCGCAGGAATGGGTTATAATTCTTCTCTACGCGGCAAAACGTAGCAACAGATGAATTTTCCTGCGTGTGTTATTTTTACACCAAAATATTTTACCATAAATTCCGCAAGCAGGCAAGAGATTTTTACTGCTTGCGAAGGGTAAATGTTAAATTTTTTACATTATAGGACTGTGCTTACAAAATATACCCCAGATACGCCGCATAGCACACCAGCATCAGCGCCCCGGCCCAGCGTTGCAGGCGCTGAGTGCGCAGCACGCACAGCCACAGAAGCACTGCCGCACCAAGCGCTACATAGGTATCAAAGTTGAAGGCAGATGCGAAGGGAATGTCGATAATCAGCGAGGACAAGCCTACTACGAAAAGGATATTGAAAATGTTGCTGCCAACGATATTACCGATGGCAATATCTGCGTTACCGCGGCGTGCCGCCGCTACAGAGGTGAACAGCTCCGGCAGCGAGGTACCCAAAGCCACAATCGTCAGGCCGATAAAGCGCTCGCTGAGTCCTGCATAGGTTGCAATAGAGGTTGCTGCACCTACGGTAACATTACTGCCCGCAATAATCAGCGCCAAGCCGCCCACTGCACCCAAAAGGCAGCGTCCCAGCGGCAAACCGGGCTCTTCCAGATCACTGTCGACATTGCTCTTCATCGCCATGGTGTACAGATACATCATATATGCGGCAAAGGCTACCATGAGCACACCGCCGTCCGCCAAACTGATGCTGCCGTCGCGTCCCTGATAAAACAGCAGTGCGGTAACAGCAATCATGAAGGGGATTTCGATGCGTACGGTAGAACGCGCTACCGCAATCGGCACAATGGATGCCGCAAGACCTAAAATAACAAGTATGTTAAGAATATTACTGCCTACAATATTACCGATGGTAATATCAGCATTACCCTTAACTGCAGCAGCGATACTTACCGCTGCCTCCGGTGCGCTCGTGCCCATCGCCACGATAGTAAGGCCGATTACCAGCTGCGGAATACCAAAGCGCATGGCAATGCCTGCTGCACCCTCTACGAACCAATCCGCACCCTTACCGAGCATCACAAAGCCTAAGGCCAATAAAACAAACTGTAAAGCTATTTCCATTTTCTTCCTCCTTGATTTGCAGCCGTCCCTAAAAACAAAAAAGCGAGACATTGCTGCAATAAAATTACAACAAAGTCTCGCTACTTAGTCACAAAGCCGGATTGCCAAAGCAATCGTACTGACGACAGAGTGAACACGCCATGCGTGCAAGCTACTCCCTTTATATGCTTAGTTTAGCCAAACGCCGGGAGTTTGTCAAGTAAAATTTAGCTTCTTTTGAACAGCTTGGCCAAAAGCGGCGAAAGCAGGGATAAAACTGCTGCCACCAGGAAGAACAGGCACAGCGGACGCTGGAAGAAGATACTGAAGCTGCCGTCGCTCATAATCAGCGAGCCGACAAAGTTCTGCTCTGCCATACCGCCGAGGATAATGCCGATGATAATCGCCGACATAGAAAAGCCCAGCTTGTTCATAAAGTAACCCAGGAAACCGCTTGCCACCATCAGATAAACATCGTTCAGAGAATTATTGTAGGAATAAGTTCCCACGAAGGTCATCATCACGATAATCGGCAGCAGAATGTGTACAGGCACGTTAACAACCTTCATAAAAAGTCTGATTAACGAAAAGCCCATGATACCCATAATCACGTTAGCTAAAAGCAGACCGATGAAAATGGCATAAACATCGGGCGCCTTCTCCACAAAGAGCAAAGGACCGGGCTGCAGACCCTGAACCATCAGCGCGCCCATCATAATTGCCGTTGCGCCGTCGCCGGGGATACCCAGTGTCAGCACGGGAATGAAGGCACCGCCGGATACAGCGTTGTTGCCTGCCTCGGAGGCTACAATGCCCTCGGGCTCACCGTTGCCGAAGTTCTTGCTGTGCTTAGACCAGCGTTTCGCCTGGTCATAGGAAACAAAGGAAGCGATATCGCCGCCGGTACCGGGCACACAGCCGATGAAGGTACCGATGAAGGAGGAACGCAAAAGCGTGCTGAACACTCTCTTGATATCATCAAACGAAGGCAGCAGACGGTCCAGCATCATGTGCTGCTCCTTGCGTTCATTGTGATAATAATCCTCAATACTGCTCAACACCTGCGCAAAGGCGAACACACCGATCAGCACAGGGATAAAGGATACACCGCCCATAAAATAGTTGGTGTCCAAAGTAAAGCGGATTGCGCCGCTCATACCGTCAATGCCGACAGTTGCCAAAAACAGGCCGATAAGACCGCCCATAATGCCCTTGATAACACTGCCGGAGGAAACGCTGGTAATAATGCTGAGGCCGAAAATAGCCAGAGCAAAATATTCCGGCTTGGAAAACTGCAGTGCAACCTTTGCCAGCTGCGGTGCCAGCAAAATCAGGCAGATGGTACTGAAAATACCGCCGAAGGTGCTGGCCAAAGTGGAAAGACCGAGAGCACGTCCGGGCTGCCCCAGCTTCGTCGCCATCGGATAACCGTCCAGAGTAGTCGCTACGGAAGCAGGCGTACCCGGAGTTTTCAACAGGATTGCCGAAATACTGCCGCCGTAAATCGCACCGCAGTAAATTCCCAGCAGCATCAGAATGCCGCCGATACCGTGAAAGGTAAAGGCCAGCGGAAACAGCAGCGCCAGACCCATATTAACGCTCAGGCCGGGCATACAGCCGAAGGCAATGCCCACCAGCACGCCGAAGAAAAGTCCCAGCAGATTCATGGGAACGAAAATCATATTTAATGCGCTCATTATATCAACCATCAGTATGACCCCCTACTCCATGAATACAGACTGCGGCATCTGCGTATGCAGCAGCATGCCGAAAACAAGATAAATAAACAGCAGACACAGCACCGTTGTCAGGCCGATTACCTTATAATTGCGATAATCCATAAGACGCATAACAGCCGGAATCATAAGTGCCGCTGCCGGATAAAAGCCGAGAATGCTGATAAGCACGCAGAACACAACAACAAGTCCCATCATTAAATAAACGCGCTTGTTGCCTGTCGAGGAAAGCTGCACCTTCACGCCATGTAAATCAGTTTTATTGATAAAGGTATAAAGCAGCAGCAAAACCGAAACAGCGCCCAGCACCGCTCCCAGCGTAAAAGGCCAGAAGCCGGGACCGGGGCCGTTCTCCGTAAACTCCAGTGGAAAAGCTGCCGCCGCCTGCATAATCAGGCCGCCAATAACCGCACCCAACACGCCCACTATATAATTACATACTGCCATGTTATTCATATAAATCATCCTTAAAAAGCTCCGCCATCAAAATTGACGTCAATTCGATGCCAGACTAAATTGAGTAACTGAAATTTTATTGCAAAGTTAAGAGCAAACTACATTGAGTAACTTAACTCTTAACATAACGTTAAAAGCAAACTAAATTGAGTAATTAAATTCTTATTGCAAAGCTAAGAGCAAACTAAATTGAGTAATTAAATTCTCATGCAGAGAAATAATAATTGCAGCGAGTAAGTGTTTGGAACCACCGAAGGGCCGAAACTGTCTGAGCGCTATGCAAGCTAATATTGTATAATTTTTTAGCTTATCGCGAGTTTTTCGGCACTTCGTCTTGGTTCCACACGAAACGAGCGCCCGCAATTCTTTTGAACGGAATGAGATTTAATTACGAATCTTTAATTCTTACGCCTCTTTTGGGCCCACACGCTTAGCCGCCGCCATAATCGCCAAACGACCATGCTCAAAAGTCAAACCGCCCTGGAAGAAAACATTAAACGGCTCACGGCACGGACCATCGGCACTCAGCTCAATAGAAGCGCCCTGTACAAAAGTACCCGCAGCCATAATAATCTCATCCTGATAACCCGGCAGCGGACTTGGAACCGGCTCAACATGCGCATCAACAGGAGAATTGCCCTGAATAGCAACACAGAAATCGCACAAACGCTGCTTGCTTTCCAAGGTAATAGCCTGAATAATATCGCTGCGGCGTTCCTCCGGCAGCGGCTTAACAGCATAGCCCAGGCCCTTGAAAACAGCAGCCGCAAAAACAGCAGTCTTAACAGCCTGCACCACAATATGCGGAGCCAGGAAAAGTCCCTGATAGAACTCGCGCGCGGTATCACCAAGAGTTGCGCCCATCTCGCCGCCCAGACCGGGAGCGGTAAGACGGTAGGAAGCGTTCTCTACCAAATCGGCACGGCCGACAATATAACCGCCGGTCGGAGCCAGGCCGCCGCCCAGATTCTTAATCAGAGAGCCTGCCATCAAGTCAGCACCAACCTCGGTAGGCTCCTGCTTCTCGATAAACTCGCCGTAGCAGTTGTCGACAAAGCAGATAACATTCGGGTTAGCTTCCTTCGCAGCACTGCAGATACGGCCGATTTCCGCAACGTCAATAGTCTTACGCTCGCTGCTGTAGCCGCAGGAGCGCTGAATATGAATCATCGTAGTCTTGGAGGTAACAGCATTTTTTACAGCCTCCAGGTCGACATGGTCGCCGGTCATCGGCAGCTCCTTGTAGGTTACGCCCAGGTCAACCAAAGAGCCGGGAGTTTTAACCGGAGAGCCGATAATAGTCTGCATAGTGTCATAAGGAGCACCTGTTACGGCAATCAGCTCATCGCCTGCGCGCAGGTTACCCAGCAGAGCAACTGCCAGCGCATGAGTGCCGCTGACAAACTGAGAACGCACCAATGCAGCCTCGGTTTTGAACAGCTCCGCATAAATCAGATCCAGAGTATCGCGGCCCACATCACTGTAGCCGTAGCCTGTAGTAGGCTTCAAGTAATAGTCGGAAACCATATTATTACGGAAAGCCGCAATAACCTTTTCAGTATTATACAAAGCTGCTGCTTCCAGCTCTGCGGTATGTTTAGCAACCTCAGCTAAGGCTGCCTGCTCTAATGCATTGTAATCAACCAAAATTCTCACCTGATATTTTTATATTTTTTGGCATTGCGCCAATCCATCCTAAGCCTTGGCATCTGCAGCAAGATACTTGGCAAACTGCTGCACCTGCTCCGCGTCCAGGCGCACCTTCAGCAATGTGCCCTCCGCCAGATATTCCTGCTCCAGTACCGTGCCTGCATCATGCAAGCGTCCTACCGCAGCAGAATCGCTGTAAGGCACGAGGAAGCTCTCCTCTACCGCCTTCAGCTTCAGGTTTTCTGCAATCAGCGCCAGCAGGCCGTCAAGATTATAACGTCCCTTTGCGGAAATGCAGATGCTGTTTTCTTCCTTGGCCAAACGCTCTGCCAGACCGGAATCCGGCGGCAGCTTATCAATTTTGTTATAAACAGTAATAATCGTCTTATCCTTGGCACCCAGCTCATCCAGAACCTGATAAACAGCAGCAGCCTGCTCCTTATACAGCTCATGGCTGACATCAATAACGTGCAGCAGCACGTCGGACTGCACAACCTCCTCCAGCGTAGACTGGAAGGCTGCAACCAGCTGATGCGGCAGGCGTTGGATAAAGCCGACGGTATCTGTCAAAATAGCCTGCTGCTTATTCGGCAGATCTAACTGGCGCGTAGTCGGGTCCAGCGTTGCAAAAAGCTGGTCCTGCGCGTAGATATCCGAATTAGTCAGCGTATTTAAAAGTGTTGATTTGCCGGCGTTGGTATAACCAACAAGGCTTACCGTAGGCACACTCGCCTTCGCGCGTCCGGCCCTGTGCAGAGTGCGCACACTCTTAACCTTGCCGAGGCATTCCTTAATATAAGCAATGCGGTCACGGATACGACGGCGGTCAACCTCTAGCTTGGTTTCGCCGGGACCGCGGGTACCGATGCCGCCGCCAAGACGCGACAGCGCCAGGCCCTTGCCCATAATGCGCGGCAGCGTATACTGCAGCTGCGCCAGCTCAACCTGCAGCTTACCTTCATTAGTATGCGCACGTTGGGCGAAAATATCGAGGATTAGCGCCGTGCGGTCAAGCACACGCACACCCATTGACTGCTCAATATTACGCTGCTGTGCCGGCGACAGCTCATCGTCAAAAATGCACAGGTCTACGTTCTCCTGCTGCACATAAAGCGCCAGCTCCTGCACCTTGCCGCGGCCGATAAAGAATGCCGGATCCGGCTTGGGGCGCTTCTGCAGGAAGCGTGCCACAACCTCCGCACCGGCAGTATCTGCCAGCTGCTTCAGCTCCTCCAAGGAATCCTCGGCCGTCCAGCCGCTGCTGTTGGGGGCACCGTATTCCATGCCCACGATAATCGCCCGCTCTGTTCCCTGCGCCAGACTGGCACTGCCCGTCTGCTTGTCAAGGATACGCTCCACCATCGCCGCAAGGTTAGGGAAGAACACGCCCTCCGCCTCCTGCAGCGTCAGCGGTCCGTAGCATTCCACCTGATATTGCTCGTTATCGTCAATACCGGTAATCATGCCGAAGCTCATCTGCGACTGGCTGATATCCGGCGAAGTAACGCCGACAGCAATCATCGCATCAAAACGGTTATTCTTCAGCGCGGAAATATCCACACCGCTCAGCAGCGGATTGCCGTTGGGATGAGTATGCACGCAGCGCACGCCGCTAAGACGGCTGGCACCGCGTCTGCCCTCAACCGGAGGCAGCTCCACACTCTGATCATTGCCCACAGATACGGCAAGCACCTGACCGTTGCGCGCAACGTAAACGCTCACCTCGCGGTTAATAAAATCAGTAACATCCGCCATACGCAAAGCCAGCTCGCTTGTCAGCAGCTGACCGCCCTCTAGACGGATATCATAAAAGGTTTTTAATTCTTCAATAACGGAATTACGGATACCCTTCAGGTTGCCGTAAATTTCATTCGCCATGGGTATTCACCTCCAATAATTGGGGATGTATGCGTTAGCGACTAGAGGAGAATGCGTCAGATGCAAGGAATGGCGACGACGGCGTACACACAGGTACTCCTAGGAGCCATGACGACGCAGATGACGCATTATACTCGGTCGCCCTTTTTATTATCTTCTTGCCTTCGCCGGCTTAATATTAACCTTATACCCCTTGATAAAGTTCTTGTTCATCTCGGAGGTAGCTTAGCAATTTGCTTATCGAAAGGCTCCCCTTGGGGGGAGCTGGCGCCCGTCAGGGCGACTGAGAGGGGCTTGAAAGAAACGTTGCTTTAGGCAGAACCCCTCTCCGCCTCGACAAGCTCGGCACCCGCCCCAGGGCGCCTTCTCTTGCCCTACGGGCAATTCACCTTGTCTCCCCAAGGAGAGGCTTTTTTTATCTTCTTGCCTTCGCCGGCTCAATATTAACCTTATACCCCTTGATAAAGTTCTTGTTCATCGCACCGATAACCTTTTCGGCTACATCCTCCGGTACTTCAACAAAGGTAAACTTATCATAGATATTGATCAGGCCGATATCACGTGCCGGAATGTCTGCCTCGATAGCAATGGTGCTGACAATATCCTTAACCATAATCTTCTGGCTGCGGCCGATGTTGATGAACAGACGCACCATGCCCGGACGGCCGCCAGTGTTGCGCAGGTCCTTGGACAGGATATCCTCCTGCGGAGCCTCCAGAGCTTTAACACCCTCCTGCATCAGCTTCAGAGCTGCGGCAGCAACCTCTTCGGCGCTGTATTCATCCAGCAGGCTTTCAGCAATCGGCATATAGTCATGGTAAGCGTTCAGCTCCAGCACAGTCTGCATCTTGCTGATAATCTGGTCGCGCTGACGCTCGATAACGTTAGCAGCGGTCGGCAGCTGACGGCGTTGGATTTTAGTCTTGACGGTACGCTCAATCAGCTTCAGCTGACGGAACTCACGCGGAGTGATGAAGGTCATAGCTACACCGGTGTTGCCTGCACGGCCGGTACGGCCGATGCGGTGAACGTAGCTTTCCGGATCCTGCGGAATATCAAAGTTGATAACGTGGGTAATGTTGTCAACGTCGATACCACGGGCAGCAACGTCGGTAGCAATCAGCACATCAACAGCGCCCTCGCGGAATTTCTTCATTACGCGGTCACGCTGGTTCTGGCTCAGGTCACCATGCAGGCCCTCAGCCATGTAGCCACGGCTGGAAAGTGCGATAGACAGGTCGTCAACACCCTTTTTGGTACGGCAGAAGATAATCAGCTTGCCGTCGATTTCTGCATCCAGCAGACGGCACAGGCCTTCAATCTTATCCTTGGTTTCGAAATAGTATTGCTCAATCAGAGGTACAGTCAGCTCTTCCTTGGAAATGGTTACATTCTTCGGCGCCTTCATGTACTTCTTGGTCAGGCTCAGAATCGGACGGGGCATAGTTGCGGAGAACAGCAGAGTCTGGCGTTCAACCGGCAGGCTGCGCATAATTTCTTCGATATCATCAACAAAGCCCATATCCAGCATTTCGTCAGCCTCGTCCAGTACGAGGAATTTGATATGGTCCAGATGGATAGTACCGCGGTTGATATGGTCAATCAAACGGCCCGGAGTACCGATAACAATCTGCACATTGTTGCGCAACGCACGGATCTGGCGTTCAATCGGCTGGCCGCCGTAAACAGGCAGTGCACGCACGCGGCGGGTACGGCCGATTTTGCCTACCTCTTCCGCAACCTGAATAGCCAGCTCACGGGTCGGAGTCATAATCAGCGCCTGAATATGCTTGAAGTCGGTAATTGCCTGTACCAGAGGAATACCGAAAGCAGCGGTTTTGCCGGTACCGGTCTGTGCCTGGCCGATAACGTCGTTACCCTCGAGCACCAGGGGAATAGTAGCAGCCTGAATCGGAGAAGGCTCTTCGAAGCCCATGTCAGTCAGGGCGGTTACAATTTTTTTGTCCAGCTCTAAGCTGCCGAACATCTCTTTTTGAATGGTCATTAATGTTTATCCTCCATATTGTTTTTTTCTTCTAATAATTTATCAATAGCCATGGAAATAGCTGTCTGAGCTATTCTCAGCTTATTTTCTGTTCTTGTAGACATGAAACGGTGCTCCTGACAATATACCACGTTGTCGGTAGCAACGGCAATATATACAAGGCCTACCGGCTTGCCCTCGCTGGCTCCCGGTCCGGCGTTGCCCGTAATGCTCACACCGTAATCGCTGCCCAGCTGCTTGCGTACGCCCAGCGCCATTTCGCAGGCGGTTTCGCGGCTGACAGCGCCGTATTTGGCCAGCGTATCTGCCTGTACATTGAGCAGCTTCTGCTTAGCCATGTTAGTGTAGCTGACGATGCTTCCCAGCAGATATTCGCTGCTGCCCGGCACATCCGTAACCAGACTGCTGGCAAGACCGCCGCTGCAGGATTCCGCAAAGGCAATAGTTTTGCCCTGCTTCAGCAGCTCCTGCCCTAAGCAGGCCGCCAGAGTGGCATCATCCACACCGTATATATAATTATCAACGCTCTTGCGTACCTTGGCTTCCATAGCATCGAGCAGCTTGACTGCCTCCTTGTCATTGGCAGCCTTCGCTGTAAGCCTGATGAGAATTTCACCGTAGCGGGCATAAAGCGCAATCGTCGGATTCGTCTGCGCCATAATCAGCTCGTCGAGCTTGGATGCTACCATGGATTCGCCGATACCGCGCAGATGCAGAGTGCGCGACATGATAATGCCATGCTCGCTGAAGCGCTGCAGCATGCGCGGCAGCAGCTGCTTTTCGCACACATCCGTAAGCTCGCTCGGAGGTCCTGGCAGCATAATGAAGATTTTGTCCTTATATTCCAGCCACAGTCCGGGAGCGGTACCCACATCGTTCTGCAGTACCTCGGCCCCGATGGGCACATACGCCTGCTTTTCGTTATTTTGCGAAGGGCAAAGTCCCTTCTTGGCAAAATATGCATCTATGCGTCCCCACGTATCCAAATCGAGATAGCCTTCGGTATGACATACCTCCATCACCATCTCCTTGGTAATATCACCGCGCGTCGGCCCCAGGCCGCCGCTGGTAATGATGATATCGGCACGCTGCATAGCCTGCTCCAGCACTGCGCGCATACGCTCCGGATTATCTCCGACCGTAGTTTGATATAAAACATCAAAGCCTATATTATTCAGCTTGCGGGATAAATACTGCACATTGGTGTTCAAAATTTCACCCAGTAGCAGCTCCGTCCCGGTAGTAATGATTTCAACCTTCATCCTGCTGTCACCCTCTCACCGGTTATTTTGACTCTTACAGCAACGCTCTTAAACCAGCTCTGCCACCATTTCATAGGTAAAGCCTTGCAGAATACGCACTCTTACCATCTGGCCTACCTCCAGCTCGGCGGCATTTTCGATAAAGATGTTGCCGTCGATATCGGGTGCCTCGTGATAGGAACGTCCTACCGCAAGAGCGGGGTTTTCTTCATCAAAGCCTTCGACGATAACGTCCAGCTCCTCATCCTCGCGCTCCTGATGGATTTCTTCGGAAATACCTGCCTGCAGCGCCATCAGCTCATGATAGCGGTTTTCCTTAACCTCAGGCTCAATCTGGTTTTCCATAGCGCCGGCCACAGTGCCCTCCTCTTGGGAATACTGGAACACGCCTGCGTTTTCAAAGCGCTGCTTTTCAACAAAGTCCATCAGCTCCGCAAAATCCTCGTCGGTTTCACCGGGGAAGCCCACGATAAAGGTAGTGCGGATAGTAATTCCCGGAATACGTTCACGCAGCTTGGCCAGAAGCTCCTCTACCTGCGCGCGTGTATCATAGCGGTTCATGCTTTCGAGCAGTCTGTCGCTGGCATGCTGCAGAGGAATATCAATATACTTGCACACCTTGTCGCATTCGGCGAAGGCTGCAATCAAATCGTCCGTAAAGTTATTGGGATACAGGTACATAACGCGAATCCACTCAATGCCCTCCAGCTCGTTGAGATCACGCAAAAGCTGCGGCAAAAGCAGCTTGCCGGTGAGGTCCTCGCCGTAGCGGGTGGTGTCCTGCGCCACGACAATCAGCTCCTTGACGCCGTGAGCAGCAAGGCTTCTTGCCTCTGCCATAACCTCATCATAAGGACGGCTGGTGTAGGGACCGCGCAGCTGCGGAATAATGCAGTAGGAGCAGCAGTTGTCGCAGCCCTCGGCAATTTTCAGATACGCCATGTAATTCGGCGTAGTCAGCATTCTGGGCGGAGCCTGCACATTTTTGCTTTCCAGCTTCTGCAAATGCTTTACGCGCTTGCCTGCCAGCACCTGGTCGATAACCCAGCCGATATCGGTGAAGCTGTCGGTGCCGACGATAGCGTCAACCTCAGGCATGCTTTCGAAAAGCTCGTCTGCATAACGCTGGCCGAGGCAGCCTGTCATAATCAGATACTTGCAGCTGCCCTCCTCCTTGTATTGCGCCATTTGTAAAATTGTGCTGATGGATTCCTCCTTCGCACTTTCGATAAAACCGCAGGTATTAACAATAATCAGTTCGGCATCTGCGGGATCATTGGTAATCTCCAGCTGCTTATCCTTGATAATACCCAGCATAACTTCAGAATCTACCAGATTTTTGGGACAGCCGAGGCTGACCATACCTATTTTCATTCTTTACCTCCAAAACCTGCTGCCCTCACTCTAGCTGTCAGGACAGCAAGCAAGAGCATAAATCACTATAATCTAATCACTGTTCACTAATGACTAATCACTAATCACTATTTACTGAATCTTACCTTACTGAGCCACTTATTCGTCAGTCCGTCCTGCTTATCAGGCTCCAGATAGCTGCTGTTGAGCCAGATTTTATCTGCATCGGCAGCAGCCTCGTCAAAGCCACGCGGAAAAATGAACATGTAGCCTGTAGCGTTTTCCTGCGCTATCGCCTGCACCTGCTCGCTTGTCAAAAGCCATTCCATAACCGCAAGACCCTGCAAATCATCGGCAGTATTCTTAAAGAGGCCTACGCAGAAAAGATTTACCGGCGTGCCTTCCTTGGGATAGACAACATAAGCGGGAAATTTATTTTCCAGATATTTAAAAACGTAGCTTTGTCTGGTTATGGCCACATCCGCATCACCCACCGCCGCCATGCGCACAGGTGTAAAGGGAAACTTGGCATATTGCCCGATAAAGTGGTTGATATTGCCTAAATACTCCAGCGATTCATCCTCGCCGAAGCGGTCTGCCAGACCTGCCAGAAAGTTTTGCGTGCTGTTGCTGTCGGATAAATTTTCCAAAGCAATGCGCAGCTGCTCTTTTCCTGCCAAATCCTGCCAGCTGCAGATATTAGCCTGACCGACAGTACGGGCGTACTGCTGGTTGACCAGAAAAACTATCGGATCATAGAAAACGCCGTACCAGCTTAAATCCGCGTCACGGAACTTCTGCGGCAGTCTGTCGCCATCGGCAAAGGCCACAGGCTTCAGGCTTCCCTGACGCTTCAGTCCGGCCAGCGTGCGCTGTTCGGCCAGCACAACGTCCGGCAGTTCCCCGCCGGGCTTCAGCTCGTAAACAGCCTTCAGTTGCAGCTTATCCTTCTGCTCCTTGTTAAAGGCATCCACCAGATTTTCAGTAAATTTATTATCAAGCTCGGAATACATGATAATGGTTTTTGCCCCTGCGTTCTGTACAGGAGCAGGCTGCTCACCGCAGCCTCCCGTCAGTATTCCGGCAAATATCAGCACTAAAAAGATACAACGGATCATCTCATCCCTCCGTTACTATCTGCGGCGCTTATCCTCACGCCTTTTTCCACCGGTACTGCGCGTTGCCTTACGCGCTCCACTGCCGGCAGCACTGCGGGTTGCATTACGCTTCGATCCGCGAGATGCATCACGCTTTGCGCCACGCGCTCCGCCGCGCTGCTCCTGCTCCGTATGCAGCAAACATTTAGGCCCGTTGCCCACAAGGTCCATACGGCCTGCCTTCTGCAGCGCCTCCAGCACCAGCTTGCGGTTACGCGGAGCACGATACTGCATCAGCGCACGCTGCATTGCTTTATCATGCGGATTGCGGGCCACAAATACGGTTTCACCGCTTTCCGGGTCAACGCCGGAATAATACATCGCCGTCGCCGCACTGCCGGGAGTAGGAATGAAGTCCTGCACCTGCTCCGGATTGTGCTTGATGTCACGCAAAAACTCTGCCAGCTCAATAGCATTGTTCAGCGTGCAGCCCGGATGGCTGGAAATAAAGTACGGCACCAGATATTGCGGCAGGCCGATTTCTTTATTTTTTTGCGCATAAAGGCGCATAAACTTCAGATAAACATCCTTGCCGGGCTTACCCATACGCGCCAGAACCTGCGGTGCGATATGCTCGGGCGCCACCTTCAGCAGACCGCTGATGTGATAGCGGCACAGCTCATCCAGGAAATCCTGCTTTTTATCCGCCAGCATATAATCATAACGGATACCGCTGCGGATAAACACCTTCTTGACGCCCGGTAAAGCGCGCAGCTTGCGCAAAAGCGCTATATAATCGCTGTGGTCGGCATCAATATTGGGGCACGGCTTGGGGAACAGGCACTGTCTGTCCTTGCACACGCCGTATTTCAGCTGCTTGGCACAGGAAGGATGGCGGAAGTTGGCTGTAGGGCCGCCAACGTCATGGATATAGCCCTTGAAGCCGTCCAACTGCGTCAGAATCTTAGCTTCGCGCAGAATAGATTCATGGCTGCGCGCCTGAATGATGCGTCCCTGATGCGCATGAATAGCGCAGAAGGAACAGCTGCCGAAGCAGCCTCTGCTGCTGACAAGGCTGAACTGAACCTCCTCCAGCGCCGCTACGCCGCCCTTGGCATCATAGCTCGGATGCCACTTACGCATATATGGCAGATCATAGATAGCGTCCATCTCCTCCATCGTCAGCGGGAAGATGTTCGGATTCTGTACGATATATTTCTTCTGTCCCTTCTGGACTACGATTTTGCCATAAAACGGGTCCTGCTCCTTGCTCTGCAGCTTGAAGGCTCTGGCAAATTCCTTGCGGTCGTCCTTGATAGCGCTCCAGTCGGGAAGCTCCACATATTCGTCATCGGGCAGAGTATCGGACATATACGCCGTACCGCGGATGTAATGCATATCCTCGGCGCTGGCACCGCCTGCCAGATAATCGGCAATTTCCATAATCTGCTTTTCACCCATGCCGTAAACCAAAAGGTCTGCACCGCTGGCCTCCAGAATAGAGGGCATCAGCTTGTTTTCCCAGTAGTCGAAATGCACAAAACGGCGCAGGCTGGCTTCAATGCCGCCGATAATTACAGGCATATCAGGCCACAGCTGCTTGGCGAGCTGCGCATAAACGGCCGTAGCATGGTCGGGACGCTGTCCCACCGCACCGCCTGCGGTATATTTGTCGACAGAACGCTCATTCTTGGCTGCCGTATAACGGCACAGCATGGAGTCAAGGTTGCCGCCGGAAATAAGCACGCCCAGTCGCGGCTTGCCCAGCTCTGCCAGATATTCTGCTTTATCCCAACGCGGCTGGCACAGCATAGCTACCTTGTAGCCCTGAGCCTCCAGCACACGGCAGATTACTGCCGGACCGAAGGAGGGATGGTCTACATAAGCATCGCCGCTGATAAACAGAAAGTCAAGCTGCTCCCAGCCACGCTCGGCAATTTCCTGAGCGGAAATCGGTAAAAACTGTTTCATTAAAAACTCCTGAACAAATTATTATTTCTTCTTATCGGCCTTCGCTTCGCCGGCAGCCTGTGGCTGCTGCGGCTCAACCTGCTTAACCTCAGCCTGCGGCTTCGGTTCTTCTGCCTTCGGCGCAGGTGCGGCTGCAGCGGGCTGCGGCGCTTCCTCTACTGCGGCAGCAGGTGCAGCCTTAGTTTCGGGTTCGGGCTGTTGTGCAGCCTCCTCTGCCTTAGGCGTAGCTGCAGGCTGCGTAGGCGCATTGCGCAAATAGGTCTTGACTGCCACGCCATGCTCGCCCTTCAGGTCAACAGCCTCGCCGTTCACCTTAATGCGTACAACACCGATATTACCGTATTTGATAATCAGCTTATCCTTAGCCTCGAAATGCTTGCTTTCCTTAGCATGCAGAATTCCGGCAAAAAGCTCCTTGCCGTCGGCACTTGCCTCCAGCCAGCAGTCACCCTCGGCCTCCAGGTCAACGGTAACCTTATCCAGCACTGCGGGTGCTTTAGCTTCAGGCTTAACCTGCTCGGTCTGCTTAGCCTCTTCCTTAGGCATATTTTTAAAATAATCAATCGTAGCGGGAATAGCAAAATAGCCTGCCGTGAGCACCGCTACCGCTGCCAAGCCTGCCAGGCACTGCTTCATCGGCAGCTTCGGCAAACCCGGCATTTCAAAGCGGCCTGTACCGCTGCCGATATCACGCTTATCCTTCAGCTGGATGTTGAGACGGACCCTTTCCACCTCACGGATACCCTTGCTGCGTACAGCCTCTGCTGCCATACCGGCAGCACTTGCTTTATATTCATTAACAAGCTCCGGACCGTTCAAGCCCAGATAATTGCCGTAGTTGCGGATTATTCCCTTCAGGAAAACCTCGCCCGGAGTCTTGTCATATTCGTCATTTTCTACAGCCTGCAGATAACGGCTGCGGATACTGGTAGCCTTTTCGGCATCAGCAAGAGAGATACCCTTGGCCAGTCTTGCTTCTTTCAAAATTGCGCCGACAGTCTTTTCCTTATCATCCATTTCGCCTGCACCTCCGCTTATTCACGGCGCAGGAAGCGTTCCTCTGCTTCCTTACGCGACATTATAACCTCTCGTGGCTTGCTGCCTACGGATTGACCGACAATGCCCAGCTCCTCCATGGTATCTACCAGACGCGCCGCACGCGTATAACCTATGCGGAAGCGTCGCTGCAGCATGGAGCTTGATGCCTGCCCCATGTCCAGCACAAGGCTCAGGGCATCCTCAAAAAGCTCATCCTCTGCAGGCGCATTGGAGCCTGCATCCTCGGCATTATGGCCTTTATTATCACATTCCAGCTCCTGCTCTGTTACTTCTTCACTGTAATTTACAGGAATGGACTGCTTGATAATGAAATCTACTATTTTATTCAGCTCATCATCGCTGACGAAGGCACCCTGCACACGCACAGGCTTGTTGTAGCCCATGGGGTAAAAGAGCATATCGCCCTTGCCCAGCAGCTTTTCGGCACCGCCCATATCAATAATGGTGCGCGAATCTGTCTGCGAAGATACGGCAAAAGCAATACGCGAAGGAATATTCGCCTTGACGATGCCTGTAATAACATCTACGGACGGACGCTGGGTTGCCAGAATCAGATGGATACCGGCAGCGCGGGCCTTCTGTGCCAGACGCAGGATGGCATTCTCCACATCAACCTTGGCTACCATCATCAGGTCGGATAACTCGTCGATGATGATTACGATATAAGGCATCTTTTCTTCCGCCTGTGCGTTATAGGTTTTGATGTCACGCACACGGCTGTCGGCAAACGCCTTATAACGGCGCTCCATTTCCGCTACCGCCCAGTGCAGCGCGCTGGCTGCCTTTTTCGGCTCGGTGACAACAGGTGTCAGCAGATGCGGAATACCGTTGTAATTAGACAATTCTACGACCTTGGGGTCAACAAGAATCAGTTTAACCTCGTCCGGGGTAGCACGGTACAAAAGACCGGCGATAATCGTATTGATGCACACCGATTTACCGGAGCCTGTGGAGCCTGCTACCAGAAGGTGGGGCATTTTCGCAAGGTCGGCGGAAATAATATCACCGCTGATATCCTTGCCCAGACCGATGCACAGATGCTCCTTGGCATTGCGCACACTGCCTGCCTCCACAACCTCACGGAAGCACACGGGATCGTTCTTTGTATTCGGCGCTTCGATGCCGATGGCGGATTTGCCGGGAATCGGCGCTTCGATACGCACACCGGGAGCAGCCAGACGCAGGGCAATATCATCCGCAAGGTTCACCACCGAGCTTACCTTCACGCCTGCCGCAGGCTCCAGTTCAAAGCTGGTAACCGACGGTCCGCGCGTTACGGCAACAACTCTAGCGCGCACCTTGAAATCTGCCAAGGTCTGCTCCAGCACCGCACATTGGTCCATGATGTCCTTCTGATAGGTGGACGGGTCACTGGCCTTCGGCGTATCCAGAAGCTCCAGCGGGGGCAGCTGATAGCTGCTCGCTGCCTGCGCTTCAGGCTCATATGCTGCTGCGGACTGCTGAGCAGGCGCCGCTGCGGCAATTTTATCTGCGCTGTCAAAAATCGTTACGGCCGGCTTCTCCGGTTCAGGCTCAGGCTGCGGCTCTGCCTTGGCAGGCACTGCAAACGCTGCCGCCTGCTCCTCGCGATAGGTATTGCGGATTACGGAAGCAGGACGCTCCGGCTCAGGCTCGGGTTCGGCAGCCGGCGGCTCCGCATCATCCAGAAAGCGGCTGTCCGGCTCGTAATCATCGTCATAATTGATAATCGGTCTTACAATGACCTCAGGTTTGGACTCCTCCCATTCGGGCAGCTGCACCGGGTCACGCTCTATTTCCTCTTTTAAAGGTGATTTTTCGTAAACACTCTTGTTTTTGGTAAAGCCTAAAATGCTTCTGAAAGCACTTTTCTTCTGCACGCCCTCGTTGAAGGCATCAAATTCGGGGCTGGTATAGTTGCTGATAACATTATCCGCGGGAGCGGCATGCTGTTGAGGCGCGGCACTCTTGCGCTTGAACACAGCTCTTACCGCAGACTCCGGACGCACGCGCTCCTCCCTCACCTTGTCGCCTGGGCGCACCAACGTAATCTCATCGGAGGTCAGGTAATCCTGCCACAGCTCCCACCATTTGCGCAGCGGCAGCACCAGACCCAGCAGCCACAGCCAGCCTAAGGCAAGAATAATATAAACCGTCACATCACCGGCAAAGGAACGCAGCAGCTTCAGCAAAAGGCCGCCTATAAGACCGCCGCCCTCCGCTATCAGCGAAGGCTCCAGCTCAGAGCCAACAGGCACAAAAACATGATGAGCTGTGCCTGTAAGGCACAGCGTCACCAAAGTAAAAATTAATGTTCTCTTGTTAAAAACACCAAACTGGCCTCTAAGCAGCTGCCAGGACGCAGCAAAGAAAGCCAAAGGCAGCAAAAAGACACCCTTCCCCAGCAGATGCTGCTCCACCAGATAAGCATAATGCATTACGCCGTCCTCAGCCGTCATAAGAAGAGCGGCTGCAAACAGCAGACCCATAAGCAGGCAGAAAACGCCGACAGGGCGCGAGTAGCTTCTATTCTGTTGCTTCCTTCTTCTTTCCTTGCGCAAGATAAGACAACTCCTAAAATCGCAGCTGCCGGCAGCCATCCTTTATCAGCTGACTGCTGACAACCGCTCACCAAAAACTAATCACTAGTCACTGAAAACTATCAAATCTCCATGATAATCGGCAGAATCATCGGACGGCGGCGGGTTCTTTCGAACAGGAAGCGTCCCAGAGAATCACGGACCGTGGACTTGATTGCCGACCATTCGGAAACATTGTTTTCCTCGCAGCGGTCTAATGCAGCCTGCACCTTGTCGCGTGCTTCATCCATCAGGTCCTCAGCCTCGCGTACATAAACAAAGCCGCGGGAAACGATATCCGGACCGGAAACCACATGACAGGATTCCTTGTCGATGGTTACAACAACAATCATGATACCGTCCTGAGAAAGCTGACGGCGGTCGCGCAGTACAATGTTGCCTACATCGCCGACGCCAAGGCCGTCAACCAGCACCTTGCCTGCAGGCACCTTGCCGTTAATGGTAATGCTGCTCTTGGTCAGCTCGATAACGCTGCCGTTTTCACCGATAACAATGTGGTCTGCCGGCATGCCAAGGGATTTAGCCAGATTAGCATGCTTAACCAGATGACGGTATTCACCATGCACAGGCATGAAGAAACGCGGACGCACCAGATTGTGCATCATCTTGATTTCCTCCTGGCTGGCGTGGCCGGAAACGTGGACGCCGTTGCTCTTTTCATAAATAACGTCCGCACCCAGCTTGTACAGATGGTCGATAGTACGGGAAACAAGCTTTTCGTTGCCCGGAATCGGTGTAGCAGAAATAATTACTGTATCACCAGGCATAATATCAACCTTTTTATGGTCATTCATAGCCATACGGGTGAGCGCGCTCATCGGCTCGCCCTGACTGCCGGTGGTGATAATAACAACCTTTTCCGGCGTATAGTTATGAGTTTCGTCAATATCAATCAAAACGCCCTCGGGAACCTTCAGGTAACCCAGCTCCTTAGCGATATTAACAACATTCACCATGCTGCGGCCGATAACGGCTACCTTACGGTCATACTTCACAGCAGTATCAATAACCTGCTGAATACGATGTACGTTAGAGGAGAAGGTTGCTACTATAATACGGTGCTTAGCATAGCGGAACTCCTCGTCAAAGGTCTGGCCAACCATTTTTTCGCTGGGAGTGAAGCCCGGGCGCTCGGCGTTGGTGCTGTCTGCCAGCAGGCACAGTACACCGCGGTCGCCGTATTCGGCAAATTTATTGAATTCCATAACCTGTCCGTCAACAGGAGTGTGGTCGATTTTGAAGTCACCGGTGTGGATAATAACACCGATAGGAGTAGTAATCGCGATAGCAACAGCGTCGGGAATGCTGTGGTTTACGCGGATGAAATCGAGCTTAAAGGCACCGGCGTTAATCTTGTCACCGGGTTTTACTACGTGCAGGTTTTCATTGCCTACACCGTTTTCCTTCAAGCGGCCTTGTAAAATACCCAGAGTAAGTGCGGTACCATAAACGGGACAATCAATTTGTTTCATAACATAGGGCAGCGCACCGATATGGTCCTCGTGACCATGTGTCAGAAAGATACCCTTAATTTTATCTTTATTCTCAACCAAATATGTAATATCGGGAATAACCAAGTCAATGCCGAGCATATCGTCTTCAGGGAACATCAGGCCTGCATCAATCAGGATCATGTCATCCCCGTAACGGAATACCGTCATATTTTTACCAATTTCGCCCAAACCACCCAGCGGGATAATCTGGACCTTATGTTGAAATTTACCCAAAAAAAATACACCTCCATTTTTTATTTTACATTCTTCCGTACAAATGTAGAAATTGAATTTGATACTGTGTCCGCACACATACTCTCTACTTTATTATACACTAAATATGGGCTATTGACAAATAGTGATACATATTTTTTGTGAAAAGTTTGTTGCCAAACGGATGATTTTTTGGCAGAGGTAAAGCGCATGCAAAAAAGGCTGCGGGCAAGGTGTGCCCCCATGCTTGACATTCCCTTCTATTTCAAGTAAACTTAAACTAAGTTCTTCAAAACCGCAAGTAAGCATAAGCATC
>OLGE01001849.1_pt1 | contig 20368 bp, 18 predicted proteins | sample 1605151 | NCBI WGS metagenome assembly OLGE01 (sample SAMEA3888912, study PRJEB22519) | human gut metagenome | biome: human gut; feature: human-associated habitat; material: faeces | place: Denmark | collected 2010
AGATACTTATGTGCTTCTTTTTCGCCGGAAAACTTTCCGTCGCGTTCAATTACGAAAAATTCTGTGTTTGAAAGCGCCGTAATTCCGCAGGTGGAATCTGTCTCCTTGTTCTGAATATAAGCGTACTGCTTTTGTTTTTCCCTAAATCGTTTTCACATAAAAAAGGCTTCCCGCAAAAAAACAGGAAGCCTTTATAAAAGTCCATATTTTACCGGATTAAACCGCAGGACTACTGTTTTACATATTTATCAAGAGTTTCATCATTTACATCAACTGTAGCTGGAGAATCCCATACATAAAGATAGAATATTCCTTCTTTGATTTCCAAAGAAACTGGTTCCCAGCCTTTTTTTTCTCCATTATGCTCTACAACTGTAAAATCCAATTTTCCGTTTGTAAAATCTCCAGAAGCAAGCTTGTACGTTCCTTTATAATCTGTTCCTGTATAGTTAAAAGCAGGCTTTGTTTCTATACATTCCCAGTTATTATCTGCATAGAAATAAATTGTTTTTATTTGTCCTCCCGCAAATTTAGTATAAGTAAACGCTGCCAACGCTGATGAGCCTGAACCGCCGTCATCATCATCAGAACAAGATGCGAATCCAAATCCAAGTGCTGCGACCGCCGCAATCACTGCCAATGCTTTTAAAAATTTCTTCATAAGAAACTCCCTTAAAAAGTTGATATGACGATATTTTACAAGCAAATCTGGGGGGGGGAAGTGCGTTTTACGCACCGATTTTGAGATTTTTTGAAAAAAAACAGATTTGTTGTGTGTAAGGAAGAGAATTTGCTCCGTTTTCGCTGCTCTATAATTCACGGAAAAAATCTTCAAAAACAACGAAAAATTTATTGAAGTTAGCAAGAGATAACTATATAATATTTTTTCGTGGAGTTTATTCGCGCGGCGGATATATTCCGCATGCGTTTCATCGGAGAGGGGCGTTCATTTCAAAGATTCTATAAAAGAGGTGTTTTTATGACAAAACTCGGTGCATTTGCGATTGGCGTAGCAGTTGGAGGTGTTGGTCTTGCGATTGTCAAAACGGCAGGATTCAAAAAGGTTTGTTCAAAAGTTGTCAGCGCAGGAATGCAGCTTAAAGATGAAGCCGCGTCTTTTGTTGAAACAATCAAGGAAGATGCGGAAGACATCAAGGCTGAGGCGGTTTACAACAAAAGCGCTGCCGCTCAAGCCAACGCATAGTCTAAAATTTTAATAATAGGTTGAATATCGAGTTTTTTTGTAAAAAGAATAAAAGCGCAGGCAGATTTGCAATTTGTGAAGATTTTTGGCGATTGAATTAATTAAAGTGCGAAGCACCCGAATTCGAGCCAAATCCATCTGAGCAAATTGGAAATATGCCGAAAGCGTTCTTTCGTAATTTGTAAAAAAAACTCGAAATTAAGCCTAATAATAAAGGGATAGCAATGGATTTTCAGATTTCGCACAGTATTCCCGGGCGCGTAAGGCTTCGGTATGATTTGCATTTTCTGTCTCAAAGGCAGGCGATGCTTGTGCAAATGCTCGTCGGCATGCAAGACGGTATTTTATCAGCCGCTGTGAATACGGTTTCAGGAAGCATTCTTATTGAATACAAGGATATTTCACTTAAAACGGCAATTTCTTATGTAAAGGCTCTGAACGAAAAATACCTGAACGATGAAACTCTCCTAGAAAGCGTTTCCGTGCCTTCTGCGCAGGAAAGTCTTCTTGGAGTCTTGCTTTCCCTTTCTGCAGAATATTTTCTAAAAAAAATACTACCTCTTCCGCTCAGAAAAATTATTTCTCTGATATCAATTGTTCCCCGTGTTCAAAAAGGGCTTGAACGCTTTGCCGGCGGAAAACCGTTCTGCGCGGAAACTCTTGACGCAACGGCGATTACGCTTTCATATCTTACTGGCGATATAAACACGGCAGGAACGATAAATTATCTTTTGGACATTGGAGACACGCTTGAGGACTACACAAGAAGAAAATCCCAGGACAATCTTGCGCAGTCGCTTCTTGTGGCTGATGAAACCGTCTCAGTGATTCAGGATGGAGAAGAAAAACAGATTTCTGCGCAACTTTTAAAGTCTGAAGACATTGTGATTGTGCGTGCCGGCTCTTCAATTCCGGTGGACGGAATAGTCGTTGATGGAATCGGAATGGTGAATCAGTCTTCAATGACAGGCGAGGCATTGCCTGTTCAGCGTGAAAAAGGTTCTACAGTCTTTGCGTCTACAATTCTTGAAGAAGGCGAAATCAAAATAAAAGTAAAGGCTTGCGGCGGAAAAACAAGAGTCAGCAAAATCGCGAATATGATTGAACATTCAAATTCATTAAAAGCGGAAAGCCAAAAAAAGGCGGAGCGAGTTGCGGACAGCCTTGTAAAATACAACTTTTTGATTGCAGGTCTTACGTATTTTTTTACGCGGAATTTTACAAAAGCGGCTTCAACCCTGCTTGTCGACTATTCCTGCGCTATGAAGCTTTCCGCTCCAATTTCAGTTCTTTCTGCAATGCGCGACTGCGCCCGGAACGGAATTTTTGCAAAAGGCGGAAAATTCCTTGAAGATTTTGCAATGGCAGACACAATCGTCTTTGACAAAACCGGCACCCTTACGGAATCAAATCCAGTGGTAAGAAAAATAATTCCGTTTGGAAACAGAACGGAAGATGAAGTCCTGAAACTGGCCGCCTGCCTTGAGGAGCATTTTCCGCATTCTTTGGCTAGGGCTGTGGTAAATGCGGCTTCTGAAAGAGGTCTTGCGCATAAAGAGGAACACGCGAAAGTTGAATATATTCTTGCGCACGGCATAGTTTCAAGCCTTGGCGAAAAACGACTTTGCATCGGAAGCGCGCACTTTATTTTTGATGATGAGAAAATTCCGCTTGACGATAAAACAAAAAAAATCATGGAATCGCTGGCAGACTGTTCACAGCTTTATTTTGCTATCGAAGGCGAACTTGCCGCAATCATCGCAATCGAAGACCCTGTCAGAAAGGAATCTTTTGAAGTGATTCAAAAACTCAAAGATTCAGGTTTCAAAAATGTAATGATGATTACGGGCGACAACAGAAATACGGCGAAAGAAGTCGCAAAAAAAACTGGCGTAACCGGCTTCATTGCAGAAGCTCTGCCTGACACAAAACTCTCCTGGATTGAAAAACTGAAAAGTGAAGGGCATAAAGTCGTTATGGTTGGCGACGGCATAAACGATTCCCCCGCGCTTTCTGCGGCAACTGTCGGAATCGCAATGGGAAAATCAAGTTCAATTGCAAGCGAAACCGCAGATATTCTCCTGCCGGACGACGGTTTGGCTTCGCTCCCTGTTCTGCGGAAAATCAGCCAGAATCTGATTTCAAGAATCAACGGAAACAACCGCGCGATAATCGGAATAAATTCAATGCTCATTGCAGGCGGACTTGCAGGAGCAATTTCACCACAGACAGCAGCTTTGCTTCACAACACCACAACAGTTGCAATAAGCGTAAATGCCATGAGCAATTTGGACTGAAAAAATGATAGTTTCAAGTTTTTTTCCCGGAAGAATCCGTTTACGAAATGAAGTTTTTAAGGATGCGGAAATTTATTCTGCTTTATACTCAGCGGTCGGAAATCATCCAGCCGTAAAAAAAATCGAGCGCAATGAAATAACTGGAAGCGTTCTTCTTGAATACATTCCGGAAAAACTTCCTGTAGACAAGCTCCTTGCGCTGCAGAGCGATTTGCTCGCTCTTGGAAAACTCGCGGAATTTTACAGCGCGAAAAACAAACCCGAAATCCTAAGGAAAATAAAGGAAATAGAATCAAAGCTTTAGCAACTGATTAGAAATCCGGGCGGTCCGGCAATCACCTCTGGCGCTTGCCGTCGCTATGTCCGCAACTTGCTGCGCGCGGTCCTCACTTCGTTCGGACTGCCTCCGGCATTGCTCCCAGCGCTACCGCATCCGCTAAAAAAAAGTTCCTTTGGTTTTTATAAAAATTCCATATCCGCCGCAAATATACCTGTTCCCTATAAAATTTTATTCGACTTTATTTAAAATAACTGATATATTTCCTGTACTGCGCAGTTTATGATTCCTCAAAAACTCCTGCGCGTAAAAAATTAAAATCCTTAAGGAGGACGTGATGAAAAAATTTCACAGTCTTATCAAAGCGGAGCTGAAGGATATTTCTATTTTGCTTAGAAGCATTCCTTCGCTTACCGTTTCAATTTTTTTTCTTTCAGTTGTTTGCGCTAATCTTCTTGCAAACAAAGAGCTTGTAAATTTCAAGTATGTTGTGCTTGACTGCGGTTTTACCTTCAGCTGGATTATGTTTTTGTGCATGGACATAATCTGCAAAAGGTGGGGCGCCAAGGCTAGCATTGAAGTTTCGGTTACCGCGCTTTTTGTGAACCTTTCGGTATGCGGAATTTTCGCATTGCTCAGCAAGACACCGGGAATGTGGGGTGAATTTTATGCCACGGAAAACATTGAGGTAAACAATGCCCTGAACGCAACCTTTGGCGGTTCATGGTATGTTGTTCTTGGCTCTGCGCTTGCGTTCACGGTTTCTTCTGTTATAAATGCGGTTTTAAATTCTCTCGTTGGCAAATCCGTAAAATCGGATGGCTTTTTTGCATTTGCGCTGCGCTCATATTTTTCAACAATGATAGGGCAGCTTGCCGACAATTTTATTTTTGCCACTGTTGTCTCAAAAATCTTCTTCGGCTGGACATGGCCTCAGGTTTTTATCTGCTCAGCGATTGGCGCGGTTTTCGAGCTTCTGGCGGAAGTGATTTTCAGCGGCGCCGGTTACAGGATTGTAAAAAAATGGGAAGCGGAGGGAGTTGGCAACGAATATTTTGAATATATCAAGGCAAAGTCAAAATGAAAGTTCTTATAACGGGAACTTCCTGCGGAATAGGAAGGGCGTCGGCAGTTAAATTTTTAAAAGAAGGACATACTGTTTTTGGAATAGACTTAAAGCCTGATTCTCTTGAGGGGACTTTCCCCGAAGCAAAGAATTATACGCATTTTAATGCGGACATTTCCAGAAAAGAAACTCTGCCGGAACTTGAAGACATTGAAATTCTTGTGAACAACGCAGGAATTCAGAGCGGAACAGAAAAAGACATCCAGGTAAATCTTTTTGGAACAATGAATGTTACGGAAAAATATGCCTTTCAAAAATCAATAAAGTCCGTGCTTTTTATAAGTTCTGTCTCTGCTGTTACAGGAAACGAATTTCCAGAATATGTGGCTTCCAAGGCCGGAATCAATGGATATATGAAAAACTGCGCAATCCGGCTTGCGAACGCTTTTCGTGCCACGGCAAATTCCCTGTGTTTCGGCGGAGTTTCCACAGAATTGAACAAGCCGGTTTTAGAAAACCCAAAGCTATGGGAAAAAATCATGGAGGTCACGCCATTAAAAAAATGGATTTTTGCGGAAGAGGCCGCCGAATGGTGCTATTTTCTTACGGTTACAAACACATTCTGCACAGGACAGGAGATAAATGTTTCCGGCGGAGAAAGAAACTGCGCTGATCTTTTTGTATGGCCAGACTGATAAAAATTCGAAATTTGGGCTGATTCCCTGCATTTTTTTGTGGATTTTTTTAAAATCTGAATTATTATTATATTAAGGGTGTTTTCCAAAGACATCAAAAATACATCAAGCTGGAGGCGCAATTATGCATGAAAAATTTGGACTGAATCAACCGGACTTTGAAAAAATGGTGGAAGACCATGAATTCCAGGCTTTGGCTGATAAACTAAAGGCTAGCTACGAAAGCGCAAAGATTCGCGAAGGCGAATACGAATCAACATTAAAATGGTTAAGAGAGTCAGCAAAAATGCACGGACTTTCTATCAAGTAATTAATTCTTGTTGAAACATAAAAAAGTCATCTGAAGAAAAGTTATTCAGGTGGCTTTTTTTATAGATAAACGTCTTTTTTTAGTCATAGACAGCGGAAATTGATATGAAAAAATTTATGAACAAATTCCGGCTTTGTGATAAGATAGAGATATGTATTCCGATTCATTTTTAAATTTTTATCAGACAGCGCAGGAATTCGGGCTGGAAGCCGTTGCAAATATACTTTCAAGTTTTGGTTCGCATGAAAATATTGCGCTTGACGCAGGACTTTCCGCAGATGACATCTGGAAACGTACAGAATTGATTTCGCATTGCCTGGACCTTTTTGACTCAGAAAAAGAAGCAAAACTTATCCGCAAAATAAAGCAGTCTGTTTATTTTTGTGCCGGCGCAATGCAGACATCAGAAACAATTGAAAAAAGCGCTCAGACCATAAGTCTTCTTGAAAAAACTATAAGCGACTTCAGAAATTCTGACAGCGAATTTTCATCACATCTGGTTGCGCTCGGTCCGTGCGGAATTGACCACGACTGGGAATCTTCGGAAAATGGCGGGCGGACACACGATTATTTTGACAGAGAAACTATAATTGAAGAACGCATCTTTTTTGAGCAGGAGCTTCTTCTTGCAAAAAAACTCGATTTACCGGTGGTAGTGCATTCACGTAAAAGTTTTCAGCACACGATGGATATTTTGCATAGCGTAAAATGGAACAAAGGCGTAATACACGGATTTTCATATTCCCGCTCTGAGCTTGAATTCTTTTTGAACATGGGCTGGTACATCAGTTTTGACGGTTCTGTTACTTTTTCCGGAAAAAACAGGAGCGAAATGGAAGAGATGGTTTCCTACGTTCCCCTGAACAGGCTTCTTATTGAATCAGATTCTCCGTTTTACGCGCCGATTCCTGTAAAAGGAACTGTAAATTCTCCGGAAAATTTAAAATATATTTACGAATACATTGCATCAAAACGCAAAATGCAGACATTAAAACTGAATGAAAAACTCCGCAACAATATGAAAAAACTTTTTGACATAAAAGATTAAAAAGTTTGATAAATTTATGAGTAAAAAATACCCAAAAAACACGAGGAAAATTAACTCAAGGTAAAAAATTACCCGGATAAGTTTTTTGCTCCGAAAATCCATGCCGGCATTAACGGAATTATCCGCATTTTTTCTAGTTTTTGTAACTTGGCACGCTTCTTGCATAATATATTATGAAAGTTAAAAACTTTTGAAATTAAAAAATAAATGCTGCAGGAGGCATGACTATGATGAATGAACTTTCTTTATTAGATTCACTTTTTGACAATTTTGATGGTGTTTACGGCGGAAACTGCCGCGGAAGTTATGTTCCTAAAGTTGATGTAAAGGAAACAAAAGACGCTTATACTTTGGAAATGGAGCTTCCTGGAAGAACCGAAAACGATGTGGACATTCAGCTTGACAGAAACATTCTGACAATTTCTTCTAAAAAGGACGAGAAAAAAGCTGAAAAATGCGGCTCAGGCGATTGCGGTAAAAACGATAAAAACGAAAAACCGGAAGAGCCAAAATGGTTGATTCGTGAACGAAAAGTCTGCGGCTTCAGCAGAAGTTTTTCACTGCCAAACGATGCCGACGGCGAAAATATAAACGCTTCGTTCAAGAACGGCATCCTTACGGTTGTAGTTTCACGCAAGGCTGTGAACGTTCCAAAAAGAATTGAAATAAAAGTGGCATAAATGCGCTTAGTGCGAAAGGCTGTATTCTTGGCGAAAACGTCTGGAATGCAGCCTTTCGCATTTTCTGGCAATCACGGAAATTTTGATAATTGCTCCGGGCTAAATTGTAAAAAATAGGATTTTATCCTAAAAAACAAGTGCTTTTTTTTGAATTCATGGTTATATTTAGAATATGAAAAATTTTAGTTACAAACCGAGCGGCGTTTGTCCGCGCCAGATTGATTTTGCTCTGGAAGATGGAAAAATTCACGATGTAAAGTTTTACGGTGGTTGCCCTGGAAATACAAAAGCTGTGGCAAAATTGATTGAAGGAATGGATGCGGCTAAAGTCGTTGAGCTCCTTAAGGGTAACTTGTGCGGCGCTAAAGGAACATCCTGCGCTGACCAGCTTGCCACCGCTGTTTCTGAGGCGACCGGCAAATCTGAAAATTAAATCGCCTGAAATTCAGATCTGCCGGCGGAATTTGCAATGAAACTGAAATGCAGATAAGGATTTAAAAATGACAAAAAATTATAAAACTGAACTCGCTGCCGATGGAATTTCGGTAAAAAATGAAACAAAGATTCTTTTTGGGCAATGCGGCCCGGACAAGCGCATTCATTTAACGGAAGTTATGGAATATTGCGCGGATTTTGTTACGGATTTGTATACGCTCCGCGGCCAGAACCGGGATTTTTTAGCAGAACATGGATATGCCCAGATGGTTTCCCGCTCAAGCTTTCATATCAACAGGCTGCCGGAAGAAAACGATGAAGTCCAGATTACAGTCCGGGAAGAAAAGCCGGAAGGTGTTCAGCTTATGCGTGCCTATGAATTCAGGGATTTGTCGAGCGGCGAGCTTCTTATAGAAGGAAAAAGCCTTTGGGTTATCGTAAATCCTGAAACACGCGCAGTTGTCATTCCTTCAAAATTTGAATTCCTTGCGCCGTCGGAACTTAAGACTGAATCCGTGTGCAAGCCGGGAAGAATTAAAATTCCTGAAAATGCGCAGAAGATTGGCGAACAGAAAATCCTTTATTCAATGATAGACGGAAACGGCCATTTGACTAATGCAAAATATATAAATTTCGCCCTGGATTTTCTACCGGATGAATACCATAAAAAGCAGATTTCAGATTTTAAACTGAATTTTTGCAAGGAAATCAGAGAAGGCGATACAATGATTGTCAACGCTTTTTTTGAGGAAGAAAACCGCGTTCTTGTCGAAGGAAAAATTGCTTCCACAGGGGAGCGTTCTTTTGAATGTGAGCTTGTATATCGCCGGGAAGTTTTATGACTTTGCAGCAGTTAAAGTATGCTGTAGCCGTTGCGGAATCTAAAACGATTTCCGGCGCGGCGGAGAAGGTTTTTATTTCTCAGCCAAGCCTTACGCTTGCGATTCATCAGCTCGAAGATGAAATGCAGGTCAAGATTTTCTCGCGCACAAACAAAGGCGTAGAAATCACCCGGGAAGGCGAGGTTTTTCTAGGCTACGCAAGGCAGGTGCTTGAACAGGCGGATTTGCTTGAAGAAACTTATGCCGGAAAAAAGCGTCAGGCGCCGGTTTTTAGCGTTTCGTGCCAGCATTATTCGTTTGCGGTAAATGCGATGGTCGATGTTATCCGAAAATTCGGCGGCGACCGCTACAATTATACTTTGCGCGAAACCCAGACCTTTGAAATTATTGAAGATGTCATGCGCCTAAGAAGCGAAATCGGGATTTTGTATTTAAGTTCAAAAAACGAAGAAGTCATAGGAAAACTCTTAAAAAGGAACGAACTTGTATTTACCGAGCTTTTTACCGCGCAGCCTCATGTTTTTATAAGCGACAAAAATCCCCTGTGCCGGAAAAAATCAGTTACAGTTGAAGATTTAGCGCCTTTTCCGTATCTGGTGTTTGAACAGGGCGCCCACAATTCCTTTTATTTTTCAGAAGAGCCGTTCTCTTCAATTGACAGGAACAAAACAATTTGCGTCCGGGACCGCGCCACTTTATTCAATCTTCTGATAGGTCTGGACGGATACACAGTTTCCTCCGGAATCATAAGCAAAGAACTGAACGGAGAAAACATAATCGCGCGCCCATTGGAAATTAACGAAAAAATGAGGGTCGGAATAATCACAAAAAAGAACCTGATTCTTTCAAGATATGCCGAAAGCTACATCGAGGCGCTAAAAAAACATATTTAAATAATCGCGGGAAAAAAGAAAGGCGGAGACTTAAAAATAAAAACTCTTCGGGTCGTTTTTGCCGGCTAATTTCCCGGGAAAGTTATTGTAAATGTGCTGCCTTCGCCTTCTTTTGAAGAAAGATTTATTGCCGCATCGTGGAATTTCGCCGCATGCTTTACAATTGAAAGTCCAAGGCCTGTGCCGCCAAGTTCTTTTGAGCGGCTTTTGTCAATGCGGTAAAAGCGCTCAAAAACCCGGTCCTGCTCGTTTTTTGGAATTCCTATGCCTGTATCGCGGACGGAAATCACTGTCTTATTGCCAAATGTATGTCCTTTTTCCGGATTTTCTTCTTTTACAGTTACTTCCACAGTTCCGTTCTGTACGTTGTATTTAATCGCGTTGTCTATCAGATTGTAAATCATCTCATAAATCACAGGCTGTACGCCCATTATTTTTCCAGAATCTCCGTGAACATCCAGCTTTATATTTTTTGCCTTTGCGCTTGCAGAAAGAATTTTCGCGATTTCCTTTGAAAGTCCAAGCAGCTCAATGGGCTCTTTTTCAAGGCTGATAGACTTTTCGTCAAGCTTTGAAAGTTTTATAATGTCGTTCACAAGCGAAATCATTCTTTGGCTTTCCTCGTAGATTGTGCCCGCAAAATCTTTTGTGGTCTTTTCGTCAGTTCCGCCGTTCTTTAGAATTTCTGCAAAGCCGGAAATGCTTGTAAGCGGCGTTTTAAGTTCGTGGCTTACGTTTGCGGTAAACTGCTTCCTAAGTTCTTCGCGCTGGGTTTTTTCGTAGTTTTCTTCGGCGATGCGCTTTGTAAAAGGTTTAAGCTCTTCGTAAACCGCGCAGGATTCCGGTTTTTCAAGATTAATCTGATTCAAAGGATTTGTAATCCGCCTTGAAGTCCATACCGCGGCAATTCCAGAAATTATAACCGCAAGAACAAGCATTATCAGAAGCGTCTGGCTCATTCCAAGAACCAGAACCGCAACAGAATGCTGGTCGCACGAAATGCGGAGCACATCGCCGTTTTGAAGCGATTTTGCAAAATACAGAGTTTTGTCTGTCATTGTAGAAGAATACCGCGAGACTTTTGCCGCTCCTTTTTCTTTTGCGGCGACAAATTCTTCCCTTAAGCTATGATTTTCCAGCCTTGACGCGTCAACCATATTGTCAAAATAAACAGTTCCGTCCTTATGAATTAAAGTTATCCTGTTTTTTATGGAATTAAATTTCTTTAAATCTGTAAGGTTTGAATCGGCAATGTATTGTTCAAGAAAAACGGCTTGTGTCTCAAGCTCGCTGAAAATTTTCCGTTCAAAATAGCTGTAGATGTTTGAAATAAAAATCAGCGCGCATAAAAAATAAATAAGTGTGCCGACAAAAAAAGTGCTTAAAAAAATTCTGAATGTCAAAGACTTTGATTTCATCGCTTGCTCCCGTAAAAATTAAAGACAAACTGAAAGGGCAGTGGAGTGTGCCCTTGCAAGAATCAGCCGATTTTATAACCGATTCCGCGTACAGTTTCAATTATTTTTCCTTCATCGTCCCCGATTTTTTGCCGCAAAGTCCTTACGTGAACATCAACTGTCCGGCTTTCAATGTCGGCATCAATTTTCCATATTGAATTCAAAAGCTGCTCGCGCGTCAGCACATTTCCTTTGTTTTCAATTAGCAGCGCAAGAAGGTCAAATTCCTTTACCGTAAGAAAAATCTGTTTTTCTCCTGCAAAAACCGTGTGCCGGCTTTCGTTCAACCGTATGTTTCCAAGTGAAAGCTCCTTTGTGTCCCCCTGAGCCGTATTGTTTTTTTCGTAACGCCTCAGAACTGCTTTTATGCGCGAAAGAAGCGCCATCATTCCAAAAGGTTTTGTAACGTAATCATCTGCGCCTGAATCAAGTCCGGTAACAATGTCAAATTCAGAATCTTTTGCGGTAAGCATAATTACAGGAATCCCGGAAGTTTCTTTGTTCGCCCTTAGTTTTTTCAGAATTGAAATTCCATCTTCCTCAGGAAGCATTATATCCAGCAGAATCAAATCAGGTTTTTGAGCCATCGCTTTCCAGAATTCGGAAGGAAGCGCGAAACTTTCTGTCTGATAATTTTGAGATTTTAAGGTGTAGTCAACCAGTTTTCGGATTGAATCATCATCTTCAAGAAGATATATCATAAAACGCCTCCACAATTAATCTACGACTTTTTTTCAGTTTTGTACAATTGTATTATGTTAAATCGCGGTAAAATGTTTGTTACATAATGGATGATAAATTAAACAAATGCGGGTTTAAATTCTGCATAAGAATTATGGGCTGAATTTTAATTAAGCCTAATGTCGAATTTTTTGCAAAAAAATAAAAGCATAGGCAGATTTACAGTTTGTGAAGATTTTTGGCGATTGAATTAATTAAAGTGCGAAGCACCCGAATTAATACAAGCGAAGCGCGAGCCAAATCCATCTGAGCAAATTGGAAATATGCCGAAAGCGTTCTTTCAGAATTTGCAAAAAAAACTCGACATTCGGGCTATTTACCTGATTTTGAAAAGGCTATGCAAAATTCAATTTTATTCTTATATTTGAATTATGGTTTATAGAATGAAAAAAATATTGTTTGCCTTTCTGCCGCTTTTTATCAGCGTTTCGCTTTTTGCGCAGAATTCAGAAGAAGAAATCCCCGGCTTAAAAATCAACGCTGAACTTTCAGCTGAACCGGATGAGGTTTTGGAAGAAAAATCACTTCAGCCTTCGCCGACATTTAAAAACGGACTGATTGCCGCCGCGGAAACCATTGGAAGCAACGTGCTTCTTGCAAATTTTAACAGATTTATTCTTAAGGCGGATTATGCGCAGATTTCGCCAGAATCAGTTTACGACAATCTGACTCACTGCTGGGTTTGGGATAACGACGAATTTGTTGTGAACCAGCTAGGGCATCCGTATCAGGGTTCGTTTTATTTTGCCGCCGGCCGTGCAAACAATTTTAATTTTTACGAATCGCTTGGCTATGCAGCCTTGGGAAGCGTTACATGGGAATATTTTGCAGAAACGGAACGTCAGTCTGTGAACGATTTAATCTGCACGACTTTTGGCGGAGCCGCTTTTGGAGAAGTTTTTCACCGGCTTTATATAGAAGCTTCTGGAGAAAAATCAATTCTGGCGTTTATCATAAGCCCGATGGACGCGTTGAATGCCCTTGTTACCGAAAATCACCACACGCGCGACACAAAGGAAGGCGTAACATCATTTGAAAACTTTTTAAGTATGGGCGGAATCGCAGAAAGAACTTATTCCGCGGAAAATTCATATAACAACGAGGAAAATGTGAACGGTAATCTTCACGGCGGATTTTCGCTGATTTATGGAAATCCGTTTAGAAATGAAAAATCCATTCCGTTTTCATATTTTAATTTTAAACTGGATGGCGGTGGAACTGTTAAATATTATCAGGTAAAGACAAATATTGAAGGAAGCCTTTACAGATTCGGAACTAAATATTCAGAAAAAAGTTCGTTTTCTGCTCTGCTTGGAATGACGTTTAAAGTTGACTGGACAAAACTTTCCAGCTGCTCGGTTAACGGTCTCGGCATAATTTTGAATTCTTCTACACAATTTAAAAATAATTTTGTAATTGACCAGAAACTTAATCTTAGCGGAACTTTTTTTGCTACAGGCGACTGCTATTCTCTTTACCGTGGATACGTGTCGCTTCCGAACGACGGAATTGAACGCAGGCTTTATGATTATGGCGCAGGTTTTTACAGCCGGTACGAAATTACCGCAAGGCAAAATTACTTTGGAAAGCTGAATTTAAATATCGCCTGCCTGGGATTTTTCGACATAGAAACAGCAGTTCCGTCGTATGCAAAAAAAGGCGAAACCTATATCACGGAAACTTCGCTTTCCTACGACCATCTTATAAAAAAGCGCATTTCTATTGGAATAAAAGGTTCATATTATTTCAAATATGAAAACAATTACGGCGCAGAAAATGTCTCAGAGCATATAATTTCTACAGATTTGTATTTGGCTAGAAAGATAAAATGATTTTGGATTAAAATGGTTTAATTACAAGGTTGAATATCGAGTTTTTCTGTAAAAAGAATAAAAGCGCAGGCAGATTTGCAATTTGTGAAGATTTTTGGCGATTGAATTAATTAAAGTGCGGAGCACCCGAATTAATACAAGCGTAGCGCGAGCCAAATCCATCTGAGCAAATTGGAAATATGCCGAAAGCGTTCTTTCGTAATTTGTAAAAAAAACTCGAAATTAAGCCTACAAATAATTTTTCAAATATTGAGTTTTATGAGAATCCATAAATTGAATGGGCGGGAAGAAAAAGAAAGCGACAACCGAGTTATTCGGAGCGATGGCCAGCAATTTTCAAAGAAAATTGCGCAGTCCGATACCTTGTTACGCTCCGCATAACGAATTGTCGTGCTTTTTCTGGCAGCTCATTCAATTTCTTTCACAATCAACAAGACTCAATATTTGAACTATTTTTAGAACGTATATTTTGCCGCAATCTGCACAAAACTGTTGTTGTGCCAGTTTCCGAATTCGCTTCTGCTTTCTATAAAGCTCTGCATATACATTCCGCTTGCAGAAAATTCAAGACCGTCTGAAACATACCACGTTACTTTTGGCATGATGATAAGGTCAAAATGCTCGAATCCGTAGATTGCGCTTACTTCAGGCTTTAATTTTCCGTGCGCAAGATTGTCAGAAATGTTCAGAACCAGCTTGTTGTCAGTTTTATAAGTTCCGCTTTCCGTATCGCCGGAATCTTTTATCTCGTCATGGTTAAGTATGAATTTTCCCTGTGTCTGAAGATTAAAATTCAGTTCGCTTACAGGAAGGTCTCTGTCAAATCCAAAGACCCACGCAAGCGAATTGTTGTGAACCTTAGGGTCGTCGCCGGCAACATCTTTTGTAAGGTTGTACGCAGCTTCCGCGCGGAAGTTGTATGCGCCGAATGTTTTTGCGGCTTCAATTCCAAAAACCTGAAGGAAATCGTAATCAATGAACTTGTCATCTTCTTCCGCAGTTCCTTCAAGATATTTTGGGACATAAGTCTTCATTTTTTTGTAATCAAATGAAGCCCGCTTGTCGCGGCCAAAATAATAGCTTAAGCCCCAGTCCCATGAACCGGTCGTGGTTGTAAAGCGCGCTCCTGCCTGCATATATTTAAGCTGGTAAAGGTCAGGGTAAAGGTTGTCGGCAAGGGAAGAGGAGTTGCTGAGCTGAGAAAGATATGTTGTGTTCAACGCTGTAAGATTTTCTTGCACAGTTTTCGCGGCGTTGTCATACGCTTGCATTTGAGCGGCATATTGTGCTTTTTTTTCTGCATTAGTTTCGGCTTTATAAGCGTTTTCTGCGTTGGTATAACCAGTTTGTACAACTGCAAGTTCTGTACGTTTTTTTTCAAGGTCTTTTACAGTGCTTGAAATAGAATCTGTCGCAATGCCTTTTAATTTTTTTTCCATCCCCTTGACCTGAGTTGGAACCCATCTTCCCGAAGCGGCATAGCGGTCGGCTGTCATGAACGGAGTCCATATAAATTCAAAACGGTTTGAAGTAAAAGGTCCTGCGTCGTTCGGCGCGTTGTAAAGAACGCGTACCATTGGCTCAGAAATCCTGCGGTCAATGTAGTCTGGAATCAGGAAATCTTTGTAGTCGTTCGCGTTAAAGTTGTCAATTACGTGGAGCTTATCGCCTTTTCCCCACACAACCTTCATTTTTCCAGCCTGAATTACAAAATTGCCCAGATATGCTTCAAGAGTCAGCTCATCAATAATGTCGGCTTTGTAGTCTGTGATTATATCTTTGCTGAGCGCAAATTTTACATCCGCGGAAACGCTGTCATTTGAATAATTAAGTCCGAGCTTTCCCTTTGGATCAACCCATGTATTCCATTCGTCAATCGGAAGTCCTGAAGTTCCTTCGTCATCAACATAAGCGCGGAAATTAACCTGCGCCTCGCCGTTTACAGATAATGCAGTCGCGGCAAAGGATGAAGAAGAGGCTGTGTCACCAAAATCGCCGCCGAAGTCGCTTCCAAAATCATCGCCAAAATCCATATCCTGCGCGGTCGCAAAAGAAGAAAAGAATGCGGCGGTTGCCAGAAGTGCAAGAATTTTTGTCCGTTTCATAAAAAATCCTTTTGATTATAAAAATATAGGGATGTCCCTTAGTATCTTTTATGTCATATCCGGGCTTGGCCCGAAAACCTAAATGTGTATATTACAATCATTTAGAGATTGTTCAACAATGACATTCAGAACTTATTGGACATCCCCAAAATCATTCTATTTAGCTGTATTCAAGTAGTTCTGTGTGAATACGCTGTCTGGAATCGGTTTGTCAAGAATGATGTTGTAGCCGTTCGGGCTTTTTGCGTTTTTCTGGGCGGCGATTCGTGTAGAATGGCCGTTCTTCACGTTCTTCAAAGTTGTAGAAGTTGTGATTGTATAGCCCTGAATGTTTTCAAGCTTTTCAACAGTTAAAGTCTTTTCAAGAGTTCCGTCTTTTTTGTCATACATTTCTGCGTAAACCGGAGTGTATGTGTTTTTGTCAATCCACTGGATTCGATATTTGTACTGCGCTTTTGTGAATGTCGCGTCTGTTGGAGTTGATTTTATTTTCCAGCAGCTGAAACCGTTCTTTTCTTCCTCGCCCAAAAGTTCGTGGGTATCATCATCAAGCTCGCGGGTAGACATATCATCGTAAGTCGCATCAGTTCCTGTAAAAGACTTGCTGCCTTCAGAAGAATTTACGCGGCGGGTAGTCTTTAATGACGGCATATAAATCCATTTGTCGTCATCTTTACCCTTGTTTTCTTTCTGAAGGAATTTAATTCCCTCGTTTGACTTGTTTGTGCTTACTTTAAAGTTCATAACAACATCAGAAGTATCTGAGCTCTGGTTGTACCGGCCAAGCTCATCAATAATTCTGTGCTCTTCAATTTTTCCGGCTTTGTTAATCAAATCCATTTCAATAATAGAATGATTAAAGTTTGGTTTTTTGATGTTCAATGCTTTGTCAACAATAGAACGTGCATCCTGCGCAAAAATCATTGCAGAAGCGGCAAGAAGTGCGGCTGCAAGAAAAGTTTTTTTCATAAGTTTCATATAAATCTCCTATAAAAATTATTTGTTTGTTTTATCTTCGTCCGTTCCTAGATCTTCTGTCGGTTCAACTTTTGGACGGCTGAACTTAGGGTCATAGTTTGTAAGGAATCCCGGAAGAATCGTCATAGAAAGCATAGAGCTTGTGAACATAACAATTGCAATCAAAATTCCAATGTAGCGCAAAACTGCAAACTTAGAAAGGCACAGAACCAGGAATCCAAGTCCAACAGCAAGCGCATTTGTAAGGATTCCTACACCGCTTGAAGCAAAAGTTCTTCTGGCGGCCGCATGAACATCCGTAGTTTTTGCGCGTTCTGCGCGGTAAGTTTCAAGGAAGTGGATTGTATAGTCAATGCCGATTCCAACCGCGACAGAAGCAATAATCGAAGTAACCAGGTCAAGGTTGATTTTTGTAAATCCCATCGTCATGTAGTTCAGGAAGATTGTGAATGCAAGCGGAACCGCTCCAAGCAATCCTGCCCAGCCTGAACGGAACGAAATTGCTATGACAACAAATACACAGAACAGAGAGAATGCAAGGCTCTGAATCTGGGAAGAAACAACCATATCAGTCATTACAGATTCAAGCTCGCCTTTTCCTGTGAAAGAAATTTCGTAGCCTTCCGGAAAGTGGTTCTTCGCATAGGAATTGCATTCAGAAATTACAGATTCAATGTCATCTGTAGACTGGGAGCGGAATACCATCTGAACGCGAAGCCGGTTAGGGTTCAAGACGTTTTCATTCTGCGGGTCATTTGCCCAGCGTCCAAGAGTTTCCTTGTCAGAAAGCATGAAGAGGAAGTTTCCCACAACATTCTTAAGGGCCTCGTGCTGAGCGTAGCCATATTTTGCCTCGTCAAAAGGAATTTCGTAGAAATCGCTTCCCTTGTAGTTAAGTTTCTTTTCAAGAACTTTTACAACATCATCCAATGTGGCGTTTCTTCCGCCAGCTTCCGCATACGAAGAAGAAAGAAGCTGAAGTCCTTCTTCAATAGTAATTGTGCTGTTCAGTTTCTTTACGTAAGCAACGTTCGGATCAACATAATCCGGGAGCATTTCGTAAGTTTCATCTTCTGAAGAATCTGTTCCGAAGTCCCCGAAATCGTCCATTCCAAAATCGCCAAAGTCAGAGCCGAAATCCGCAAAATCATCCGCGCCAAACTCGGCACTTCCAGAAGAAGTTGCTACAGTATTCAGGTTTTCTGCGCTCGGAGCGTGAAGAACCTGGTTCATTCTCTTAATCAATGTAGAGAACGAAATCATTTTTCCTACGCAAGGGAATTTTGTGTAGATGTCATCCTGCAGACCGTCAAGGGCTTCAAGAATGTCCGGATTTTTCATCGAGCCTTCTTCAAGGGCAATTTTTCTTCCGTCAGATTTCTTGATTATGTTTCCATTAACGTCAAGATATTTTCCATCCTTGTTCATCACAGGAATTCCGTCCTCATCAAGGAAATTGCCGTCCGCATCTTTTACTTTCGGACCGTCAACAGTCATGAAAATAAGGTTTGTTCCGGCAAAACGCTTGTCAACGTAATCAATATCCTGTCTTAACTGGCTTTCCTTAGGGAAGTAGTTGATAATTGAAGTGTCGATGTGGAGTTTTTTAATTCCGAAGAACGAGAAAATAATAAGGAGCGCACCGAAAATATACATTCTTGGCTTTGAGCCGCAGAAGAAAAGGAAAATGCCGTACAACGAATCGTGAGAAGCGTTTCCGCGGTTGATACTATGCTTTCTTACTTTTGTGGAAACTTCCTGCATGATTTTTGATTTTTTACCGATTCTGCTTATCGGTTTTACCATAAGGACTGCAGGAATGAAAGTAACAGAGAAAAGCCATGAGAGCGCAACGCCGATTGCCGTAAAGATTGCAAAACTGTGAAGCGGTCCCATAGGACTTGTAACAAGAGAAATAAATCCTATTACAGTTGTAAGGGCGGCAAGGAATACAGCGACTTCGCAGTCTCCTACGCCTTTAAGGATTATTTCCTTGTGAACATCTTTTGTAATTTCAATTCCTTTTGATTTTGCCTCATCCAGCGCGATGTAGTAATGGGTAAGCACGTGGATTCCGTATGCTGAACCACAGGCAATAAGCGCGACCGGAATAATGCTTGTAACAATCGTAAATGTAAAATTGAATACGGCCATAAGTCCGCAGGTGCAGGCAGTTGAAAGAAGAACCGTTATAAGAGGAAGGACAGTTCCGTCCAGAGTCTTTAAGCTGATGAACAATGTAAGAAGAACAACTACAGAAACAAGCGGAATGAGCCTTACAAGGTCTGAAATTATGAATTCGTGCATATTTTCAGAAACAACAGGATCGCCAAAGTAAATTACCTTAAGGCTAGAGCCTTTTGTGTATTTTTCAGTTATTTCCTTTACCTTGTCCAAGGTTTCCTTTTCAATATCGCTTGAAGATTTTGCATTTGCCGCGGCATCTTTTATTATTTCCGTAACGGAAGCAAGCTCTTCATCAGAAAAACCTTCAATAGAAGCAAGAGTTCCTTTCTTCTCGGCTTTTTTAAAATCCTTGAAAGTCTTTATTCCGGCGTTTGCAAGAATTTCAGCCTGCTCAGAAGTTATTGCGCCAATATACGCGATTTCATCCGGATGATTGTTTGCGACAAGGGTAATCTGCATCTGGGCAGCCTTGTTGTCATCAGAAATTATTGAGCGCGTATACATTTCATCCCAGTCCGCAAGATTCTGCTTAAGCTGGTTTGTCTGTTCAATTGTAAGTTTTGGAAGGTAACCGTTTTCGTCGCGTTCCGCGTCAATGATATTTCCAGCGGTAAGCGCGCCGTCAACATCTTCAATAAAGTCAATCTTTGTAAGCGAGTCAACCCGGTCAACTGTAGGCAAATTTTCAACATCGGTTGAAATATGGTCGATAATTTCAAGAACTTCCGGAGTTATGATAGTTCCTTTGTCGGTTTCAAGGGAAACTCCAATAACAACAGTGCTTCCGAACCTGTCTTCCGATTCAATAAGCCGTTTGTAAGAGTCGTGCTTTTGCGGAAAATAAAGCCGGGTGGAATCGTCCATCTGGATATTTCCAAGCTGGAGTCCAAGTACCGTGGTAACAGCAAGCGTTACGATGATAATTAACCATGGGTGCTTGAATAAGCGTTTCATGATATATAAATCCTCCTAAAAATATTAGCAGTTTATAAGTTTAAGAAATTAAACCGATAAACTAAATATAATAATTTTACAAAACATCGTCAACAAAATTTATATTAATTTATCCCGAATTTCGAGTTTTATAAATTCATCTTACGGATTCAGTAAAAAACTCGACATTTGGACTAATTTATTACAAAAAGCGCGTCCTGCAAGCCGCGGTTCCAAACCTTGACTTTATGTTTATATGATAATACACTTAAACAGATGAACGAATCCGGCTCAAGCAGTCCAGGGTTGTTTACATAGCTTGAATGTCGAGTTTTTTTTTGCAAATTATGAAAAAACGCTCTCGGCAGATTTCCAATTTGCTCAGATG
>OLGE01001852.1_pt1 | contig 20351 bp, 17 predicted proteins | sample 1605151 | NCBI WGS metagenome assembly OLGE01 (sample SAMEA3888912, study PRJEB22519) | human gut metagenome | biome: human gut; feature: human-associated habitat; material: faeces | place: Denmark | collected 2010
CGGGAACAAGACCCCCTACGACCTCTTCACGGCCGAGCAGGGAGAGGAGATCGCCAACATCTTCGGGATATCCCGCATAGCGGCGAACGACGTCACGCTCAGGCCGTCGCTGCTGGGCATCGAGGTCAAGGTCAAGGAGAGCGTCTCACCGGCGGAGACGGCTCCGGCGGGAAAGTGACCCCCAGTCCATAGGCACACCTCCTGAACGGGCGGTGGCGACCAGTCGCATCTACCTGTTCCGAAAAAACACGGTGCGCCTGGGTTGGGGGAACTCTGCCCGGAAACGGCCTCGCGGCGGGCAGAACCGACGTCCCGGACGGCGCAAGGGGCGATTTTGGGAACAACTAAATGCACATTCGGAACAACTCAATACGACCATGTGCCGTCAAGGCACAGTTTTAGTCGCATTTACTCTGACAAGTCACCACATGTTGAAGGTCGATCGCTCCATGTCCGTGTTACCCATCCTGTACGTATACAGGCGACATGGGTAAGACGCACATCAAGTCATCTATTGCTCTGGCAGTGAAAAGGGTTGATAAATTTCGATGATTGATGCTCTCGCGCGGCCTACGGCTACCCTCCGAAGCAAGCTTCTGCGGCGCATTCCCGCTCCGCAGACTACATCTGGCTTCGCAGAAGCCAGTCACAAAACAATCACTTACAGGGTCGTGAAGTGCGAATGTTGCAACCTTGGGCAAAAACATTCTGCGGAGCGGTAGCGAGAGCTGCACGAATCGGAGTTATTTTCAAACTGGGGAAAATCAACCTAATTTATTGCCGTATCTATAAGGCACCTGGGGAGGGTCGCGCTCCTGCGCGACCGAAGAGGGTTGCGAACGGACGCGACACGCGCGTCCCTCCCTGCCCCTCTTGCCCAAGCCAGCACACGAGGCCGACGCACACGCCAGAACGCCACGCGCCGAGGCGGCGCGGGTACAGCGCGCGCCAAGCCCGTTGTACACGGAGAGGACGTATGTCAACAAAACGGATGCCCGGGAGAATCCCGGACGCCCCGTTCCATGCGGGCCGCGTGGCCTACGCCTTGATCGGGCTGTACTTCGGCACGAGGGCCTTCATCAGGCACCACGCGACGAGGTAGGCCACCGCGCAGCAGCAGAACACGATCATGTACCCGGCGGGCTTGCCCGCGAAGCCGGCGAACGTGAACGCGCTCCCCTGCGCCTCCGCGTAGGTGAAGAGCGAACCGGCGCACTTGTTGATGACGAAGGAGCCGATGCCGCCCGCCATCGCGCCCATGCCCGTCACGGAGGCGATCGTCGACTTCGGGAACATGTCGCCCACCGTCGAGAAGATGTTCGCGCTCCACGCCTGGTGGCCCGCCGCCGCGAGGCCGATGAGGACCGCCGGGAACCACACGCTCACGCCCGCGAGCGGCTGCGTGACGAGCGCGGCGAGCGGGAAGAACGCGAAGATGAGCATCGCGCGCATCCGGCACATGTAGGGGTTGCCGCCCATCATCCCCCCGTTGATGAAGAACGTGGGGAGCTTGCAGCCGTAGATCGAGACGACCGTCACGATCAGGTAGAGCGTGAAGATGAGCGCCTGGCCCATGCCCGTCGTGGGGCCGTGGCCCTGCTCCTTGAAGTAGGCGGGAGCCCAGAAGAGGTAGAACCACCACACGCCGTCCGTGAAGAACTTGCCCACGATGAAGCTCCAGGTCTGGCGGTAGGCGAAGCATTTCAGGAACGGGATCGGCTGTTCTTCGGCGTGCGCCGCCTCGGGCTTCGCCGCCGCGTCGGCCTGTTCGTCCTGCGAGATGTACGCAAGCTCCGCCGCGTCCACGTGTTTCGACTGCTGCGGCTTCGTGTAGAGCCACTGCCAGAAGAACATCCAGACGAACCCGGCGCCGCCGATGATGATGAACGCCATCTCCCAGCCGCACCACTTCGCGAGCGGGGGGATCGTGAGCGGCGCGGCGAGCGCGCCCACCGAAGCGCCCGAGTTGAAGATCGACGTCGCGAACGCGCGGTCCTTCTTCGGGAAGTACTCGGCCGTCACCTTGATGGCGGCGGGGAAGTTGCCGGCCTCGCCGAGCGCGAGGACGGCGCGGCAGGCGAGGAAGAGCCACACGGAGACGCCCGCGATCGCCGCCGCCGCCGCGCTGCCGGCCTCGACGGCGCGGAGGGCCGCGACGGACCCGATGCCGTCCATGAACCAGCACGTCGCGATACCGCACGCCGCGTGGAGGCACGCGCCGAGCGACCAGACGAAGATGGCCCACTGGTAGCCCTTCTTCGTGCCCATCCAGTCCACGAACTTGCCGGCGAAGAGACAGGCCGTCGCGTAGATGAGGGAGAACCAGGCCGTGATCGTGCCGTAGTCGGCGTCCGTCCAGTGGAACTCGGGCTTGATGAAGTCGGGGAACGTCAGGGACAGCACCTGCCGGTCGAGGTAGTTCACCGTCGTCGCCACGAACAGCAGCGTACACATCACCCAGCGGAATCGCGTCATCTTCGTCTCGCTCATTTGTCCGTTCCCTTCTTCGCGGCGGTTTTCGCCGTCTTCGTCCTTGCGGTTGCGTTCTTGCCCAGAAAGTCCTGCACGCGCTCCATCGTCTCGGCGCTGAGGATGTGTTCCATCAGGCAGGCGTCCTTCTCGGCGGTCTCGTCGCACACCCCGAGCTTCAGCAGGAACGCCTTCAGCACCCTGTGGCGGCCCAGCACGTGCGCGGCGACGCGCGCGCCCTTCTCCGTCAGCTCGATGTTGCCGTAGGGCTCCTGCGTCGCGAGGCCGAGCTTCTTCAGCTCGCCGATCGCCTTCACCACGCTCGGCATCTTGACGTGGAGCGCGAGCGCCACGTCCCGCACGCGCGCGGCGCCCTTGGCGTGGATGAGGACGTGGATCTCCTCCAGGTAGTCTTCAAGCGACTTCGTCATGTCGTCACCGGGACCTCGCGGGTCGGATTGCGCTTCGCGAACTCCTTCGCGAAGGCGCGGTAGGCCTCGGCGCCACGGCAGGAGGGGTCGTAGAACACGACCGGCTGGCCGTAGCTCGGGGCCTCGCTCGTGCGGACGTTGCGCGGAATCATCGTCTCGAAGACCTTGTCCCCGAAATGCTCGCGCACCTCCGCGATGACATCCTGGGAAAGGCGCGTATTCGCGCTCACCATCGTCATGAGGATGCCGTTGAGCCCCAGGGCGGGATTCGCGCCGTTCGCCTTCAGGCGCGCGATGAGGTCCTGCATCACGCCCAGGCCCTCCAGCGCGTAGTATTCGGCCTGCATCGGCACGAGGATGCCGTCCGCCGCCGCGAGCGTGGCCGTCATGAGGATGCCGAGCGAGGGCGGGCAGTCGAGGAGGATGTAGTCGAAGACGTTCGCGTCGCGGATCGCCTGCAGCACGTTCCGCACCACCTGCAGACGGTCGGTCCGCTGGGCGAGGTCGATCTCGCAGCCGGAGAGGTTGACCTCGGAGGGGATGACGTTGAGGTTTTCGTACGGCGTGGGCTGGATCATGTCCGCAATCTGCCGCTGCCCGATCAGGCAGGGGTAGAGGGAAATCCCCTCCTGCGGCTGGAGGCCGAGCCCCGTCGTCGCGTTCGCCTGCGGATCGAGGTCGATCACGAGCACCGTGCGGTGCTGCTTCGAGAGCGCCGCCGCCAGGTTCACCACCGTCGTGGTCTTGCCCACGCCGCCCTTCTGGTTGGCGACCGCCACCACCTGCGTCTTGATCTTCGTCTCCATATCCTACGCATGCCTCACAAGTTTGAAGAACCGGTCCTGATAGCGGTCGAAGACGCCCTTCCGGCGCAGAAACGCCCCCAGCTCCGTCACGAGCCGGGGATTCGCCTGGGCCTTCGCGAAGGCCGCCTCCACTTCGCCCTGCAGCTCGGGCGCGAGCAAATCCAGCGACGCCCGCCGCTCGGCCGCCTCGAACTCGCGCACGTTGACGGGCGCGGAGGCGTTGACGTGCAGCCAGAAGAAGTGGACGAGCGACACGTCCCACGGTGCATCGACGCCCTGGATCACCGCCGCGAACGCATCGTTGGAGCCCGCCACGTCCGCCAGAACGCGCGCCGTCACCGCCTCCAGCGAATCCGTCACGACCTGTTCGGAGAAGGCCTCCTGCGAGAGGCGGTAGCCGTACTGGAGAATCCGGATCGAGTCGCGGTGCTGCTTCAGGAAGTCAAGATACTGCCGCGCCTGCTCGCCGAAGCCCTCCAGGCTGTCCTCGGCATACGCCTCCGGCGTGATGATTGCCGGCTTGTGCGCCTCCAGCCGTCCCTCCCGCACGCGGACCTTGCCGGGATCGTCCGGCAGTTCCGCAAGGTGGCGGTAGTTGATGCGCGTCTCGCCGAAGGTTTCGAGGGTGCGCGACGGCGCGCGCACCACCTTGGTGTGGTGCACGGCATACCAGAAGTCAAACTGCCTTGTCCCTTGTTGCATTTTCCGCTCATGATAGCAGATATCGGGGAGGGAAACAAGGTCGAATTCGGCGTCCCGCAATTGACGCCCGGCTGCGTCCGGGCGTATACTATGGGACCTGCAATCGATTCCCCAAGCCGGAGCGACACACCCAACATGGACCTTCGTGAACTTTTCGATCAAATGCCCCTCCGCGACTGGCTGGCCGCCGCGCGCGAGCGGGAACTGGACTACTGGGCCGAGACGAACCGGTTCTGCGGACGCTGCGGCACGCCGCTCGCGCGCCATCCCGACCCCGCCGAACGCGCGATGTGCTGCCCGAAGTGCGGCCTGCGCGCCTACCCGCAGATGACGCCGGCGGTGATCGTACTCGTCAAGAAGGGCGACACGATCCTCCTCCAGCGCAACACGCACTACAAGCTGCCGCACTGGAGCCTCGTCGCCGGGTTCCTCGATCCGGCCGAAAACCTCGAAGAGGCCGTCCGGCGCGAAATCCGCGAGGAATCCTCACTCGAAGTCGGCCACATCCGCTACTTCGGCTCGCAGATCTGGCCCTTCCCCTCGAATGTCATGATCGGCTTCGTCGCGGACTGGGTTTCCGGCGAGCCGACCCCCGACGGCGAGGAGATCGTGGCGAGTGGCTGGTTTGGCCGCGACAACCTGCCCCTCCTCCCCAAGAGGATCTCCCTCGCCCGCCGCCTCGTCGACGCCTGGCTCGACGGCCGCATCTAGCGCGCGTCAGTCCGCAAGGGGCTTCCCGCGGAAGAAGAAGGCCGGCGTCGGCGCGCCGGGCGCGCGCGGCGTCGCGGAGAACGCGGCGACCTTGCCGTCCTTCACCGCGAGCCGCACCTCGAAGCCGCCGGGCGCCGGCAGGCGGAAGGAATAGTCGCGCCAGTCCGCCGGCACGCCCGCCGCGAGGTGGACGCCGCCCTCCATGTCCGCCACGAGCAGCTGGCAGATCGCGTAGAGGACGTTGCCCGCCGCCGTCATGAACCACGGCCGGTACTCCGAGACGCCCGGCTCGTTGATCTCCCAGTACTCGCCCCAGCACCCCGCGCTGCGCGCCGCCTCCTGCAGCCAGCGGACCGCCGGGAACGCCGCGTTGCCCGCGCGCAGGGACGCCATCGCCATCGTCGCCGCGTACCACGGGCAGATCCGCTTCCCCGTCTCGTACATGTTCCCGAAGGCCTGCCCGTTCTGGAGAAAGTGCGCCACCGCCGCCACCTGCTTCGCGTTCGAGCGGTCGAACGTGTGGAAGGGGTAGAAGCCGGCGAGCGTGCCCATCGACTCCTCCGTGCAGCCGGGATAGGCGACGTAGCGCCCGTCGCGCGCGGGGAGGCTCGCCACGAGGCGTTCCGCGCACGCGCGGAAGTCCGCCGCGAGGTCTGCGTCCTTCCCGAGAATGTCCGCCGCGTCCGCCGCCGCCCGCAGGGTGGTGATGACACCGCAGGTGGTCATGAACGCCCGTTCGCGTCCGGGGCCCATCCGCTCGAGGTCCGTGCATTTCGTCACGAAGGAGGTTCCGTCCGGCAGGTCGATCACCTGGAGGCGGCGGAAGAAGAGCGCGCACTCGCGGATGACGTCGTAGCCCTTTTCGGCGAGGTAGGCGCGGTCGCCCGTGTAGCGGTAGGCGGTCCAGACCGTCTGCGCCACGGCCGCCTGCTGGAAGACGTGGTCCATCCAGAACCCGAGCGGCGCGCATTCGACGTCGTTGCCCTCGGCGGCCTCCCACACCCAGCGCGCGCCGCACCGGTAGAACGGCTTCGACACGTCCTTGTTGCAGCGGATGCAGGCGTTCGTCAGCGTGGCGGCGCGGAAGTCGGGCGCGGCCTGCGCCGCCCTGAAGTGGCCCGCCGCCAGCAGGCCCTGCGCGCCGTACATCTCGTCGAACGCGAAGATCCGCCCCGACCAGTGGCTCTGGACGATGCCCACGGGGATGGACCACTCCGTCGAGACGCACCGCAGATGGTAGCGCGCCATCTCGAAGAGTTCCTGGATGCGCGCGTCCGGCACGTGGATCTCGCTCTCCGCCGCGAACGCCGCCCAGTCCGCAATGTGTTCGGCGCGGAGCGCGGCGTAGGTCGAAAGCGGCGTCGCCGGCGCGGGCGCGGGCGTGACCACCGGCAACTTGCGCGCAAGGTCGTCGTCGAAGGCCACGAACCAGTCCGCCGTCCGGCGCTCTCCCGGCGCGAGCGTCACGGTGTGCTGCACAAGGCCGTCCAGGCCGACCGCCTTCGCCTCGGGCACGGGCCCGCCCGCGCCCTGCACCGTAATCGTCTCCTTCGTGACGAAGCGTCCGTAGGCCGTCATCTTCCAGGTCGCACACCCCTTCTCCTTCGCCACATGCCACGCGCCCTGGATGCGTTCGTGCCACGGCGCCGTGTAGGCGAGGCCGAGCGTCACCGTGCGCGGTTCCGCCGCGCCGTTCACCACGGTCTGCCGCACGGCGACGACGTTGCGCGTCTGCGCGACGAACGCCTCGCCCACCAGCTTCACGCCGTTCGTGTATTCGCCCTCCGTCGTCGTCAGTGCCCGGCGCAGGTCGAGCGTCTGCCGCCAGCGCGTCGGGACGGACTGTTCCGCGCCGTCCACGACGAGGCGCGTGCGGAACGCACCCTGCGGCAGCAGCGGGTAGCCGAAGCGGCTCGCCGTGCCGGGATTGTCCCCGAGACGGCGCCCTTCCCAGTAGAGGCCGGGCTGGAGGTGCTTCTTCGAAAGCGCCTTGCTTCCCGTCGAGACGGCGAGGCGGTAGTCCATGAACACGTTGAGGCGCCCGTTGGACAGCATCGCGGGCACATAGCCGGCCGGTTCCGCGCCGTCCTTCGACACGACCGTCCGCACCGTCGCGTCCGCACTCGCGCCCAACGCAAGGGCGCATACGATTCCCAGCAGCATCCGTTTCATTTTTTCTCCTTTATTCAATCCTCTCGCACGGACGCACGACGCCCTGCACCCGTATGTTACCACATTCCGGGATTCGTCGCTGACACAACGCCCCCCACCCGGACGCGACAAGCGCGTCCCTCCCGTTCCCCTGTCCCTACCACCACCCACGGACGCCCCGGCGCGTGCTGTACCCGCGCCGCCTCGGCGCGGAACGTCCGCAGCCAGGCGGTCACGCTCCCGCGCGACCGCCTCAACACACGGCATTCCCCCCTCCCGTGCGCAGGGCACGTCTTAAACCTAACTGTCGCAGTTAGGGTAAGCCTTTCCGTCTCGCGTGCCGTTCCATGTGGAACCATTCGACGTCAACCCGGTTTCAGATGTCCATCAGGAAAAGGAGACCGACCATGAGGGCATACAGCCACCAACGGTGAAAGAGGGCCGACGCGAGCGACGCCACCCACAGGCACAGCTCGCCGCAGGCGGGTAGCAGACCATTCGGCGTCAACCGCCAGAGCTTCCCGCCGCCCAGGCGGAACCCGCCGAGACGGCTGACACGGCCATAGGGTTCATCCCCCACCAACGCCGTCCAGAGAGATGTGTAGGCGGAGCGGTCTTCAAGCCACGAGACAAGGCCGACAACCATCCCCACAAGGCCGACCACTCCGACGATTCCGCAAAACAACCGGATGATGAACGTGCCGATCCGATAATCCGTCTCGCCAACTTCAGGTGTCATGTCCCCTTCCTCTCCGTTCTCAAGGGCTTCCCGCCGCCCCAGTTGCAGTGGCTCTCCTGCAGGGCGCCGTCCTTCTCCTTGAGCAGGTACTCCTCGTCGAAATCGTCCGCGATTGTGTAGGCCGAGAAGAAGCAGGTGTGGCAGAGTTCGTTGCGTTCACTTGAGAGAGCGCACGAACGCGGCGATGCGCCGGGCGGCCACCTCGATCTGCTCGTAGCTCGTCGCGTAGCTCATGCGCACGAATCCCTCGCCGCACGCACCGAACGCCGAGCCCGGCACGCAGGCGACGGCGTGTTCGTTCAGGAGGCGCAGGCAGAAGTCCTCGCTCGAAAGGCCCGTCGAACGGATGTCGGGGAAGACGTAGAACGCGCCCTTCGGCAGCACCGTCCTGAGCCCCATGTCGTTGAGCGCGGCGACGAGGAAGTCGCGGCGGCGGCGGTACTCCGCGCGCATTCGCGCCACGTCGTCGTCCCCGCGGTTCATCGCCTCCACGCCGGCCGCCTGCGAGAGCGTGGGCGCGCTCATGATGCCGTACTGGTGGATCTTCATCATCGTGTCCACCACCTCGCGCGGGCCGCAGGCGTAGCCGAGGCGGTAGCCCGTCATGGCCCAGCTCTTCGAGAAACCGTTGAGGAGGACCATGTTGTCCTTCAGTTCCGGGAGCGAGGAGAAGCTGAGGACGCGGCCGTCGTAGGCCAGCTCGGAGTACACCTCGTCCGCAAGGAGCAGCAGGTCGTGCTTCAGGACGAACTTCGCGATGGCCTTCAGGTCCGCGCGCGTGAGCGTCGCGCCCGTCGGGTTGCAGGGGAAGTTCAGGAGGAGCGCCTTCGTCTTCGGCGTCACCTTCGCCTCCAGGGCCGCGACCGTGAGGCGGAAGTCGTCCTCGACGCGCGTCTCCACGCAGACGGGCACGCCGTGGGCCATGCGGATCGTCGGCGCGTACGAGACGAAGCACGGCTCGTGGTAGAGGATTTCGTCCCCCGGCTCGGCGATGGCGCGGATGGCGAGGTCAATCGCCTCGGAGACGCCGACCGTCACGAGGACTTCCCTCTTCCAGTCATACTGCGCGCCGAAGCGGCGGGCGACGTAGGCGGCGATGGCCTGGCGCAGCTCGGGCGTGCCGAGGTTCGAGGTGTAGTGCGTCGCGCCGTCCTCAAGCGCCGTCACGGCCGCGCGCGAGATGTGCCAAGGCGTGTCGAAGTCCGGCTCGCCCACGCCGAGCGAGACGACGTCCTTGCGTTGCGCGACGATGTCGAAGAATTTGCGGATCCCCGACTTCGGCAGCGCGGCGACGTGCCGTGCGATGAAGCTCTTTCCGGGCATGGCCGCTTCAGACGATGGGAAGCCTCTGGTCGCCCGCGAACTCCGCCAGCAGGCCCTTGGCCTTGTAGGTCTTGAGCATGAAGTGCGTGGCGGTGGAGAGCACGCCGTCGATCGTGGAAAGCTCCGCCGAGACGAAGTGCGCCACGTCCTGCAGCGACGCCCCGCTCACGAACACCAGGAGGTCGTACGCGCCGCTCATCAGGAAGCATGCGTCCACCTGCGGGAAGCGCGCAATGCGCTGCGCGATCTTCGCGAACCCCGTGTCCTTCGCCGGCGTGATGCGCAGCTCGATCACCGCCGTCACCTTGTCCTGCTTCTTCTTCATGCCTGCTCCTTCCTTAGAACTTAGAACGCAGATGCTTCGCATACGCGGAATCGGGCAGGAACCGATGTGGCTACAACGGCCCCTGCGGGGCCTACGCCACGATCGGTTCCTGCCCAGACCGCATGATCCGCCACACGACATGCAAAGAATCGTGGCGAAAAGGCATTGTGGCGTAGGCGACGCATGTCGCCGTCGTAGCCACATGCCTTTTCGCCCCACTCTGCGTATGCGAAGCATCTGCGTTCCATCTCAACTCAATCAATTGAAACGACCGTTCCGAAACGCGCCTTACTTCTCGAAGAACGCCGCGTAGAGCGCGCGCACCGCCTTGTCGCGGTCCTCGCCCTTGATGCCGATCATGAACGAGATCTCGCTCGCGCCCTGGTTGACCATCGAGATGTTGATGCCGTGCTCGGCGAGCGCGCCCGTCGCCTTGGCGAGCATGCCGCTCGAAAAGGCCATGCCCTCGCCCACGACCATGACCACCGCGTAGTCGTGCGTCACGATCACGCTGTCCGGCGCGAGTTCGCGCTTGATGCGCGCAACGACCTTCTTCTCCTTGGCGGACGTGAACTTCTCGCCGCGCATCAGGACGGAGATCGAGTCGATGCCGCTGGGGATGTGCTCGTAGGCGACGCCTTCCTCCTCCAGGATCGCGAGCACCTTCCGCGTGAAGCCGATCTCGCGGTTCATGAGGTACTTGTCGATGATGATGTTCGAGAAGCCGTCCGCCGCCGCGATGCCCGTCACCGTGCCGGGCGTCACGCGCCGGCTCTGCTGGATCATCGTGCCCGGCTCGGCGGGGCGGTTCGTGTTGCGCACGTTGATCGGGATGCGGCCCTGCACGGCCGGGGCGATCGCCTCGTCGTTGAAGACGCCGAAGCCCGCGTAGGCGAGCTCGCGCATCTCGCGGTAGGTCATCGTGGCGATGCCCTCCTTCACCTCGGGGACGATGCGGGGGTCGACGGGGTAGACGTTGTCGACGTCCGTGAAGTTCTCGTAGACGTCGGCGCGCACGGCGGCCGCGAGGATGGAGCCCGTGATGTCGCTGCCGCCGCGCGGGAAGGTGGCGACCGTGCCGTCCTTGCGGTAGCCGAAGAAGCCGGGGTAGACGACGATGCCCTCGAAGTCGCTGAACGCGCGCGCGAGGCGGCGGTAGCTCTCGTCGACGAGCGTCGCGTTGCCGCTCTCGCCCTCCAGCACCATGCCCGTGTCCTTCGGGCTTGCGTAGCGGGCCTTCACGCCGCGCTTGCGGAAGGCGGCGGCGGCGAGCTTCGCGCTGTTGTCCTCGCCGGCGGCCTTGAGCGTGTCCATGAAGATGCCCGCGTCCTTCTTCGGGGAGGCGAGGCGCGCCTTGAGGTCGGCCTCGATCTCCTTCACGATCTCCGCGCCGAGGTCGAGGTCGCGGGCGATGGCGGCGTAGCGCGCGACGACGGCGGCGAGCGGGGCCTTCGTGTCCGCCTTGTCGAGGGCCGCCTGGGCGAGCGCGATGAGCAGATCCGTCACCTTCGTGTCGGCCTTGTTGCGCTTGCCGGGGGCGGACACCACGACCATGCGCCGCTGCGGGTCCGCGAGGACGATGTCGATCACCTTGGTCAGCTGCTTCGCGTCCGCGAGCGAACTGCCGCCGAATTTGCACACCTTCATGTCCAGAAACCTCTTTAGAATCAAGAAACGGGCATATAGTTTACCAAAAAACCGAACGCCCGGGGGTCCCCCGATCACACATCGTGCATACGTCGGCGGGCGACCTGCACTTCGGCATCTTCATAGCACTTGGCAAGCTGCGCCTGTGTCGGCAGAATCTTCTTGATTTCGTAGTCCGTGATTCCCATCGGCAGGCCGAGTCTTTCAAGATGGAACTTCGCCAGGACCCGATTGTGCTCCCGGCAGATCAGGACGCCGATTGGCGGGTTGTCCTCTGGCGTGTTGAGGCTCTGTTCCGCCATGACGAGATAGCCGCTCAGCTGGCCAAGGTCCGCCGGGAGGTCGGTCGCGAGCCAGTTCAGCAGGACATTGCGGCTCCAGCCGTTCTGAATCGTACGCCTTACATAGAAGAGCGCCTTGCCGCAATCCCCCTTGCACTTGTCGAGAATCGCGACATGCTGCCCCCATGGCACGCGAAACAATTCTCCAACAAGTTGTTGGAAATTTGGAATCCCTCGATAGCACTCATAGAAATTCAGGCAATACCGTAGATTCTGCGTAGAGAACCCACGCGACTCGGGAATGGAAAGTTTCAGGTCGCAACTGAGCCTGTTGAAGAAATCCGCGCCATAGGCCCCCTTTCTCGCATATTTCTCGCCGATGTCCCTGCCCAGATTCCAGTAGAACTCGATCAACGCGGAATTGACGGCCACCGCCGCCTTGATCTGCGTTGCGCGATACCGTTTCTTCAGTTCGGCGATCCACGTCAGATACTCAATCGTGTCCGCCCTCTTTCCAATTGCCTTTGCCTTGCTTTCCATGTACCAGAATCCTCCACTTCCACATTCGTGGGCAAACAACGCCTCTTAAGGTACGGTTATTGTACCAAATGTCGGGATAGACGGGAAGAACGCAGTGGAATGTGCTAAAATACGGCCATGCGCACACTTTGCCTCAGCCTCATGATGCTCGCCGCGGCCCTCACGGGATTCGCCGACGGGGAGAAACCCCTTTCGACCTGGGCCTATCCGGGCGTCTGGCCCCGCCACAGCATGCTGCGCCAGCAGCTGATCGACGCCATCCGCCGGGGCGACATCCCCGCGATGGAGGCGACCTGCCGCGCGGCCCTGGAGGTCCTGCCCGGCGACGCCACCTGGCACTACAACCTCGCCTGCGCCCTCGCCTACCGCGAACAGGGCGGCCTCGCCCTCACCGAGCTTGAAAAGGCCATCCATTTCGGCTTCCGCGATGCGGACGCCATTGCGAAGGACCAGGACTTCGCGCGCATCAGCGCCCTCCCCCGCTTCAAGGAACTCGTCGAGAAGGCGCGCGCCCTCGCCGACCAGCCCGTCGCGGGCCGCCCCGTACCCGCCCCCGCCTTCGCGACGATGGGCCACGCCGTCACCCTCACCGAGACGAACCTCGTCTTCAACTTCGACACCGGCGTCTACGACGCGCTCCTGCGGCTCTCGTCGTCGTCCACGCCCCTCGCCCAGTTGGCGCCCGCCTACTCCGCCTCCAGTCCGGACGCCCCCGAACGGGCGCTCGTCGCCGCCTGGCTCGCCGACGGCACGGCGGCCGGCAACGGTGGCGACCTCTACGTCAACCGCGACCGTGGACATTCCCAGCCCGCCGTCTCCGACTTCCCCCTCCTCACCGCCGTGCGCCTCGCGGCCGCGGCCCGCCCCTTCAACGCCGACGTCAACCACCCCAACCTCGCCTTCGGCAACGCCGCCGTCTTCGGCAACATCTCCCGCGGCTACACGAGCGGACCCTTCTGGCGCTCGATGGCGCGCGCCACCTTCACGGAACCCGGTGGCCTCGCCGCGCGCATGGACCTGCTCTACCGCTCCAACCAGTTCTGGGTCATCCCCTGCGTCAACGACTACGGCACGCCCGAGCTCGGCGACGTCTTCCCCGCGAACGCCCCCTTCCAGTTCGTCTCCCAGGGCGCCTCGTGGAGCGACCTCCCCTTCCTCCGCGCCGCCCTCGCCGCCTCGGCCGCCCTCCCGCCCCCCACCAAGCAGGCCGTCCTCCGCCGGCGGCTCCTGGGCCCCACCCTCCAGTGGCTCCTCCGCCGCACGCAGACCGGCGTCAGGGGCGAAAGCGACTACCTCTCCCCGCGCGCCCACCCCACGGCCTTCAGCGCAAAGCGCCTCGACGTCGTCGCCCTCGTCGAAAAGGCGCACGCCCTCCGTCCCGAGAACATCCCGCCCGCCGTCAACCTCTCCCTCGTCAACTCGCGCCTTTTCCCGATCCGCTTCCCCGTCGCGGGCGTCGATTACCCCGACACGGTGTCGGAACTGCTCTTCGCCACCCCCTCGGCCATCTCCTTCGTCCTGCGCGCGCCGGAGGGCGTGCGGACGTTCCTCGTGCGCGCCCAGACCTTCCCCGAGCGCGACCCGCTCGCCACCTACACCTGGCGCGTCGTCTACGGCGACGCCTCCGCCGTCACGATCGCCCCCCCGCTCGGCGAGACGGTCAACACGCCCGAGAGCGGCTTCGCGCAGATCACCGTCGACCGCCGCGCCCTCACCGAGCGCATCGACGTCGCCTGCTTCGCGAAGACGCACGGCACCGACCACGGCGCGCCCTCGATCATCTCCTTCTATCCGATCCCGCAGGAAGTGCGCACCTACCGTCCGGACGGCAAGATCGCCTCCATCGACTACGCGAACCCCAACGCCCTCTACTGCGACCCCGCCCTCGCCCTGCCACGCCGCTGGAAGGACACCTACACCTACGCCGCGTCCGGCACCCTCCTCGGCTTCACCCGTTCCTACAACGACAAGGAGGCCGCCTCCTTCACCCCCACCGGCGACCGCATCCTCGAACGCAATCCCGACGGCACCGCCCGCCGCGCCATCCGCGTCACGTACACGACCCGCCGGACGGGCGACCCGATCCAGCCGCTGGAACTCACCTACACCGACGACGGCACACCCTTCGACGTCAAATGAAACTCGTCCTCGCCCCCCTCGCCGGCTTCACCTCGGCCCCCTTCCGCAAGGTCTGCACCGACCGCGGCGCCGACCTCGCCTACACCGAGATGGTCAGCGCCGCCGGCCTCGCCTACGGCTCCTCCCCCACGCGCCACCTCATGGAGACCCTGCCCGGCGAGGGCCCCGTCGCCTGCCAGCTCTTCGGGTCCAACGCGGACGAACTGGCCCTGGCCGCAGCGGAGGTCGAGAAGCTGAAGGACCGCTTCGTGGAGCTGAACCTCAACGCGGGCTGCCCCATGCCGAAGGTCCTCCACGAGGGCGCCGGTGCCGCGCTCCTCAAGGATCCACAGCACCTGCACGACTGCCTCGCGGCGATGAAGCGCGCCACGACGCTGCCCCTCACGGTCAAGACGCGCCCCGGGCCGCGTCCCGACGCAGTCCTCCTCTTCGAGCTGCTCGACGCCGCGCAGTCCGCCGGTTGCTCCGGCTTCATCCTCCACGGCCGCTTCACCTCGCAGATGCACGGCGGACCCGTCCACTACGACCTCCTCGCGGATCTCGTCCAGAAGGCGAAGATCCCCGTCACCGGCAACGGCGGCGTCTACAACGTCTACACGCTGAAGCTCATGGCCGAGACGGGCGTCGCCGCCGTCATGATCGGACGCGCCGCCCTCGCGAACCCCTGGCTCTTCTCGGACGTCCGCCTGGGCGATTCCCCCGACGTCCTCGAAGCCCCCGAACGCCGCCGCGCCCTGCAGGACGCCGCCTTCGCGGACCACCTCGCCGCGCTGCTCGCCTTCCGCGACCAGCTCGCCACGCGCTTCCCGGACGACCACATCCCCTCCCCCGACGGCTACGTCTGCATGGCCCTCCACACGCACCTCTTCCGCTACTTCAACGGACGCCCCGGCGCCGCCGAGCTCCGCCGCAGGCTCACCACCATCCAGACCCTCCGCGACGCGCTGGAGGCCGTCAAGGCCGTCAGCGGCCTCCCCCAGGCGAAACCCCGCGCCCACTGAACACATGGACATCCCCTTTCTCGTGCTCTCCCTCCTGCCGATCGCCTTCCTGGCGGCCGCGCTCTCGCTCTTCAAGCTCAAGGCCCACTGGGCCACGTTCGGTGCGGCCCTTCTCGCGCTCGCGCTTGCGCTCGCCTTCTTCCGGAACCACCTGCCTCCCGCGCAGGTCGCGCCGGTGGTGGCCGACGGCGTCGGCTTCGCGCTCTACCCGATCTGCCTCGTCGTCCTCGCCGCGCTCTTCGTCTATTCGCTCACGGTCGAATCGGGCGCGATGGGGACGATCCGCGCGGGCCTCGCCGGCGTCTCGGGCGATCCGCGCGTCCTCGCGCTCCTCATCGTCTGGGGCTTCGGGAACTTCATGGAGGGCATGGCCGGCTTCGGCACGGCCGTCGCGATCCCGGCGGCGATGCTCGTCGGCATCGGCTTCGACCCGCTCAAGGCCGTCCTCATGTGCCTCGTCGCGAACACCACGCCCACCGCCTACGGGTCCGTCGGCGTGCCCATCGCCACGCTCGCGAAGGTGGGCGGCTGCGACGCGAACGCGCTCGCGGGGACGACCGCCCTCCTCCAGCTCGCGGTCACGGCGCTCGGCCCCTTCCTCATCCTGCTCGTGTACGGCGGACGCGCGGCCCTGCGGGGGATGGTCCCCCTCGCGCTCGTCGCGGACGCCGCGTTCCTCGTCCCCTGGTTCCTCGCCGCGCGGTTCCTCGGCCCCGAACTGCCCGACATCCTGGGCGGCCTCTCCGTCCTCGCCTGCGTCGCGCTCGTCGCGACGAAGGGACGCCTCGGCGGGAACCTCCGCGCGCAGCTGTTCGCCTGGGCGCCGTTCGGGTTCGTCGTCGCCCTCCTCGCGGGCGCGGCGTTCCTGCCGACAAGCCTGAAACGGTACGCCTCGCCGGGCACGCTCGTCCTCGTCGCGGGGTTTCTCGGCGGCGCCGTGCAGGGGCTTTCGCCCGGACGCATGTTCCGCATCCTCGGGAAGACGCTCGCTTCGTACTGGACGGCGTTCGCGACGATCTGCTTCGTCCTCGTCCTCGCGCGCGTGATGACGGCGGCGGGGATGGTGGCGACGCTTGCGGACGCGCTGGTCGCGGTGACGGGTTCGGTCTACCCCTTCTTCGCGCCGCTTGTCGGGGCGCTCGGCGGTTTCGTCACGGGTTCCGGCACAAGCGCCAACGTCCTCTTCGGGTCCCTCCAGACCGGCGCGGCCAATGCGCTTGGCGTGCCGGCGAACCTGCTCGCGGCGGCGAACGTGATGGGCGCGGGCATCGGCAAGATGATCTGCCCGCAGTCCATCGCCATCGGCACGGCCGCCGCCCTCATCGCCCCCCGCGCAGGCGAAGCCTTCAAGCGGGCATTCCCCTGGTTCCTCGCGGTCCTCGCCCTCGCCTGCCTCGTCTGCGGTCTCCTGGCCCTCTAACACCACCCGCACCCCAACCCCTACCACGCCTCACGTCCTGTCCGCACCCATGGTAGGGCGCGACGTCCTCGGCGCGCCGCGCCCACGGGACGCCCATGGAACGCCCACGGGAACGCCACATGTACGCGGGCCGCCGGGGACGTCGGCCCCTACCATGCCTCACGTCCTGTCCACACCCCACGCCCGGTCCACACCCACTGGCGGGTGACGATGTCAGGCGGCGGCCTTAGGATCAGCACCGTATCGGTTCGTTCCTTCTGAACCGTTCCGTATCAGCAGGACGAACAACCAGATCGTTCCGATGACCGGCACGAAGGCGAAGAGTAGCCACCAGCCGCTATGGTCCGTGTCGTGAAGCCGTCGCACGAACACAGCCCATGAGGGCAACAGGACGGCCAGTGAATAAAGGATCGACACAACAGGCCATCCCACACCTATAATGCCATCCAAAACATTGGCGAGAATGGACGCAAGGAGATTAAACAGGACAAACATCCAATACTCCTTGCGCCGTGCCCTCCCGGAAAACGTCGCATACTTTTTCCAGCAATCAATGTACCAATTCATTTTTTGTTCCTTTCTTCACCCGACTGCGTGTACGGCAGAGGGAGCGGGCGGTTCCCCCCTGCCGTGTTTCCAGTGAGGTTGTAGGAGACCCGACAAGGGTCACGGAAGAGGAAGTACCCGGAAAGGACTCCTCCTCCACGCCGCCACAGGCTCCGTCTTCCTAATTCTTCCAAGAAACGTACCCATCTTACAACATTGCACCACCCACCTGTCAAGTGGCACTTTTCGATTTTTTAAAGTTTTCTGTTTCCGCCGCTCGAAGTCCCTTCTTCCCCATCAAAGGCCACGCCGGGAGGATCGCACCCCCGCGCGACCGCCGTTCCGTACTCGCGCCACGCGCCGGAGGCGGCGCGGGAGCGCGGTCAGAGCGTGGCGAGCGTGGAGAGGATGGCGGGCAGCAGCTGCTTCTTACGCGAGAGGACGCCCGGCAACAGGAAGATCCCGTCCGCGTCCGTGCGCCAGGGGAGCGCGCGCCGCACCACCTCCGCGCCACGGAAAAGGAGTTCGGAATTGCCCCGCACGGGATCCGTCACGAGGAGCGCCACGAAGTCCAGCCTCTCCTGACCGAGCACGCGCGCAAGCTCCGCGTCCAGCGCGTCGCGCTGGTTGTGGAAGAAGGCCAGATTGGACTCCTCCAGCTGCGCGAGCGAGAACGACCAGCCGCTTTCCGAATAGGTCTTGCGGTCCGAGTCGACCGCCTTCTCGGGCGTCATCGAATGGAGCGCGGAGGCGACGGACATCATGCCGTCCATCAGGCTCTGCGCCGACATCCCGCAGATCTTCTCCAGCCACGCCGCGCACGTGTGGTCCTCCCCGACCGTCGTGGGGGACTGGAAGAGGAGCGTATCCGCGACGATGCCCGCGAGCAGCACGCCCGCGACCTCCTTCGAGGGACGCAGCCCCGCGCCGCGGAACATGCGCGCGACGAGCGTACACGTGGACCCCACGGCGTCCGCCGTGTACTTGATCGGCTCGGGCGTGGAGGTGAACGAGATGCGGTGGTGGTCGACGACCTCGATGACGGGAATCTCCTCCAGTCCCGGAATGCCCTGCGCCGTTTCGTTGTGGTCGACGAGGATCATGCGGAACGGAGGGATCTCGGCGAACGCGCGCTTCAGCACGGTGCCGAGCAAGCGCCCCTCCTCGTCCACGACGGGAAAGTGGTTGTGGGCGTTGCGGATCGCGGCGGGCTTCACGTCGTGGACGCGGTCCGTCGCCGTGAGCACCTGCGTGCAGGCGTGGAGCGGGGCCTCGCCCGTCGGACGCGAAAGGTCGTCCTTCGCGATGAAGAGCGAAAGGAGCTTCGCGGGCGAGAGCATCCCCCGGAAGCGTCCGTCCGCACCCGCGACGGGCAGGGACGACTCGCCGGAGGCCTCCAGCGTGCGCAGGGCGTCGATGAGCGGCATCTCCGCCGAGATGATCGGCACGTCCGGCGCGATCAGGTCGCGCACGCGCACGTAGACGTCGCCGCGCGAGGCGGGCGGCACGAGGCCGAAACGGTCGAACACCCATTTCGCGCGGTCCGGCAGACGCCCGGCGCAGAGCGGCTCGACGTTGGAAAGCCCCGTGCGGCGGCGCAGGTCGGCGAGCGCGTAGGCGCTCATGACCGAATCGCAGTCAGGATTGCGGTGCCCGCAGACGAAGATCGTACGCACGTCCACGAAGATCCCTCCCTACTCGTCGTCCTCGTCGTCGTCGTCCGTGTCGAGCGCGGACGACAGGGACGCCGCCGTGAACGCATTGAACGCGGCGCCGAAGTTCTTCAGCTCGTTCGCCGTGATCCGCAGAAGCCCCCGGCAGGAACCGTCCTTTTCGGCCCAGAACGCGCCCGCGACGGCGCTGTTCGGCGCCGCAGCCGGCATCGCCGCGATCATCGCCCCGTACTGCTTCGCGTCCTTCTCGGAGGCGACGCGCGCCATAAGGGGCAGCACGGCCTCGCGCACAAGGCCGTAGAGGGAACAGTAGAACACCGCGCCGGGACGCGCCGCCGCCGTCTCCGGCAGGGCCTCCGCCACGTGCGCCTCGCCCGTCGGCTTCCCCTTCGGCGGCGTGAAGCCGGGCGCGGACACGCGCGACCCGATCCACGTACCGTCGGCCTTGTAGACGAGGACCGTCTTCGTGTCGCCGAGGACGGTCGCCACGGTCTTCCTGGCCGTCGCCAACGCCTTTTTTGTCTCCTTGTCGTCCGCAAGGCCCGAAACCGTCGCGCCGATGTCGATCGCCTCCGCCCAGTCGACGACGAAGCCCGTCTCCGCCTTCACGAGGATCTTCCTCCCCGGCCACTGCCGCGCAAAGGCCCGCGCAAGGCGGTCGAAGAACGCCGTCGTCGCCGCGACCGCCTTGTGCGCCGCCGCCGACGCGCCGGCGGAGACGAACGCGGGGCGCAGCTGCGCGTCGAACACGAGCGCGCTCCCCGTCCAGTCCGCCGCCGCCGGATAGGACGCGCCCTCGCGCAGAAGCGCCACGAGCGCGTCCGCCGCCTCGCGCGCAAGCGGCGCATACGCCTTCGTCTTCGCGTCTCCCTGCACGAACGCGGCAAGATTCGTCTGGATCTGCGCGGCGGCGGCCTCCAGATCCGCGCGGAACGCGGCCTCCGACGACGTGCCGCACGCCAGGCGCGCCATCATCGCCCCGAAGAGGGGCGCCCCGGCGGGAAGACGGTCGAGCGCCCCGGCGGGCAGCGCACTCAGCGCTATGACGCCGCAGAGCGCCAGAGTCGCGAGCCTTCTCAGTTTCATGGGATTCCTCCTTCTGTCTGCTTACTCTTCGACGAAGGTCAGCGTGCCCCAAAGACTCGGGTTGCCGTCCACATTGTACATATCCGGCTTGCGGTCGCGGCCGTCGAGGTTCGCCGCGCCCTGCATGCGCAGGCTGTGAATGCCCGGGCAGGGCAGATCGACGTCCAGCACGGAGAAGTCGAAGCCGATGGTCACGCCCGCGGCGGGCACAAGCTGCGCAATGCTCTCGTTGGCGAGGTTGTGTAGCGGAATCTTGCTCTCCAGAATCCAGCCGCCCATCTCCTTGTCGCGCACGGTCGCGGCCTCGTAGCCGTCAAAGCCCAGCTCGTCGCCGTACTCGCCCTGCGTCTCATACCCGCCG
>OLGE01001857.1_pt1 | contig 20307 bp, 11 predicted proteins | sample 1605151 | NCBI WGS metagenome assembly OLGE01 (sample SAMEA3888912, study PRJEB22519) | human gut metagenome | biome: human gut; feature: human-associated habitat; material: faeces | place: Denmark | collected 2010
TTTGGAACAAAATCCCTCGCTGACCGCTCTTGCGATTGAATCAGAGGTTCCCTAACGCAAAACGAGAGAGAAAAAAGGAGTTTACAATGAATCCGATCGTTGTTATAATGTTAATAGCGTTTTTTGGCGTTTTGCTCGGCGTGGGGCTGTATTCCCGCCGCCACGCGTCTGACGTCAACGGCTTTGTCCTCGGCGGGCGCTCCGTCGGCCCGTGGCTGACGGCCTTCGCCTTCGGCACATCCTATTTTTCCGCCGTCATTTTTGTCGGCTACGCCGGTCAGTTCGGCTGGCGCTTCGGGCTGGCCTCCACATGGGTCGGCCTCGGCAACGCCTTCATCGGCTCACTGCTGCCGTGGGCGATCCTCGGCCGCCGCACGCGCGTGATGACGCAGCATCTCAATTCGCGCACCATGCCGGATTTCTTCGGTCTGCGTTTTCTGTCTCCGGGGATGAAGACCGTCGCAGCGCTCATCGTGTTCGTCTTCCTGATCCCGTACACCGCCTCGCTGTTCAACGGCCTGTCCCGGCTGTTCACCATGGCCTTCCCGCAGATCGATTATGCGTGGTGCGTGATCGTCATGGCGGTTCTGACCGGCGTCTATGTCATCATCGGCGGCTATATGGCCACGGCGATCAACGACTTCATTCAGGGCGTCATCATGATCGTCGGCATCGTCGCCGTGATCGCTGCCGTGCTGCACGGTCAGGGTGGCTTCTCCGAGGCCGTTGCGCGGCTCTCGCAGGTTCCGGCTGCACCGGCCGGGGGGACGCAGCAGCTCGGCGCGTTCACGTCCTTCTTCGGGGCTGACCCGCTGTTTCTGCTGTTCGTGGTCATTTTGACCTCGCTGGGCACCTGGGGTCTGCCGCAGATGGTCGGCAAGTTTTACGCCATCAAGAATGAGGATTCCATCCGCAAGGGTACCGTGATCTCGACGGTTTTCGCGATCATCGTCGCCGGCGGCTGCTATTTCCTCGGCGGCTTCGGGCGGCTGTTTGCCGGCTCCGTTGCCTATCAGGCCGACGGCATGACGCCCGTCTATGACAGCATCATCCCGGCCATGCTCTCCGGCCTTGCGCCGGTGCTCATCGGCGTGGTGCTTGTGCTGGTGCTCTCGGCGTCGATGTCGACGCTTTCGTCGCTGGTGCTGACCTCGGCCTCGACGATCACGCTCGACCTGATTGCCCCGGCGGCGAAGCGCGAGCTGCCCGAGCGCCGCAAAATGCTCGTGATGCGCGGATTTATCGCGTTCTTCATCGTCGTCTCGGCCGTGATCGCGATCGTGCAGGCCAAGTCGAGCGTGATGTTCATCGCGCAGCTCATGGGCGTTTCATGGGGCGCGCTGGCCGGTGCGTTCCTTGCGCCCTTCCTCTACGGCCTGTTCTGGAAGCGCACGACCCGCGCCGCCTGCTGGGTGAGCTTCGCAACCGGCGTCGGCCTGTCGGTCTTGCAGCTCGTCAAGAGCATGACGGGCTTCTCCTTCGGGGCGGCCTTCCTTGACGACGTGCTGTTCAAGACCTCAATCCACTCCGGCTCCTTTGCCATGCTGCTCGGGCTGGTGCTTGTGCCGCTCGTCTCGCTGTTCACGCGGCGCATGGACGCGCAGCAGGTGGAGCGGATGTTTGCCTGTTATCAGGAGACCACTCCTGTCCCGGTGACGGAAGCACTGGGCGAGAAAAAATAAAAAATGTGAGGTTTCGCCATGAAACAATTGATGTTGGGAAACGAAGCCGTCGCGCGCGGCCTTTATGAGGCCGGATGCAGCTTCGTTTCCAGTTACCCCGGCACGCCGAGCACTGAGATCACCGAGTGCGCGGCGAAATTCCCCGAAATTTACGCGGAGTGGGCGCCGAATGAGAAGGTCGCCGTCGAGGCCGCCTTCGGCGCGTCGCTGGCCGGGAAGCGCAGCTTCTGCGGCATGAAGCACGTCGGCCTGAACGTCGCGGCCGATCCGCTCTTCACGATCTCCTACACGGGCGTCAATGCCGGCATGATCATCGGCGTGGCCGACGACGCCGGAATGCACAGCTCCCAGAACGAGCAGGATTCGCGGCACTATGCCAGAGCCGCGAAGCTGCCGATGCTCGAGCCGTCGGATTCGGCGGAGGGTCTTGCGTTTGCGAAGCTGGCCTACGAGCTTTCCGAGCGCTTTGACACGCCGGTGCTGCTGAAAATGTGCACCCGCGTGGCGCACTCGCAGAGCATCGTCGAGCCGTCCGAGCGCGTGCTGCCGGAGCAGCGTCCGTATGAAAAGAATCCTCAGAAATACATCATGATGCCCGGCTTTGCCAAGAAGCGCCATCCGATCGTCGAGGCGCGGCTGAAAAAGCTGGCCGAATACGCCGAGACCGCGCCGTGCAACCGCATCGAGCGCGGCACGGAGTGCAAGCTCGGTGTCATCACCTCCAGCACGTCGTATCAATATGTGCGCGAGGTCTGCGGCGCGGACGTCTCCGTGCTCAAGCTCGGCATGGTCTGGCCGCTGCCGAAAAAGCTGCTGACGGATTTTGCCGCCTCCGTCGATCGCTGCGTCGTCGTCGAGGAGCTGGACGGCTTCCTTGAGGACTATTGCAGAGCCATCGGCCTGAACGTCGAGGGCAAGCGGTATTTCTCCAACATCGACGAGCTGTCGCAGAACAAGGTTGCCGCCGGTCTCGGCCTCGCGCCGAAGCAGGGCAGAGCGCTCGACGAGACGATCCCCGCGCGGCCGCCGGTCATGTGCGCCGGCTGCCCGCACCGCGGCCTGTACTATGTGCTGCATAAGCTGAACCTGACGGTCATCGGCGACATCGGCTGCTATACGCTCGGCGCGGTCGCGCCGCTCAGCGCCGTTGACAGCGTGATCTGCATGGGCGCGTCCGTCTCCGGGATCCACGGCTTCAACAAGGCAAACGATAACGCTACGGCGGGCAAGACCGTCGCGGTCATCGGCGACTCGACCTTCATGCACTCGGGCATGACGGGCCTGGTCAATATTTCCTATAACGCGTCAAACAGCACGGTCATCATCCTTGATAATTCCATCACCGGCATGACCGGCCACCAGCAGAACCCGACCACCGGCTTCAACCTCAAGGGCGACCCGGCGGCAAAGGTCGATCTCGAGGCGCTGTGCCGCGCGATCGGCATCGAGCGTGTACGCGTGGTCGACCCCTACGATCTGAAGCAGTGCGAGACGGCCATCCGCGAGGAGCTTGCCGCCGAGGAGCCGAGCGTAATCATTTCGCGCAGACCCTGCGCGCTGCTGAAATACGTCAAGCATAGCGGCCCGATCTCTGTTGACCGCGAAAAATGCAAGAGCTGCAAAATGTGCATGAAGATCGGCTGCCCCGCCATCAGCATCGAGGGCGGTAAGGCGAAGATCGATGCGACCCTTTGCACCGGCTGCGGCGTCTGCCGTCAGCTCTGCAAGTTCGGCGCACTGTGAGGTGAAAAGCATGGAAACGAAAAATGTAATGATCGTCGGCGTCGGCGGGCAGGGGAGTCTGCTGGCAAGCAAGCTGCTCGGGCGTCTGCTGCTCACGCGCGGCTATGATGTGAAGGTCTCCGAGGTGCACGGCATGAGCCAGCGCGGCGGCAGCGTCGTGACCTATGTGCGCTTCGGCGAGAAGGTTTATTCCCCGGTCATCGACGAGGGAGAGGCCGATTTCATCGTCTCCTTTGAGCTGCTCGAGGCAGCGCGCTGGACGCGCTTCCTGCGCAAGGAGGGCGTGATCGTGACGAACACGCAGCAGATCAACCCCATGCCCGTCATCATCGGCGCTGCGGAATATCCGCAGAAGCTGGTGGAAAAAATGACTGCCGAGGGCTTCCGCGTCGATGCGCTTGACGCGCTGTCGCTGGCCGAGCAGGCCGGCTCGAGCAAGGCGGTCAACCTCGTCCTGATGGGACGGCTTTCCAAATATTTTGATTTTACCGAGCAAGAGTGGAAGCAGGCGATCGACGCCAGCGTCCCGGCCAAATTCAAGGAGATGAACGAAAAAGCGTTTGCACTCGGCGCGAACGCCTGAGACCTATGGCAGAGAGATATTACCAACCCGAAATAGAAACGGCCTCTCGCGAGACGATCGAGGCCATGCAGAGCGAGCGTCTCGTCGCGACGGTCAAGCGCGTCTATGAAAACGTCCCGTTTTACGCCGAAAAAATGCGCGCGGCGGGCGTGACGCCCGAGGACATCCACGGCGTCGAGGATCTGCATAAGCTGCCCTTCAGCTATAAGCAGGATCTGCGCGACACCTATCCCTACGGCCTGTTTGCCGTGCCGCTGCATGACGTTGTGCGCCTGCACGCCTCGAGCGGCACCACCGGAAAGCAGATCGTCGTCGGCTATACGCGGCACGACCTGGAGATCTGGAACGACTGCTGCGCCCGTGCGCTGACGGCCGCCGGCTGCACTGCCGACGACGTCGTGCACATCGCCTATGGCTACGGCCTCTTTACGGGCGGCCTCGGCGCGGACGGAGGTGCAACGCGTCTCGGTGCGACGACGGTTCCCGTCTCCAGCGGCAACACCCAGAGACAGGTCACGATCCTGCGCGATTTCGGCTCGACCGTGCTGTGCTGCACGCCCTCGTACGCGCTGCATATCGCCGAGGTGTTGCACGAAAACGGCCTGACCAAGGACGACATCAAGCTCAAGGCCGGCATCTTCGGCGCCGAGCCGTGGACGAACGAGATGCGCCGTCAGATCGAGGAGGAGCTGGGCATCCGCGCCTATGACATCTACGGCCTGACCGAGATCATCGGTCCGGGCGTGGCGTTTGAATGCTCCGAGCAGAGCGGGATGCACGTCAACGAGGATCATTTCATCGTCGAGGTCATCGATCCGGACACCGGCGCGGTGCTTCCGGACGGCGAGCAGGGCGAGCTGGTCTTCACCTGCATCACCAAGGAGGCCTTCCCGATCCTGCGTTACCGCACGCGCGACATCGGCGTCATCCATCGCGGAAAATGTGCCTGCGGCAGAACGCTTGCCAAAATGACGAAGCCGCGCGGCCGCACGGACGACATGCTCATCATCCGCGGCGTGAACGTGTTCCCGTCGCAGATCGAGACCGTGCTCATTGAGCAGGGCTACGCGCCGGTCTATCAGATCGTGGTCGACCGAGCCAACAATTTTGACAGCATCGAGGTGCGCGTTGAGATCAGCAGCGAGATCTTCTCGGATACCGTGCGCGATCTGGCGCAGCGCGCCAAGGAGCTGAGCGCGGCGCTCAAGAACCTGCTCGGCATTCACGCCAAGGTCACGCTGATGGAGCCGAATTCTCTCCCGCGCTCCGAGGGAAAGGCCGTGCGCGTGATCGACCGGCGCAAGCTTTTGGATTAAGGAGGAAAACGCTATGGTATCGCAGTTATCCGTCTTTTTGCAGAACCGCTCCGGCAAGCTCGCCGCCATTACCCGCGCACTCTCCGACAGCGGTGTTGACATTCGCGCCCTCTCCATTGCCGACACGACCGATTTCGGCATCCTGCGGATGCTCGTCAGCGACGTTGCGCAGGCGCGCGCGGCGCTTTCCAGACAGAACTGCATCGTGAGCGTGAATCAGGTCGTGGTCGTGGCCGTGCCGGATGAGCCGGGCGGTCTGGCGCGCGTGCTCACGCTGATGGCCGAGGGGAACATCGACATTGAATACATGTATTCGCTGATCGACCGCGGCAAAAACGATGCTTATATGGTTTTCCGCGTTTCGGACGAGCAGGGGCTGCTCAAGCTGCTTGCCGCAAACGGCCTTTCCGCCGTGGACGCCGAGACGATCGGACTGAAAAAGGAGGCATAAGCTCATGCAGGAACTGAGCAGAAAAACACAGCATTTTACAGATTCCGTGATCCGCCGTATGACGCGCATCGCGATTGCAAACAACGCCATCAATCTGGCGCAGGGCTTCCCCGATTTTGACCCGCCCAAGGCGATGACCGACCGCCTGCAGGAGATCAGCCCGATCGGCCCGCATCAATACCCCATCACGATGGGCGCGCCGAATTTCCGCCGCGCGCTGGCGAAGAAGTGCGGTCGCTTCATGGGCAGAACGCTCGATCCCGAAACGGAGATGGTCGTCACGATCGGTTCGACCGAGGCCATGGTCGACACCCTGTTCGCCCTGACCAATCCCGGCGACAAGATCATCATGTTTTCGCCGTATTTCGAGAATTATCGCGCGCAGACGCTGCTCGTCGGCTGCGAGCCGATCTTCGTGCCGCTCGTGCCGCCTGCGTTTAACTATGACGCCAACGTCCTTGAGGATGCGTTCCGGCAGGGTGCGAAGGCGATCCTGATCTGCAATCCGTCGAACCCCAGCGGCAAGGTCTTCACCCGCGCCGAGCTGGAGCAGATCGCGGCGCTCGCGGTCAAGTATGACACCTATGTCATCATGGACGAGGTCTATGAGCACATCGTCTATGCGCCGCATAAGCATATTTATATGAACAGCCTGCCCGGCATGTGGGAGCGCACGGTCTCCTGCAGCTCGCTCTCCAAGACCTACTCCGTCACGGGTTGGCGTCTGGGTTATGCCATTGCACCGAAGGAGCTGATGGACAAGATCAAGCAGTTCCACGACTTTAACACCGTCGGCGCGCCGTCGCCGCTGATGGAGGCCGCCGTGGTCGGCCTTGAGATGCCGGACAGCTATTATGAGGAATTCGGCGCGCATTATGCGCACATGAAGCGGCTCTTCACGAGCGGCCTCGACCGCATCGGCATTCCCTATACCGACCCGCAGGGCGCGTATTTCGTTCTGGCGGACATCGGGCCGTATATGCGAAAAGGGGAGACGGACGTCGAATTCTGCGAGGACGTCGCCAAAAACATCGGCGTGGCCGCCGTTCCCGGCAGCTCGTTCTTCATGGAGAACGTCGGCAGCATCGTCCGGCTGCACTTTGCCAAGAAGGATGAAACGCTCAATGAGGCGCTGGAGCGTCTGGAAAAGCTCAAGCAGCGCGTCTGAGCCGAACGAGGCCTGAGCGCTTCCGTCTGTCTGCCGCAGCGTATGTGCCGCTGCGGCAGACGAAAAGAAAAAAACGAAAATTTCAAAATTTCTCTTGACTTTTTCGGAAAACCGTGTATAATAATATCTGCACTTGACACAGGGGATTTGTGTAACGGTAGCACACCGGACTCTGACTCCGTTTGCGGGGGTTCGAATCCCTCATCCCCTGCCATCAAAGAAACCTCTTTTGTCTACCACGACAAAAGAGGTTTTTTCTTGCATTTTGGGCGAAATACGGGCAAAACACAGTGAAATCGGGCTTTGGAGCCCGATTTTTGCTTTCAGGCCTCGAAAACAGATTAAAACGCTGGTGTACTTTTTGTGTTTCTTTGCTCTGTAAAGATAGGACAAAAAGGTGTAGGAAGCAGGACTTGAACCAAGAATATCCAGTCTGGTGAGGATTGAATTAGGCGAGAACATTGAAAAAACAGGAGTTTTATGATATAAATAAACATGCACAAGATTTCCATTTCAAGGAGGTGTGGTATTGCCGCTATGCTTGATGAACTCCAGAGTCGGATTGTATCGCTGATTCCTTCTACAAGTCTTAAAAACCAGATTCGGTTGATAAACCACCGTCTTTCCGATGCGGATCTGTTATCAACCGCGTACCGCTATGCGGCAGATTACGACGCTCGGGTCGAACTCCTTCAGATGCTGGAGCAACAATTTACCGGAGATTTGCGCGATTATACTTCAAAACTTATTCATGTGCAGCGTCAAATGCTCGAAGTTTTTTTAAAGCCGGAAGACAATACAGTTTACGAACTGCATATCAAGGACACTCCTGACGCATATGACGAGCGGTATTTGTGCAAATCATTTGATGCCGCTATTCGTATCATTCCGCTGTTCTTTCAGGAATACGATTGTGAGGAGAATTCGTTGACACGCTACACGATTGTCAAGCGACGCGTTCTGTCTGAGGAGGCCGACTTTTCCGATGATGAACTCGGTGAGCTTGTTATGCTTGCCGGAATGCGTGTATATTCTGTAAATATGTGGTCTTTTGACCATCAAGCAGAAGAATGCGCCGGTCAATGCCTAAACTGTAATAGTCCCTGCGCCGATTGTCATGAGACTATTTTCCCGCAGTTTATCCAACATGGCGATGCTGTTAAGTTCTATGATCTCTCTGGAAAAGAATCATACGGAATAGCCCTTGCATTCAACAATCTGCCCTGCAGCGAGTACTATGTTATTCCATTGGACAGTGATGCTGTTCGTTATCATGATTTTGACAACATCCATGATGCCCATCAGCACATCCCCGCGCCTTTGACAGAGCGGATAGAAGAAGCTGCCCTCCCAGAAGAAATAAGGGCAGACTATAAAGCTTGCTTGAAGTATATCTTGGAGAAATGGACCGAGAAAAGGTAGTAGATTGCCGATTGCTGGTGCACTTTTAGTCGTTCTTTCTATGCTTTGGTGTCCTTTTGCGCGCTCTTTCACATCAAAAGGGTACGAAAAAGAGTGCCCCGCGAAAAGCCCGATTTTATCGGGCTTTTTTGCTGCCCAAAAACCGTTTTTCGGAGCTTCAAAACGGCAAAAGAAAAATCCGAGCTTATTCCTGATATGGAATAAGCTCGGATTTTTCCGGGACCGGAGAAAAGAAAACGCCGCACGCCACGCGCCACACTTATACCTCCCACGCGGTCAAGGAAGGGCTTGCCCCGGAAATGCTGCAAAAAATCCTTGGGCACGCCAACTATAGCACGACAGCGAATATATATACACACATTGATGCGGAAACGCTTGTCGATGCCGTTACTAACAGGTTACTAACAAACGCGGAATCCGACAAAAAAGAAAAGCCTTGAAACCGTTCGGTTTTCGCTGATAAGGCAGTAAATCAAATTATCACCGCAACTGAATCGGCAATGGGAGAAAAACCGAGTTGCAAAGCCACGGGCTGACAACGAAATGTTAAAAGAACTTAGCTGTCAGGCGTAGCAATGGCAAGGAAAATCACCGAGATCAGTTCATTATGGACTTTTCCCGGTGATTTTCTTATATCCGCACATTCGGCTACCGCTGTCAGCCTCGCTATAATGATTATAGAAAAATCAAAGGAGGTCTGACTGATGAAGCAGAAGTATTACATTGCGATTGCAACTAAAGAATGGCGACTAATGATTGAAGCCTTAAACAATCTTCGCAATCGTCTTATTTCGGAGGGTAAATACACCGATGCAGCGGACGAGGTGCTTGTTAAGGTAGCGAATGCCAAAACCAAGAAATTCAAGATTACAGATCGGAGGGCTTGATTATGGAAAAGTACATCACAGATGAACGCACGGGGCTGAAATATGAGTTAGTCGGTGATTATTATCTTATCGCTGGAGATGATGAGCCGGAGGAAAATCAACCAATCGGGATATGGGGGCAGCGGCATTTGCGCCATTTGAAACGCCACCACAAGGTAATCTATGCAAATTTACTGACAAGCGGCAAGCTGCCTGAATACCTTGCAGATATTGACCGACAGGCAGAGGAACTTTTTCTTCGGTTGGTAAAACAAATGGCAGATGCAGAGGGCATTACGGAAACGCTGAAAGCCAGTGACCAAATGGAATGGGTCAGACGGACGAATAGCGTCCGAAATCGAGCAGTAGAGATTGTAAACACAGAGTTGATTCTCGTGTGAGAGAAGCAACTAAGGGCATTAGGGCTAAGCCGTTTTTTACTGTCTCTTTCTCTATTTTAGGAATCACAACTTGTGGCAGCCGAGTTTTCAAATTCAATACCAATCACTTTCGTTCTTTATATAAATAGACAGGCTCTATAAGATATTGTCAAGGACTGCAATAAAAATGATGACGGCTGGCAGCAAAAACGCTGCCAGCCGCCGTATTTCATTGCGAGGATTCCTTCAAGACATTACGATACAGGAATGTCACGACTTGTGCGCGGGTGCAGGTGTCCTCGGGGTCGAACGTCGTTGCGCTCGTGCCGTTGGTGATGTCGCTCTCGACTGCCCAGAGGACGGCGCTGCCGAAGTAGGCGCTCGGTTTTACGTCGGCAAACGGGTTATCCGTGCTGGTCGGCGCGGGCTGCCCCTCGTAGCGCCAGAGGAAGGTGACGATCTGCGCGCGGGTGCAGGTCTCATCCGGGCTGAAGGTCGTGTCGCTTGTGCCGTTCGTAATGCCCTTTTCCACTGCCCAGAGGACGGCGTTGTAGTAGTAAGCGCCCGGCTTCACGTCCGTGAACGGGTTCGTGCTGCTTGCGGGGTCGGGCTGCCCGGCCGCGCGCCAGAGGAAGGTCACGACCTGCGCTCTCGTGCAGCCCTCCTCGGGGCTGAACGTGATGGCACTCGTGCCGTTGGTGATCTCATTTGAGACCGCCCAGTCAATCGGGTCATGCGCCCAGTTGCCCTTTGCTGGCATATCGGCAAAGGCCTTGCCGGGGCAGTTGACGCCGTCGCAAGGTATGTAGCCTCCAGTCGCGGGAATTACTTCTGTCCGTGTGGAACCGCAGCGCGTACAGGTATAAGTTTTCTCGCCGGCATTTTCATCCGTCGGTTGTACTGTGATTATGCCATCATCCCAGGCGTGCCCCAGCGCATCAACGTAGGTGTCTGTATAGCTGTCACCGCAGAAGCACATATGCAGTGTGTAGCCTTGCTCGGTGCATGTCGGAGCCGTAATCGCATCGGTATAAGTATGTGTATGGGAAATATCCGTGCCAGCGAAATGCACAATATCTCTATTAAGTGAAATACTGTTTCCGGTTTCTGTATAGACGCTGCTTTCCATATACCCCAACTTCACTTCGTGCTTTCCGAATTCCGCATCTTCACCAACCTTTAAAGGTATTGTGAATAAAATGCCATTCTCCGTGCTGGGATAAGAACTCAACCAAGTGATTTTCCAACCACTTTCATAATACGGTGTAACGGTAAATGAACCGTATTTCGACGCGTCACCCGGTGTACAGATTCGGTTCTCGTCTTCGGCATCAATGTAGAATACGCTGCGATCGCATTCCAAAACCAGCGAGTAGCCAATCAATCCGGGATTGTACTGAATCTCGACCTCAAGCGGAATGCTCATGTTTGGAACAATATCAATCTCTTTCGTGTCGAGGACTACGGCATCTTCCGTATCTGTATCTACGGGGGTGTCATCATATACGAAATAAACCTGAACACACTCGCTGTCATTTTTTCCGTCAGAAACGGCTATGGCTGTAACCAGTGTCGTATCCTCGAGATGAATGGCACCGTTATAGATATTGCTGCTTCGTGTTGGTTCAGAGCCGTCCGTCGTATAATAAATCGTTGCGCCGTCTTCCGTTGTAAACTCAAGGTCATACATCATACCGGAAACAAATGCTCGATTCTCTGTATAGCTTGCATTTGAAATTGGAGCCACTGTTGTTTCTTCATATGCCAGAATCGGTGCAACATCAATATCAGCGGTTACATTCCACCACATTACATCCGTGCTCCAGCCGAGGAATACCTTTCCCTCAACAGTCAAAGCATCAGGAAGCGTCGCAGATTCCCCATAGGCGACCTGCTGCGTCTGATAAACTTTTCCGTCGGCACCAAGAAATTGAACGGTAAAGGTTTGCTTGTCGTAAACCGCAGACACAACCATGTTGTCCGTTACGGTAGTATTGCCATTCAGAATGGCATCCCATCCCTTGAATGTATGTCCCTCTGCCGTTGGTGTGTAGGGGGCGGAAATGGTATCGCCGTAGTAGTATTTCTGGAAACCGATGCTCTCGTTTACCCAATCTACGAAAGTAACCAGATACTGCTCTTTCTCAAATTGGGCAATGATATCCACATTCTTAAAGATACCTGTGCTCCGTTCACTCCAGCCAATAAAGCGATATCCGGTTTTGGTCGGAATTGTCGGGACTGTCGCGTTTTCACCCTCTCTGACGGTCTGTGCAGAGATCACACCTCCGTCATCCATGAGAAAACGAACGGTATATTCTGCTTTGGGTGCCTCCACCACGTCAACGCTCAGCAAGCCAGTCGTTCCTTGAATCCCCAAGGCAACAACATAGTTGCCACTCTCAATCGTAGGCTCCTTAATTGGAATGAAGCTGATATCGTACTTATTTCCATCCAGAAGTGTTGTCTGCCCAACATACTGCATCTGATACTGGTTGGGATCCATGTTCTTGGATTGGTATACCATAACAGTTGCGACCTTCCCGGAGAGGTTCTGCTCCGCCTTAATTTCTCCTGTGAAATGGTAAGCAGTGCCTGTTGTGTCCTCTGAACCCGCACTGGTATCATAAATGGGAACCTCATCTCGGAAGCGGTATACTGTTCGGGTTTCAATATTTCTTGTAGGGCTTGAGTTTACTTTGGTTTCGCTCCAATTGCTCCAGCTTGTCCAACGGTAGAAATAGTAAGTCCAAATTTGACTTCTCGAACGATAACGGTACTGCGTCACTGGAGCAACATAATACGGCGACCCACTATTGATATAAGCAAACCCTCGTCCTTCTCCAGTGTTGTCCGTATAATACACTCCCGTTCCGTGAAAATCCCTAGCACTGCTATATGGTACCGGTGCCTTTAGAGCATGATAAGAACTACTGTAAACCGCGCTGCTTCCGCAGCCACCAGCCCAAGTGTAGCATCTGCCATAGCCGTGCATATGCGCGCCACAATTTGAGCAGACATAATAGTAATAGTGGTAACCCGTTCTGGTTTCAACCTGAGTGGAATCATTTGACGAAACATAATTCGTTGACCAGCCACTCCAGGAGCCCCAGTCACTCCACTTCCAGCTGGAATCATAACGGGTCCAGCCGCTCATGGTGCTGTTAGAGCTTGTTGTGGTTTGCTTATCTTGATATCGATACTCTGTCTTTGACTCGATTGTCCGCCCATCTTTCGATTCCGGCTTGGTGGTGCTCCAATCAGACCAGTTCGTATAATTGGTACTAAATACCACGCTTGACGAAACAGCTTGAGAATACGCACTGCCGGTCGTTCCATCGTCCTTGCGTTCCAGCACATAAACCTCTACCTTCTTGGCGATTCCGTTGTAATACAACTTAATAGGCGCAGACAGAGGCTGCGAAGAACCGGCATCCAGATTCACAAGCACGCGTTCGGCGCACACTGTTTTCCACGCGCCGGTATTCGAATCCTGCGTTTTCAGAGCCGCCACGACATAGACATTACTTGCGCCTGTTGGCCAGTTGGTAAGTTTGACATTGACCTTATAAACCGACTTATTTCCTTCCGGCTCCAATTTTGCAGAGGTGATGCTTGCATAAACCGGCAGTTCATCGTTGGCCCAACGAACCACAGCCTGCAATTTCAGGTTTGCATCCACGCAGGTATAGTCACATGCGCTGCCATTCTCCGATGCCTCAATGACCGTCCACCCGGCGAACGCATACCCCTCCGGCACCTTTGAAGAGTAGTCCGGGGCGACGGCGCTCTTTTGGTACGGAACCTTCTGCGTATCACCGAATTTTGTGCCGCTAACATCGTAGAACGTCACGTCGTATTCGATCGGCGTGTAGGTCGCTCGGTAGGTGATATCTTCCGTTACCGGAAACTCATAATAATTATTGCTTGGATACCAACCGCTAAAGTAGTACCCTCTGTGGGAAGGCTGATTCTGCTTGGATACGCAATCTCCGTAGTCAACGGTGTATTTGGCCAGAACAGACCCATCGTCATCCACAAATTGTACGGTAGACGGTGCCATTGCGATTACGGAAACCCTGTCGCTGCTCTCGCTGTTCCCAATTGGACTGATTGCTTTTACGGACAATTCATATGTTCCCGCTTTTTCCAGAACGACGCTGTAAATATTTGATTCCTGCGTTTCGGTTTTTACAAGAGCACCATCCTTAAAGAGCGAAACCTCATACTCCTTCGCCTTTGCGTCTGTGTTCCAGCGGAAGCTGGCAGTTTTGCCGACGGCCATCTTGGCTTGCGAATCAAAAAGCTGCACAGACGGCGTGTTTGGCTTGGTTGCCTCAATCTTGAAGCTCGTTGTTTCGCTGTCACGCATGCCTTCCTTCATTGCGTAGGCATAGACCGTACATTCTTCCGTCACCATAAAGGGACCGCAGTATTCCCCGTGCAGAGTACCATCAAAATAGTAGTAGATCTGTGCCCCGGGAGTCGACGTAATTGTAACCTGTGTGCCTCTGTAACTCTCCACCGTGCTGAACTGAGGCGCAAGAGTCTGCGGAACCTCGACGGTTCTTTCGATGACGCGGTCTGAATATCCGTTCTTTGCGGTTGTAATCGTAAAGGTCGTCGTGTCTTTGATGTACGCTTTTACCACATTGGTACCGCTTCCGGAGTCACCGTGATTCGTTGTATAGCGAATATTGGCGCCGGAGCATTCGATGATGACGGTTTTGCAGCCCCAACTTTCGTCCAGCGTCCGGACCGATGCTGCTTCACAGGGAGACGATTCGGTGTAGAAGGTACGGGTCAGGGATTGCGAACCTCCTGCCGTGTCGGTTGCGACAATTTTAATCGTATGGCGTCCGGCTGAAATGCTATTAAAGGGCATAGCATAATCAATATCGGATTTTACGAAATTGAAACTCATGGCGTTTACAGAAACCGTCGACATTTTCTTTCCGTCAAGGTATCCGGTAACCGTTTTAATTCGGTTGGTGTTGGATGTAACCGTTCCCATCAGGTTATGGGACTCCTTTGGAATTGTCTGCCCTTCGTAAGGCCAAGTCACATTGATCGACAGAGTAGAATCCAGCGGCCTACTGTATTTGAGGTGTGAGGAAAATACATATCCCTCGGTGTTCCCGTTAAACAGAATTTTATACCACTGACTTCCATAATGATTATGCCCCAATCCAACAACTTTTACTTCTTGTCCCTTTTTCAATTTGTATGCAGACTTTGTCGCCGCATCATACGGGCCACCGGTGCGCGGATAAGTCCCGTCGGACTTGGTCACAGTGTAATAACCAGCCTTAGCGGTGTCCATAGTAGCGTCAAAATCGAACTGCGCATTGCACGATGAATCTGTGCAATGCCCGGTAGAATTCCAGCTATGGGTATGTGGATTGGGACTATAATACTGGTACACCCCATCAATTATGTCGTGTATTGTTGCATTCCCTTTGGCATAAATTGCAGATGTCCCGTTTACTGTAATATTCCACACGCTTGCGTTCCAAGGATCTACAACTTGGTAGACCGTATCAGACACCTTTCCGGCAAGAAGAACGTAATGTCCCATAGAAGAGTATTTGGGCAAATGGACAATTACAGGACTGTAGTCGCAATTTCCATTAATAAAGTTCGTCATTCCTTCTGCTATTGATGGATACAGTGTGTCTGCTCCCCATCCAGTATAATATGTCGTTCCGTTATGTGCGACTAGAATATCATTCGGAGTCTTGTTAATTCCTATGTACGACAGCGCCATAGAGATACTTGCAGTAAAGCACTCCGTTTCAGGATTTGAGTAATTGCCAAAAGAATTTGCTGGCCAATATGCTCTGTTGAAAAGAGGTGAACTTGAAACCTGAGATATGTATCGTATTGTTCCGCGAGAAACACTTTGGGTGTATGAGGATTCTATTCTCGCATATGGTGTATATTGAAGACTCCATGCAGCGCTAGCAAGAAATGTTATCGAGTTTATGCAGCATACAATTAATGATACAATAATAAGAAACGATACAACTTTAATTAAAGGATTTCGTTTTTGATATAACATTATTTTTTCCTCCGTTAATTAACATTCGATTAACAGGTCAAAATTGCATAATTGCTATTTAAATTTAGTATTAACTGTCATGTCGCGATAGAGGAACGTCACGACCTGCGCGCGGGTGCAGGTGTCCTCAGGGGCGAACGTCGTCGCGCTCGTGCCGTTGGTGATGCCCTTTTCGACCGCCCAGAGGACGGCGCTGCCGAAGTAGGCGCTTGTTCTCACGTCGGCAAACGGGTTATTCGCGCTGGTCGGCGTGGGCTGCCCCTCATTGCGCCAGAGGAAGGTGACGATCTGCGCACGGGTACAGGTGTCATCCGGACTGAACGTGGTATCGGACGTACCGTTTGTGATGCCCTTCTCCACTGCCCAGAGGACGGCGTTGTAGTAATACGCGCCAGCCTTCACGTCCGTGAACGGGTTCGTGCTGCTTGCGGGGGCGGGCTGTCCGGCCGCTCGCCAGAGGAAGGTCACGACCTGCGCACGCGTGCAGCCCTCCTCGGGGCCGAACGTCGTGGCAGAGGTGCCGGTTGTAACGCCATTTTCGACCGCCCAGAGCACTGCATCGTAATAATACTGACCATTCCGGACATCAGTGAACGGATTTTCAATTGGCTGCGGACGCTCCAGCTTCGGCGTTACAACCGCTTTACTTTGTGTCTTGAATGCCAGATTTACAAAAGTTGCAGTATAAACGATTTCACCCTCGGTATCATAGGTCGCCTCTCTTGTTACACTGGAAGAAATCAATCCATTTTCCGTCTCAACATGGTTAGCATCGCGCTTACAAACATGCGTTGCCGTAATCGAACTATAATCCCCGGCCCAGACATACGTTGATGCTGCCCAATTATGTCCTAACGGATCAAGATAAGTATCCACATAGCTGTCGCCGCAGGAACACGTATGTGTTGTATAACCGCGTTCTGTGCATGTCGGAGCAGTAATTACACTGTCATAGGAATGCGTGTGCTGCCCACCCTGCGGAGGGATAATAGTTCCCTCATTTCGCTTTTCGTGGCAACGATTGCACTCCTCGTGTTTCTCGCCTGCTTCTGTATCCGTCGGCTCGCGATCAACAACCCACGCGAAGTCGTGGCCCAGCGCAGGAACATAGGAATCCCTGTAGCTATCACCACAGGAGCAGATGTGTTCAGTATAACCCTGTTCCGTGCAGGTAGGCGCCACAACCGTCGCTATGTAGTCATGCTCGTGCTGCCCGGAAGTGGTCACGCTGGTAACGCAGAATCCATATTCACAGTAAGTTCCGTCGCTGACCAGCTTGATTTTGACTGTATTTCCCGGAACCAAGATGGTTTTCCCTGCAAGTTCCGTACCGGTATATTTGCCTATCTGACCGTTATTCCCGTCAAAGATATACAGGTAATCACTTCCACTTTCCACCGAGGTATCTGCGCTAAAGGTTACCTTCAGCTGAGATGCTCCCGGAATGGAATACTGCCAGATATCGCTGCAATCAATTTCATATGGGTGCGGACTTTGTAATTGCTCCACTGTATTGCATACGGTCAGATTGTTGAGCACAGTAACAGAGCACGATTTCTCCACCCCGCTGCCGTCCCTCGCTTTGGCTGTAATAACTGCTGTACCCTTTTTCAGCGCAGTTACAAGGCCATTCTCATCAACAGCTGCAATGCTGGTGTCGCTACTGCTCCATTCCACATTTCGGTTTACCGCATTGCCGGGGTACACTGAAGCTGTTAAGTGGTATGTTTGTCCAGCATCCATACTCAACGTGGATTTATTCAAGCTGATGCTGGTGACCGGCTGGACAACACTGATCTTGCAGGTTGCCCTAACGTTACCGGCGACAACGCTGACCGTACATTCACCAACGCCAACAGCCTTCACTACGCCGGCATCCGAAACAGTGGCAACAGATTGGTCGCTGGTTTTCCATGCAACCTCATCGGTAAAATCAGCCGGACTGATTGTCGCAACCAGTTGCGTGGTTGTGTTTCGATTCATGGTTAATACGGTCTGATACAGGGATACGGACGTAGCCGGTCTACTGATTGCAACAAACTTTGCGCCGATTTGCCCGGCATAGGTTTCAGCATAGGTGCCAGAGACACCATAAACGGTCAACCGGTCAGGGTAACTGAATGCATTTGTAGAGATCGAAGTTGTCCGTCTGGGGATCGTTACGGAATTGAATTTGACATCGTTCAGGAACGCATTATCTCCAATCTTTTCCACGCGATAAGGCAGTGTAATAGATTCCAATGCAGAACAGTTGCTGAATGCCTGTTTGGGGATCTCGGTCAGTCCAGTACCAAGTTTGATATCCTTCAGCGCCTCACAGCCATCAAAAACAAAGGTACCAATAGAGGAGACACTGTCGGGAATTTCAATAGCTGTTAGGGCGACGCAGCCTTGGAATGCGCTTGTGCCAATATCAGAAAGTGCGTTGGTCAACGTTATGCTTTTGAGGGAGGTGCAATTTCTGAATGCCTCAGAGAAAATATGTTTAACGTTTTTCCCCCCGGTTACGCCGCTAAGCGAAGTACAGCCATAAAATGCACAACTACCGATTGTATTCACGCAGTCCGGGATATTGAAGCTCTTTAAGCTGCTGCACCCACAGAAAGTATTACTCAAAATCACTGGATATGTATCATTCCATACAGCAGATTCAAGGGAGGAACAGTTTTCGAAAACGGCTGTCCCCATAGTCTCAAGATTTGGCGGTATCTGAAAAGATTTCAGTGAAGTACAGCCACAAAATGCACTGCCTCCAATTTCTGTAATTGAATCCGGAAAGCTGATTGTCTGTAGCGCTTTGCAATCGCGGAATGCAATCCAGCCGATTGATGTCATTGTGTCCAGCAGCGTTACATCATATAGCTTTTCTGCACCATCAAACAGTTCTGATATTACCGAGGTTGTTCCGGCTTCAAAAGTAACTTTCTCCAATCCACTGTCACTAAACGGCGCACTTGCCTCTTGCAAAGACTTTGGAATTTCGATTGACTTAATACTTTTGCAGGAGCTAAACGCATAGCCTCCAAGTACCGCTAAATGACGAGGCAGTGTCACCCCACTCAAGTTCGTGCAGCCATAAAATGCATTGCCTCCAATTTCTGTAATTGAATCCGGAAAGCTGATTGTCTGTAGCGCTTTGCAATCGCGGAATGCAATCCAGCCGATTGATGTCATTGTGTCCAGCAGCGTTACATCATATAGCTTTTCTGCACCATCAAACAGTTCTGATATTACCGAGGTTGTTCCAGCTTCAAAAGTAACTTTCTCCAACCCGCTGTCATCAAACGGTGCACTTGCCTCTTGCAAAGACTTTGGAATTTCGATTGACTTAATACTTTTGCAGTATCCAAACGCACGGCTTCCAAGCACTGTTAAATGACGAGGCAGCACCACCCCGCTCAAGTTCATGCAGCCATAAAATGCATTGCCTCCAATTTCTGTAATTGAGTCCGGAAAACTGATTGTCTGTAGTGCTTTGCAATCACGGAATGCAATCCAGCCGATTGCTGTCACAGCATGTCCGTCAATCGTCTCTGGTATCGTAACTGCCGCACCGGTCCCATGATATTTCGTAATTGTTGCGTTGCCGTCATCATCTACAGAATATTCAAAGACAGGGATCGGATTGCCATTTCTATCGTAGCCGGTACCACCTGAGCCGCCGTTCCAACCGCTGCCCCAGTAGTTGGAAGTACCGACCGTATAGTAACCATTGTCACCATATGTCTGCCCTCTGGTGCAGGAGCACACCTCTTTGCCATCCTCGTAATGGTGGACTACACGCACAGGGCTGTTGCTGTCCTTCCATATCTTATATTCGCGGGAATACTCTGATTTGAAGTTTGCAACTTTGAACGCGAGTTTTGCACCGCATTCCAAATAAACGTACATTGCGGTATGTACGCAAACATTTGGGGCTGCATTATCACTGTAACTTGTACGCTTCACAGATCCTTTTGCACCAATCTCAGCGTACACTTGACCCGACATGAGATCGCAAGGAACATCATTAATACCGACGTTAATCTGTAAACCGGACTTGAAGGATGCCTCGACGATAAAGCTAAATCCCTTCGACTTAAATGTCTTCGGAAGGCTGAAGCCTGCGCCAGATTGATATTCCGCACCGACGCACAAAGTGCCGGTGAACGAACCCGTAATGCTGCCCGAAAGGCTGTAGACCATGCAAACCTCAATACCGCCTACACCGGGGCAGCCCCAAAATCCCAAGCGCAGTTTCTTTGTCGCAGCATGATCAATAAGTTCCGCTTTTGCTTCAACGCTTACTTCGTACTCGGCAGTCAATATTACACTTGCAACCTTTTTCTTTGAGCTGAACTTATACTCGAGTACAGGGTCTTTTAGCTTTGCAGTGACCGACGCACTGATACCGCTGCCAAGGTCGACCGTCGATTTTAACTGCAGTGTTTTTAGTTTTTTCGTACCGCGTGTAGCTTGATGGGCAGCAATCGCACGATCCGCTTCTTTAGCGTCTGTATACTCAATGCCGGTGACCTCATCTACATATGAAGCAAAGAGCGTTGGGGTACGAACCAAGGACGGTTCCGCCTGACGCTCTTTTGAAAACACCGACCGCCGCCCTTTATCACCGGCCATGCGGGCGGAGGTACGGAA
>OLGE01001863.1_pt1 | contig 20266 bp, 15 predicted proteins | sample 1605151 | NCBI WGS metagenome assembly OLGE01 (sample SAMEA3888912, study PRJEB22519) | human gut metagenome | biome: human gut; feature: human-associated habitat; material: faeces | place: Denmark | collected 2010
CCATCATCGGTGCCATCTATAAGGATCGCGGCTTTGAATATGCAAAGAACTGGACAGTGGAATTTCTGAAAAAGCATAATGCATTGACAGCAGATGCGTGAGGAGAAAATATGGCATATCTGTATTTGAATTTTTTTGATAATCTGACAAGTGGAAGCCGCAACTTCGACGATTTTTACACGCAGTCGCTCACGGAGCAATATGAAGGAATCAAACGTCGGCTTGGCAGAAACGCCCCGGAAGCCCTGCAAAAATTCGTTGCTATGTGTTGCCCGTACAGCGAATCCGAATATTACATTTCCATGCCTGCGCTCGATAGAAAAATTCAGCGGAAGGTCAGGCGTGACGGCAGTGAAGGATTCGAATACATCCACAATGTGGTTGTCCGACCGACGTTATACAGAACCTATGGTATTCCGGAATCACTGGATGTGATTTTTATCGGTGATATTACTTTCGGCTCCGTGATTGCTTTTACCGTAAAAGGCATAGAACTGATGGATTCCGGAGTTGCAAAACTCGGTGAATATCGGGTGAATTGTACAGTGGCTTGTGCGTTTACCACGAAAACATTTCCGGATCGTTACGGACGGCAGATCACCGTGCCGGATTATGGAACGAGGGAGACCCACGATGCAGTTTTGACACATGATTTTATTGATCGCCTTTGCGAAGAGGTTTATCCCGTCTCCGATCCCGTAAGCGTCAGGAAAACGATTGATCGGTGGAAAGAGTACATAGAGTTCCGCAAATATTACCTTGGCGTTCAGTCCGAGAAGTGTGAAGAAATAGCGGATGTATCCGTAAAAGAAGCATATGTTGTTACGAAGGCGGCGTATGGGAAAAACGAGGAGACGTGGAAGGCGTATCTGCTGGACGGGCATGAGGAGTTTTCCAAGGGTGAGCAGATTATTTTAGATAGAAAAGTTTCGGATGCGGATGAATTTCCCTTGATCTGCGTTGCAATCGAAAAGAACAGAAAGGGCGTACTCTCGGAAACAACCGGCAGAAGCGGGTACGGAAAGCCGAAATATGAGGTGTATCTCCGCAGATATTCCAGAGATTCCATGGGGCTTTCGGAGCAGGAACCGCACTATATTAACGGCAACTGGCCAAAAGGATTCAAATTCCCTTATACGCTGGGGGAACGGTTTCAGTTTGTTATTACTGATCTGGAACCGGATTGCTCCGATCTTGAGGCGCGGTGCAAAAAAGACAGTGCGCAAGCAGAAAAAGAAATTGACGCAGAATACCGGAGCATGATAGAAGCAGAACTGAAAAAGCAAATGGACGCTGTGCGCCCCGGCTTGATTGCTGCCTTTGATAGAAAGCATGAAGAATACGAAAAAGAACTGAACGCCTCACTTGCCCGGGACATTGAAGAGAATAAGGATAAAGAAGTCAGGCGGAAATACGATAGCACGGTTCTTGCACCGATACGGGCGGAATATGAAAAGAAGCGAAAACAGTTAGAAGAAACGCGTAAAAAGAACGGAAATGGGAAACGGGAACAACTTGAAGAAATCGGTCAACAGATTGAGAAACTTCCCGACGAACAGCATGCTGCGATTGATCAGGCGATGGCAATGTTCCCGATTTCGATTTTCTATGAAGCGAGAAATAAACGTCTGTCGGAGGCCAAAAGAAAAAGTCTCGACGCGGAGCGGGAAGCCGAACTCTCAAAAATCGAAAAGACCAAAATGGGTGAATTGCAAGCCATATACAGGAGCACGATTGAACTCGAAAAAGAACAGAAAAAGCAAGAAATTCAGAGTGCATTTCGTGATAAGGTGGCAGAGCGTATTGACAATGATACCATCCGGAGATATGAGATTTACTTTTGCCCCGAAAATCAGAATGACAGTGCCACCGAAATCAAAAAAGATCTTGATAAGATTGACTGCCGTTTTCTGACTTATCGTTCGGGTGCACCTGAACGACCGGGAACTGGCACATCTGGAAAAGTGCCTCTCAAAAACGCACTGGGGAAAGGAGGCGTTTTTGCGTGCCGCCATCCGAGGCACCGGTATTGCTACCAAGCCGCCGGAGGATTGTCAGGAGGTCATTGACCGGCTTCGGGAAATTGGAGATCGCCTGAATGTTCTTCCGCTTCAGGTAGCAAAGCTGTCGACCGAAGAAAAAGAGGCACTCGGCAAAGCGACGCGTGAAATCTGGAGGCTTTATGATCTGGTACGGGATGCGTTTTTGCCGCCGTATCGGTATCACATGCGAACCGTTATCAGGGTGGGAGGTAAAGAAGAATGAGTGAGAATCACAACCAGACCCCGCCTTCCGAAAAGAAGATTTATTCCATCGGTCTCCACCGCATCCGTCCTATGCAGAATCATCCGTTCAGTGTCCGTGACGATGAGGAAATGACCGCTTTGATGGAGAGCATCCGTCAATACGGGGTTCTTACGCCCATCACTGTCCGTGCCATCCGCAAGGAGAACAGCAGCGAGACGGATTCTTTTGAAATCATCAGCGGTCACCGCCGCTATCACGCTTGCAAGCGGCTGAAACTGGATCGTATTCCTGCCAACATCGTGAATCTTGACCGCAATCAAGCTGTCATCGCTATGGTGGATAGCAATCTTCACCGGGAGCATCTGCTCCCGTCCGAAAAAGCCTTTGCCTACAAAATGAAGCTGGAAGCCCTGGATCGGCAGGGACAAAAGCCAACCTTGTGCCCACAGGACACAAAGCCGGTGGACAGCGCCACGGAGATTGCGGAAAGCGCAGAAGAAAGCCGCCGGCAGATCTTCCGCTATATCCGCCTGACTTACCTTTCCAAAGGTTTACTTGACCTTGTGGATGCGGGAAGAATTGCATTCCGCCCGGCAGTGGAACTCTCCTATCTCAATGAACAGGAAAAGGCAGATCTGCTTGCAATCATAGAAGCGGAAGAAAAGACACCGTCTCTTTCGCAAGCGGTACGGTTGAAGAAAATCAGTCGGGATGGCAACCTCACACCGGAGAGGATTGCCGAAATTATGGCGGAAGAAAAGGCAAACCAAAGGGAGACCATCAGAATCTCATCCGAGGTGTTGCGGGATTATCTGCCCGACGGAATGGGAAGTCAGGATTTTATTATAAAAGCCTGCGCCTATTATGCGCAATACCTCCGCCGATGTCGGGACAGGGAGGCAAGGTGAGAAAGTATCCCTTATGCCTCTCGCTTGACGGTTCACCCCGTTCCTATTGGGTAAATCATGTGGACTTCCTCGTGGAATCCCGCTTTGCTTTGCCGCCCTGCAAAACCGATCTCCGTGACCGCTTTGAAAAAATCATCCGGACCGGTTCCGCACATTTGACAATACCGGAGGAAGCGGATAAAATAAAAGGCGAGGAATATGATCAGACTGTCGGAAAGGAAGAATAAGGAAAATCATGAGCAAGACAGTCAAAAAACAAACCGACAGCGGCATGACCGCATTGTATTGCCGATTGTCGAGAGACGACGGAAGCGAGGGCGAATCCAATTCCATCGCCAATCAGAAGAAACTGCTTTCCAAGTACGCCAAGGAACACGGGTTCGGCAACACAAAGTTTTATGTTGACGACGGTTTTACCGGTACCAATTTCAACCGTCCGTCTTTTCAGAAAATGATTGAGGATGTCGAAATGGGCTTATGTGACAGCGGTCGTCGTCAAGGATCTTTCCCGCCTCGGCAGACACAAAACGCAGACGGCACTCTTCATTGACTACCTGCGGGAACACGATGTGCGGGTGCTGTCGGTGACGGAAAACATTGATACAAGCAACGAGGATGACGAGCTGATGGTCGGTTTCAAGGGAATCTTCAACGATATGTACTGCCGGGACATCTCCAAGAAAATCCGTGCGGGATACAAGCAAAAGCAGAAACAAGGCATTGTAATGATTCCGCCGATGGGATACTTCAAGGATAAAAATACGGGCGAGGTGGTGATTGTCGAGGAGCAAGCCGCCATTGTGCGACGGATATTTGATCTCTATATCTCCGGCTACGGAATCAAAGCAATTGCTAAAATCCTGAATGCGGAGGGAATCAAGTCTCAAGGATTCTACCAACAAAAGTTACTCGGCAAGAAGCTCGGAGACAACAAACCGGAAATCGCACGGCGATTTTTATGGGAAAATACCGGAGTCAAGAGGTTGCTCCAAAACGAATTTTACTGTGGGACGTTGGTTTGCCATCGCTTCTACACCAGTAAGATCAATCATATCCGAAAGGAACTGCCAAAAGAAGAACAGTACAGGCATGAAAATGCAGTTCCCGCAATCATCTCGCGGGAGAAGTGGGAGCAGGCACAGTTTTTGCTCCGTGACAATGTGGAACGCAATGTCCGTGCCGGACAGAATTCGCCGCACCACCGCTATACGGGGCTGATCAAATGCGGGGACTGCGGCTCCTCCTTCGTCTGCCGAAAGCGTGTTTGGAAGGACAATGTGCGCTACGAGTACACTTGCAACGGGTATCACCGCTATGGAAAAGAAAACTGCTCTCCCCACCGTGTGGATGAATCGCAACTCGATAAACTGATTTACGATGAACTGTTGGAAATGAAAGAGGGCGCAGAAGCGAATTACAAGAGTATCGAACACGATGTGAAAAAGTGGCTATCGCAAAAGAATACCTCCGAGAAAAAGGTCAAAGCGCTGTCGGACAAGCTCAAACAGCGAAAGAGCGACCAAGAGCAGATTCTTCTTGAACGGATTCGTGACCGTGAACACGCAGATATTTATACGGGGATGCTGACGAAATGTGAAAAGGACATCGCCAATATCAAAGCAGAGCTTGCCGCAATTCAGGATTACGATGCCACAATCCGAAAACGGAAAGTGGAAATGAAAAGCAGCATTGATATTCTTGGGGAGATCGTCAAGGAGGGAGCAATCAGCGACAGCAACCTGCGGCTGTTGATTGACGATATTGTCATCTCGGAATGCGGGGGCAAGCTATCCATCAACATCCACCTCAAAGCCGCGTTCCGAAGCCATTTGGACATTTACGATGAAAACGGGCAGTTGACCGATAAGGCATTCGCGGTGTCGTGAAATCCGTTGGCAGACGCACAACCTTGCCAATGTCAGAAAACACAAAAGGGAATACAGATTTTTTTGAAAAGAAGCTAAAGCGCAAAACATCGTTCCGATGCGTCTGCCAAGCGAAAAGGGAGCGAAAAGCAAAGAAAAATCCTCAGAACCATCTGTTTCTGAGGATTTTTTGGTGCGGGTGTTGATCACGGATTTAGAAAATATATCACCGGCGGGCATTCCTGTTCCCTATACAATTTGGATCATTTGATTATAAAAGAATACTTTTTGATCTGTTGTCTATTGAAATAAATAGAGTTATGGTATATAATGTAATGTAGATCGTTTTCACAGTAAAAATCAACGCATTGAAAGGAAAACGTTATGAAAAGAGTTTTATTCGGAAATCGGGTAATTGCGATGCTGTTGTGTCTTATCATGCTCTCGGGCGTTATTCTGACAAGTTGCAACAAGGGAAGTGATACGCCTGCCGAAACATCGGGAAAGGCAACGGTAACGGATGCCGCATTCAAGCCGGAGGAAACGCGGACGCCCGAGATCGCTGCTGAAACGGTTTCGTTCGATCAGACGGCTGTCACGATGACGGTCGGAGACACTGTGGCGTTGGTCGCAACGGTACTGCCATCCAATACGACCGATAAAAGCATTACATACTCGTCTTCCAATCCTGCGGTTGCCGTGGCAGTCAACGGGACGGTTACTGCAGCCGGAGTGGGGACAGCGGTGATTATCGCGACAACTTCCAACGGCAAGACCGCAATCTGCACGGTCACCGTAACGAGTTCAACGGTCGCGGTTTCGGGCATTTCTCTTGACAAGCCGGCTCTGTCGTTGGTTGTCGGAGATACGGAGGTATTGACTGCTGCCGTTATGCCTGCCGACGCAACGGACAAAACCGTAACATAGACAAGCTCGGATACGGCGGTTGCAACGGTTGAAAACGGAATCGTGACCGCAAAGAAGGCGGGAACGGCGGTGGTGATTGCGACGACCTCCAACGGCAAAACTGCGTCCTGCACGGTGACGGTAAGCGTTCCGACGGTTGACGTTACGGGGGTCACGCTGAATAAGACAGAACTTTCGCTGTCGGTCGGCGGAAGCGCAACGCTGACCGCAACGGTGACGCCTGCGAATGCAACGGTTAAAACGGTAACATGGCGTTCGTCCGACGCGTTGGTTATTACGGTGAAAAACGGGGTGGTGACGGCTGTCGGCGTGGGAACTGCAACGGTTACGGTCACAACCTCCAACGGCAAGACCGCGACCTGCACGGTGACGGTAAAGGAGAAAGTGATTCCGTCCGGACTGAATTTTGCGCTGACATTGAACGACAGCTTTTATATCGTGACCGGATATTACGGGAACGCAACGGAATACACCATTCCCGCAATTTACGATGGACTTCGCGTAATCGGGATTCAAAGCAATGCGTTCCGGAACAATACGAATCTGAAAAAGATCACGATTCCGAGCAACATTGAAGTGATTGGCGCATCTGCGTTTGCCGGGTGCACGGCGCTGACGGAGATCGTCATTCCGGAAAGCGTGACGAAGATTGAAGAATCCACTTTTTCCGATTGTACATCACTGAAAGAAATCCGGATTCACGGAAAGATCAAAACCGTTGGGAGTAATGCGTTTGCAGGATGCATTGCGCTTACCGATCTGACAATTGAAAACGGGGTAACCGAGATTGGCGCGTTTGCCTTTGACAGATGCACCGGGCTTGTTTCGGTTGAACTGCCGGACAGTGTGACGCTGGTCGGAAACGGCGCATTCCGCCATGCGGAGGCGCTTGAAACGGTGAAGCTGTCGAAAAATATGACCGCAATCAACAATATTACCTTCCAGTATTGCGAATCGCTGAAGTCGGTTTCGCTTCACAGCGGAATTACGCAGATCGGGAACTCGGCGTTCAGTTTCTGCTATGGATTGGAGAAGTTGGAGATTCTCGGAAATCTGACGGACATCGGAAATTCGGCTTTCTATCACTGTGAAAAGCTGAACGAGATTTTCTATGCTTCCAAAATCGGCAGAGATCTGGGGAAAACGCACTATACCTTCTGCCGCGCGGGACTCGGCGGAACGGGAATCAGGCTGACGATTGCGGCAGGGGCGGTTTTGCCGGAGGGGCTGTTTGAACCGTTCGAAGAGGCGAACCGACCGAAAATTACGGAGATCGTGTTTGAGGACGGAACCGAGCAGGTGGACTATTTAGCGATATATAGTTTTACCTATCTAAAAAAAATCACGATTCCGCACAGCGTGAAGTCCATTCCGTCCGGAATGCTGAAAGGCTGCGCCGACCTGGCCTTGGCGATGGAGGACGAGCACTATACCTTCCTCGCATGGTACGATAACAGCGCCTTTGCGGGGGACGCCGTCAACCCGACCGACTACGCAGGCGAAGCGGAGAGGCTTTATGCCGAATGGAAACTGAAACAATTTACGATCATTCTGAATCGTGACAATTCGGATGCGGGAGAAGTTGCCGGAGGAGGAATCTACGACTACGGAGAAACTGTTACAATAAAGGCAACAACCAAGGAAAGATATACATTTATTGGATGGTATACGGGCGACAATTTCATATCCGATAAAGCCGATTATTCCTTCGAGGTGACCCAAAATATGACCTTGACAGCTCGTTGGAGACAGAATGAATACAACGTCAGCGTTGGAAAGAATCTTTCCGAAGCGGGAAGCGTGAGCGGCGGCGGAACATACCCGTATCATTCTGAGGTCACAGTAAAAGCCGAGACCAACATTACACATATCTTTCTCGGTTGGTATGAAAACGGAACACGTCTGACGACATCATTGGAGTATACGTTTACAATTGAAATGAGCGATCGAAACCTTGAGGCGCGATGGAAAGAAAACGATGTGTTTATCTTTAAGATTAACGGAAGCTCCTGCGTCATATCCGGTGTAAAAGATAAATCGGCAACAGAATATATTATTCCTGATTATGTAACGGAGATTGGCAATTCTGCGTTCTACTTTTGTAGCAGTCTGACAAGTATTACGATCCCGGATGGCGTGACAAGCATTGGCGATTATGCGTTCTACTTTTGTAGCAGTCTGACAAGTATCACGATCCCGGGTGGCGTGACAAGCATTGGCTATTCTGCGTTCTCCGGTTGTAGCAGTCTGACAAGTATTACGATCCCGGATGGCGTGACAAGCGTTGGCGATTATGCGTTCTGGTGTTGTAGCAGTCTGACAAGTATCACGATCCCGGGTGGCGTGACAAGCATTGGCGATTATGCGTTCTCTGATTGTAGCGGATTGACAAGTATTGTTGTGGCTGAAGGCAATAAGGTCTACCATTCTTTCAAAAATTGCTTAATCGAAACCCAATGTAAAACTTTAATTTTAGGGTGCAGAAATAGTGAAATTCCACCAGATGGTAGCGTGACAAGTATTGGCAATGATGCGTTCAGGAATTGTAGCAGTTTGAAAAGTATCACGATCCCGGACGGCGTGACAAGTATCGGCGATGATGCGTTCTGCGGTTGCAGTGGGCTGACAAGCATCACGATCCAGAACGGCGTGACAAGTATTGGCAATTCTGCGTTCTACCGTTGTAGCAGTTTGAAAAGTATCACGATCCCGAACGGCGTGACAAGTATTGGCGATTCTGCGTTCCTCGGTTGTAGCAGTCTGACAAGTATCACGATCCCGGACGGCGCGACAAGCATTGGCAATTTAGCGTTCTACGATTGTAGCGGGCTGACAAGTATCACGATCCCGGACAGCGTGACAAGTATTGGCTATGTTGCGTTCTTCGGTTGTAGCCGTCTGACAAGTATCACATTTGAGGATACTTCGACTTGGTATACAACAACGAACGAAGCGGACTGGACAAACAAATCAGGTGGTACGGTCGTGGATGTTTCAGATCCGACGAAAAATGCAACCACTTTTAGAAACTCCGGTAGCAATTACTGGTACTGGTATAAACTTTAATTACAGAAAGAAAAAACTGCTATGAAAAAACTGATTTTCTTATCCGGAAATGCCAACTGCGGTAAAACCACTTCTTTGAAGTACCTGATAGGTTGGTTTTTGAATCTGCCGCAACCGCCGCATTCGGTTCGTGTTGTTTATTGCTCTGACCATGCACGACTCAATCAGTTGGAAAAGGCTTGGGCGAAAAAGCAGCCGTTGCCAAAAGGCGAATTCTCTGTGGTCTTAGAGATTGATGGTATACTTGTTGGAATTTGGACAGAAGGCGATAGGATTGGCTCTGTATGGAACGGCGTTACTTTCTTTGAAAGACGTTGCTGTGATATCGGCATTGTAGCGTGCCATCCGTGGCATTTGGATCGAAGTCTGTATTGCTTGGTTAGCAAGTGGGCGAATCATAGGATTTTTAGTAAGACTCCTGTTGCTTCTCCGAACCTGCAGGATCAAGAAAACCAAGACATGGCGCAAAAGTTGTTTCATGAGATTATGGCAACCATAAAGAGCGTTCTGCAATCAACATCTACCACGCCGTCAAATCCTTGATTAAGGATCAAAGGTTGATGGTAAATCTGAAGCGGCACCCAATCGGAACGATTGGGTGCCGCTTCAGACTGTAGACCAAAAAGCCTTGAAAACTCATTGTTTTCAAGGCTTTTTGGTGGTGCGGGCAAGAGGACTTGAACCTCCACCGAGTTGCCCCGACTAGAACCTGAATCTAGCGCGTCTGCCAATTCCGCCATGCCCGCATACCCGTTCACGAAACCCTCGCTCCGTGAAACGGTGGTGCGAGGAACGGGAATCGAACCCGTATGGTGTGAACCACACGCCCCTCAAACGTGCGCGTCTGCCAGTTCCGCCACCCTCGCATCTTACCGATCGGCAACATCATCCAGCCGCCAATCGACAACGAATAGATTATACACGATTTCCCGGAGTTTGTCAAGAGGTTTCCCGGAAATATTTCTGATTGGCGGAATAAAGTTTCCTTTCCCCGTCCCAGATCCCCGTCCCAGACTCCGCGGATGTCGGCGTTCCGCCGACATCGCCTGCGGCGGGCGTCGCGTGCCCAATGACGGAATTTTCCATGCATTGCTATGCTTTTTACATCGTGCGCGGCGCATACTACCCATAGAGCCGTCTGTCTTCCCGTGCGGCGCATGGCGCCCGGACGGCTCCCTCAGGCTTTTTATGCCACAAAAAGAAAGGTATGGTCATACTATGAGACGAAACAGAAAAAGAGGCAGTCTCCTGGCGGCAGGACTGCTGACAACCGGCGCGGCGGCACTGACGGCAACGCTGCTGCTCGCCTCCTGCGGCGGCAACGGCACCGAAACCGACAGCTCTGCCGGCAAGCCCGCGACCGTCACGGTGGCGCCCTCCACGACGCACGCACCGGCGACACACACGCCCACGGAGCCCGCCACACTTCCCGCAACGACTCCCGATCCCGGCGCCGCCACGACGGCGCCCGCCACCGGGGCGCCTGCCACGGCAAAGCCGAACAACGGCAATGCCACTTCCGGTCCGACAACCGGCAGGCGACGCTGAACCCGTCAGCAGGGTTGACACGCTACCGTGTCAACCCTGCCTTTTCTGTCAGGCGCCCCGCGGGTGTCAGCCGCACGGTTCCGTGCCGCAACGGATGCCCTCCTGCCTTTCGCACGGCACGCAGCCTGCCGGAACCTCAGAAATAGAATTCCGTTTTTACGTGGCGGGAGAACAGCGTCTGCAGTTCCGCGATCGGGTCTGCGTTCTCGTAAAGGATGCGGTACACCGCCCGGCAGATGGGCAGATCCACGCCGTACCGGTCGCCCAGCAGGCACATGGCGCGCACGGTGGCGTAGCCCTCTGCCAGCTCGGTGTACGGTCTGTGCGTGACCCATGCCTCGCCGAATGCCCGGTTGTGGCTGAAGGGCGAGAACACGGTCGCCTCGTAGTCGCCGAGGTGGCACAGCCCGTAAGCAGACAGCTCATTTCCGCCCATCGCGCGGATCAGGCGGGCAATTTCGCGTGTCCCGCGCGACATCAGCGCCCCCTTGAGCGTCGTCAGCTTCATGCCGTCCAGCATCCCGGCAGCAATGCCGATGACATTTTTGGATGCCGCGCCGATTTCACTGCCCAGCAGATCCTCTCCATAGTAGAAACGGATCAGATCGCCGGAAAAAGCGTTCACCAACCGCCGCTTGACCTCCCCGTCCGCGCTGTCGATGACCATGCAGTTGGGGATGCCTGCATAGAATTCCTGTACATGACCGGGACCGACCCAGACCGCTATGCGGCAGGACGGATCGAGCGCCGCGCCCGCAATCTCGGACAGGCGCAGTCCGGTGTCCGCCTCTACGCCCTTCATGCACAGCACGACAATGCGGTCGCGCAGTGCCAGCGGGCGCAGCTCCTCCATCAGCCCGCGCAGTCCCTGCGCCCCGATGGATATGACGATGACCTCCCGTCCCTCCAGTGCCGATGCAAGATCGGTGGACAGCTGCACGCTGTCCGGCAGCGTCAGCAGGTCGTTCCGCCGTTCGCGCAGGAAGCGTTGCATATGCGCGGAGTCCGGGCGACCGTACAGCGTCACGTCCAGCCCCCGGCACGCCGACAGATACCACGTGATGAGGGAACCCCACCTGCCGCAGCCGATCACCGCCACGCGCCCGATTGCCCGGGCAGCCTTTTCCTGATTCTGATTCTCCATTGTGTATTCGTTCTCCTGTATTATTCCCGGCTCCGCAGGGCTTTTTCCATTGCCGCCACGCCGACCGCCGCCTGGCGGTAGCCCAGCTTGAGTGCCCGGCGGTAGTAGGTGACGGCACTGCGGGTATCCGGCACATCCACCCCGATGCCGCGCTCGTAGCATTCCGCCAGCATATATGCCGCCTGCCCGTGGTACCTGGATGCGCGGCTCAGCCACGCCACGCCCTCGCGCGGGTCGCCGGGACATCCGACACCCCGTACCAGGCACCAGCCCAGGCTGTACTGCGCCCACAGCGCGTCCCGGCAGACCGGTTCGCCGCGTCCCGGCGTGTAGGCAGCCGCCTGCCGGTAGCAGAGGACAGCCGCGGCGCGGTCGGCGGGTATGTGCAATCCGCGGAACAGGCACTCACCCAGATAGTACATCGCCTCGGCATCCATGCGGGGCGTGACAGCGGCGCGGGTGTACGCCGTATCCTCCTCGTTCGCCGCGCGGGACAGATCGCAGGACTCGTCCGTGTACCGGAACGGCTCCGGCACGGGCGACAGGGCAGCATAGTACGCCCGCATCCATACGGTCGGATCCTGCCGGGCAAATTCCCCGGTGCGCTCCCAGAGGGCATGCGCCAACCGCGCGCCGCGCTTTCCGGTGTCGCCGGACTTCTCGCGCAGTGCCTGCCACGCCTCCTCCAGTTCCCGGCGGCTGTCCTCCTCCTGCGCGGTCGCCCGCGCCAGCATCCGGGCAAAGTCCCGCCGCGCGGCGGGATGTCCCGCGAGCACCGCCCGGCACAGCCAGGCAAAGGGACGGTCCTCCGCCCCGCCGTCCGTCACCTCGGGGGCGGACACCTCCAGCAGTGCCAGCCGGTACATGGCTTCCCCGCGGGCGCGCTCCTGCCGACTGTCGCCGGACGCGGCGCCTGCCGCATACAGGATACCCTCCCGCATGGGCGGTGCCGGAGCGGCGACAGCCTGCCGGTACAGCGCCGCCGCACGGCGACGGCGGTCGGCGTCCCGGACTGCAGCCGTATCCGGCGTTGCGGAAACGGGGACTGCGGTTCCGATATCCAAAAGGGAAAAATCGCCCAGCCACAGGCAGACCGTGCTGTCGTACCGGTTGCTGAAGCGCCGCCGCACGCCCTCCAGCAGAGCCTTCGCCATGGACGGCTTGCAGACCGTGCCGATACCCCGATAGGCGCATTCCGCCATCCGGATGAGCGCCTCGGCACTGCCGCCCTCGGCGGCGCCGGTCAGGTAGGACCAACCGCGCCGGTTCCATGCGTCCGCTTCCGGCGCGTCGGCGCAGAGCTCCGCGCGCCGGAAGCAGTCCTGCGCCAGCCTCAGCCGCGCCTCGGCGCAGGCTTTGTCCGCGCCGGCTGTCGGTGTGTACGGGCAATGCAGGGCATGGCGGTACCAGACCACCGAGGCGTCCGCCGCGTCCTGCTCCCTGTCTGCCGACCTGCCCGCCGCGCACAGATCGCCCAGCGCAAGGCAAGCCTTGCCGCTGCCCAGACGGGCGGCGCGCGTCAGCAGCTCCTCCGCCGATGCGGTGCCGTCCGATCCGCTTGCGTTGCGCGCGCCTATGCCTGCCAGCCGGCAGTAAGCCAGCCGGTACAGTGCCTCTGCCGCCGTTTCGGTCGCGCTGAGCGCCGCCGGGGGCAGGTCACCTCCATGATCGGCGCGGGCAGGCGCGGCGGCGGGAGCGGGATCCGGTGTGCCGCCGTACAGCTCCTCTGCGCCGACCGGCGCTGCCGGCAGACTGTCCTGCCACGGCGCGGTTCCGCCCGCGTCGGGCGCGGATGCCGCCGCCTCGGCAAAGTACCGCATCGCCTCCTCCGGCTTGCGGATGGCGCCCTGCCCCTCCAGCAGGCACAGTCCCGCCTCCAGTGCGCCCTGCGCACAGCCTGCCGCCGCCGCGGCAAACCACGAGAACGCCAGCCCGCCGTCGCGGCTGACGCCTCTGCCGTCCCGACAGCAAAGTCCCAGCGCATACGCCGCCTCCGGCACGCCTGCCTGCGCCGCCTTCGCGTACAGCTGTGCCGCGCGCGCAAACTGCGGTTGCACCGAGCGCCCCCAATCATAGCACAGTCCCAGCCGGTACATGGCATACGGATGCCCTGCCCGCGCCGCCTGTTCGTACAGGGACAGCGCCCGCGCGGCGTCATTCCGGACGCCCGTGCCGCGCTCAAAGCACAGCCCGAGACGGCACGCCGCCTCCGGGATGCCTGCCTGCGCCGCCCGGCGGTAGCATTCCACCGCACTGCTCATGTCCTGCCGGACACCCGCGCCGCGCTCGTAACAGCCGCCCAGATTATTCTGCGCCGGCGCGTAGCCGCTCTTTGCCGCCTCGGCGTACCAGCGTGCCGCCTCGGCGGCATCCTGCCGCGTGTGCAGACCCTGCTCACAGCAGACGCCCAGCCGGAACTGCGCCTCCGGGTCTCCCAGCCGCACGGCAACGCGGTACAGGCGCACCGCCTCGTTCCCGTCGCGCGGTATGCCCAAGCCCAGCCGGTAGCACTCCGCCAACCGCAGGGCGGCGCCGCCGTGCCCGCGTGCCGCCGCCAGCCGATACCAATGCAGTGCGTGCAGCGGCATCGGCTGGCAGTTCGCCGCCCTGCAGCCGCTCTCCAGCATCCGCCCCAGCGCATACGCCGCCGCAGACGGATCCCAGTCGCTCCAGCCGTCTCCGGAATGCGGCATCACGCCGGCGGACAGTGCGGCATCCAGCCGCTGGCTGTCGGCGATGCCAACCCGCCGGCGGCGGTTCCGCGCCATGCAGTCCCGGATCCGGCGCCGCCGTTCCCCGTCTGCCGCCGCACGCTGTGCGGGTGTGGCGGACGCAATCGCCGGGCGGGCATCGCCGGAACCGAACAGCAGTCTGCCCAGCCTGTCCTCCCGCATCTTGCGCATGGATACCACCCGGCGCGCCTTGCCCTGCGCGCGGATCGGGCGCGGCTCGACCGGACGCACGGCTGTCCCCTGCGCCTGCGGGGCGTTGATGTCGGTGTCGGGCGGGCGATAGCCGGTCAGCTCGGCGCAGGCAGCGTACAGGTCGAACGCCGCACCGTACCAGTCGGCCGGAACGCCTGCGCCGTCCCGGCGGAGCAGTCCCAGCCGGTAGCGGGCAGGGAGGTACCCGGCAGCCGCCGCGCGGGCGAAGGCGTCCGCCGCCGCCTGCGGATCGCGCATCATGCCGATGCCCTCCAGCGCGCACCGCCCCACCTGATACAGTCCCCGGACGTCCCCGCCGTCGGCGGCGCGGCGGAACAGTGCCAGCGCCCCGGCGGGGTCGCGGCGCACGGCACCGCCCGTGATCTTCCATTCAGCCAGCCGGAGCATGGATTCCGGCTGTCCCAGCGCGGCGCCGCGCTCCAGCCACGCCACCGCCTCGCTCTCCAGCATGGGCACCATTTTCCCGGTGCGGTAGATGTCCGCCAGATCGCCGACCGCCTGCACGGCGGCGGCATACTCGTCCCGCCGCGTGAACTTCTCCCCGGAGCATACCCGGTACGCCAGCACCGCCAGCCGGATCAGCCGCCCGCCCGCATCGTCCACACAGCGCACGGCGGAAAAAGCCCCCGTGCACCGGCACAGCCGTTTGAGGTACAGGCGATGGAAATAGTCTGCCACCCGACCGCGGTCGGGCGCTTCGCCCGCCGGGTACACGATGCGCTCGGCGTTCTCCTCCCGGTCGGAGCAGAAGCGGCTGTCCAGGGCGTTTTCTTCCAGACTGACGCACAGTACCTGCCGTCCCCGTCCCAACAACAGGCGGATATCCGCCGCGCAGATGCCGGATTCGGCGGCGGCGGGGGAGGTCAGGACGATGACAGCTTCGGCGTTCAGGAGACACGCCTCCCGCTCCCGGCGCGGGACGGATTCGTCCGGCGCCTCGTAGCGGAAACCGTACCGGGTCAGTTCGCGCAGAAAGCGCTGTGCCGCGTCGGCATCGGCAGACGCATGGCTGATACAGATATAGGGACGCATGGGACTCCTCCTTCCGGGGCAGAGCGCCGGCTTGCGAAAGAAAAACCGCGCCGTCGCTGAAAATTTACCGAAAAGCTCTTTTCAAATCCGCCGTTTTGTATTATAATAGGGGCGAGATAGAAAAATCCGCTTCTATTATACTCCCGGAATGCCCGGATTTCAAGTACATTTTGTATATTCTGCGCCGTGCGTCGGATTTTTCCGCGCGGTGGGATGAAAGGACGGATGGTATGAAGAACAAGTACGCGCTGACAATCGCCGACATCCAGCTGGATGTTCTGTCGGAAGCCCCCCAGAAAGAGGTGGACAAAATTTCCGGTATCGTGGACCGCAAGATGCGGGAAATATACCTGAACAGCCGCAGCTGCACCCGGAACGAGGCGGCACTGCTGTGCGCGCTGGAATTCTGTGCCGAGCGGCTGGCGAATCAGGATCGCCTTGCCGAGCTGGAGCAGCTTACCGCCAAGTACGATGAGGTGCTGAAGGTGTTCCGCGCCAAGAACCAGGAGCTGAATGACGAGATGGGCAAGCTGCGGAGCGAGAACGAGCTGCTCCGGTCCCTGCTCACCGACAAGGAAAAGGACGGTGCGCCGCAGGAGGAGCCTGCGCCGGTGGCTGCCAAGCCGGTTTCCGCCAAGGAATTCCTGCGGCAGGTTGCCGATGCGCAGTACGGCGACAGCGGGAACGGAACAGCCGCTCCCAACCCCGACACCGCCGTGCCGGAGGATCCCGCCGCATCCCGCGAGCGCCGCAAGACAGGCGGAATGTTCGACCTGCTTTCCTTTGATGAGGTCTGATTCCGCGCCGACACGCCTGCCCGAGCTGTTGGCTCCGGCGGGGTCGCCGGAGGCACTGGAGGCGGCATTCTGCGCCGGGGCAGATGCCGTGTATCTGGGCGGCTCCGCCTTCAACGCGCGGATGAGTGCGCACAATTTCGACAGCCGCGAGCTGGAGGCGGCGGTCACCTACGCCCACGCGCGGGGCGGGCGGGTGTACCTGACGCTCAACACGCTGGTGTACGACCGCGAGTTGCCTGACGCGGTGCGCGCCGCTTACGGCGCGGCGGCGGCAGGGGTGGACGGACTGATTATCGCCGACCTCGGCGCAGCCGCCTGCATCCGCCGCGCCCTGCCGGGGCTTCCCCTGCATGCCAGCACCCAGCTTTCGGGACACAATGCCGCCATGGGACGGGCGCTTGCCCCCCATGGCTTTTCCCGCTTTGTCATCGCGCGGGAGACGCGCCTTTGCGACCTTGCCGCGGCGGTGGCGGACGGTCCGCTGGAGGTAGAGGTGTTCGTGCACGGCGCCCTGTGCGTCTGCCACTCCGGGCAATGCCTGTTCTCCTCGCTGGTCGGGGGGCGCTCGGGCAATCGGGGCGAATGCGCCCAGCCCTGCCGCCTGCCCTACCGGGATCTGCGGGGGCGTGCGTGCTATCCGCTCTCCCTGAAGGATCTGTCGCTTGCCGCGCACATTCCGGAGCTGATCCGGGCGGGCGTTGCGTCACTCAAGATTGAGGGACGCATGAAAAGTCCTGCCTACGTGGGTGGTGTTACAGGCATATTCCGCCGCCTTCTGGACGAACGGCGTGCCGCCGACCGGGAGGAGCTCGGATTTCTCGCCGCCCTATTCTCGCGCGGCGGCTTCACCGATGGGTATTTTACGGGACGCATTGACCACAGCATGACGGGTGTGCGCTCCGAGGCGGACAAGGCGCGCTCGGCAGACGCCGAAAAAACCGCCGCCGCCCGACTGAATCCGGCGCGTGCGCCCGGCTGGCTCCCGGTCGGCGCTACGCTGACGCTGTGCGCGGGACAGCCTGCCGCGCTGACCATGACGGCGCCGCTGTTCCGACAGGGGAGCGGGACGATCCCGGCAGCAGAAGCAGAGGCGGCAACAGTAACAGCAACAGCAACGGCAACTGTTACCGTAACGGGGGACATCCCGACTGCCGCCGCAGAGCCGACCGCCGCTCTGACTGCGTCCGGGGCGGAGCGCCGGCTGTCCCGCATGGGGGGCACGCCGTACCGCCTGTCGGCGGGGGGATGCACGGTTGTGTCTGACGGCGGGCTGACAGTACCGCCCGCACATCTCAACGCCCTGCGCCGGGCTGCGCTGGATGCGCTGACCGACGCGCGGCTCGCCCGGATGCCGGATCCGTCAGCGGGCAGTCTGCCGCCGGAGGCGCTGGACGGAGTGATCGCGGCGGCATCCGCCGCAGAGCCCGTGCCGGACGGCGGGGCGTCCGCGGAGCCGGCATACACCGCCTCTTTTGAACGTCCGGAGCAGATTACCGCTGCGGCGGCGAACTTTTTTTCGGTTCGCCTTCTGCCCCTTGCGGCGTGGACGGATGCCGGGCGGGCGTCCGGCGTTGCCCTGCCGCCCGTGATTCCCGACCGCGAGGCGGGGGATGTGCGGAATGCGTTGACTGCCGCCCTGCGTGCGGGGGCGCGCGACCTGCTTGTCGGCAATCCGGGGCACTGGGAGATTGTGCGCAACGCGCTGTCGGATGCGGGGCTGACCGGGCAGACAAACGTCCGCCTGTACGGCTGTCTGCGCCTGAACGTGACCAACCGTGCCGCTGCACGGATGCAGGCATTGCTGTGCCGCGAAATCACGGGACTTCCGCTTTGCGGCGTGATCCTGTCGCCCGAGCTGACTCTGCCGCGCCTGCGCGACCTGTGCCGGAGTTTTCCCGGCTCCTCTGCCGTCGTGTACGGACGGATTCCCCTCATGCTGCTTGAAAAATGCGTCATCCGGGAGCTGTACCCCGGTTCCTCCGATCCGCACCTGCCGGACGGCGGAGCCGGCGCTTCCTGCGCCGCCTGCCGCCGCGGAGAGGCTGTCCTGCGCGACCGTACCGGGGCGGAATTCCCCGTCCTGCGCTGTGCCGGACACCGCAATCAGGTTTTCAACAGTCTGCCTGTCTCGATGACCGACCGGACGGACGTGCTGACCCGTAACGGCATTCTGAACCGACACTTCCTCTTCACCGTGGAAGCCCCCACCGCCGTGGATCGCGTGATCGCCTCCGCACGAACCGGAGCTCCGGTCGGGGGTGAGGTGCGCCGGATCCGGTAACGCTGCGTTGGAGCCGATTTTCGCCCTCTCGGCGTATAAGGAAGATTCAATCAGATATTACACGAGGTGAAACCATATGCCCAATACCTTGATTTACGGAAAGATTATTTTCTGCGAAAAACAAAATAAAAGGGAACTGCAGGAAATTGCGTATGACATGATGGCAAAAGCAATTTCACATCGATTCGGACTGAATTTAGGCTCAAATGTACCGCAGTATTGTCTGCAAAAAATGGATCTGCCTGACTGCTTGGCAGGGAATAGCCTGATCTACGAAATTACAGACGATCCGACCAGTAATGAATGCTGTGATATATATGACGGCATTTGGATAGGGCAACACGATTTTGTTGGCATCGAAAATAGTCGCCTGATTGACTTGGAAAGATTTGTGTCGGATATGCTTTCTCATCGCACGGTTTCATGCATGGAATTCTGCACCGAGGATGTTCACGGGGATGATAGAGCAGGAACAACGGCGTATACCATCAAGGTGAATGAGTTGTGTCACGTCATGACAACGGCTCCGCGCATACATACGGAAATGCCGAATGTCAAGGTTCTGATCCTGAAGTGAAGATACCTTAAGTATATCTGAAGAGTAACAAGAATACAAGGATTTGCTACTCCGGCAGAAAAACATTGGAAAATCCTGTTGCAATCCGGAGCATTTTCGGGGTTCAACTCCCCGTGGACGCCTGCCCTGTTTTCGACCGGCAAAGGCGACCTTTTGCCCGCCGTTGACAGCCAAAAAGCCTTGAAAACACTGAGTTTTCAAGGCTTTTTGCTTTCTCTTCCCGTTGTCACACGGCGGTCGGGGGATGGATCACCTATGGCGGTGCGTCTGCTTATTCTCAGTTCACGGCGAAGGCTTTCGCGAAAGACTATTGATAATGCCTCTTTACTTAATTACGTTTTCGGGTTCTTCTATAACCAATACCATAGGAATCGCTTTTTGCTGACTGTCAAGAACGAAATCTCCATCGGAAATTGCTCTTTTTACAATAGCCATCGGAAACGCATAGAAAGCATATTTTCTGAACTCTGCAATCTTTCCTTCAAGATGTGTGGGAATCTCCAACTTCAACTTTGGAAAAAGCTTGCGTAAGGGGGCTTCGATTAAATCTCCCAATTTCGCCATATAGGATGCGCTGATTTTGAATAATTCGGAAAATTCCTTTTTGCTGATGACGGGGATCGCTACTTTATTATCCCATTACGCGGATGAAGCGGCACGGGCATGTTGCATTTTCGCAATGATGCGTACATTGTGAAATCAACTTCCGTTTGATTTTCGCAATGATGCGTACATTGAAATCAACTTCCGATTGTGTTATAATGTACTCATAAAACAAAGGAGGGACGCTTTATGGGTATCGATATGATAGGGAAGCAGATAGCGGCAATGCGCAAAGAGAAGGGAATACGGCAGGAGGAGCTTGCGGGTTTTGTCGGGGTAAGCACGCAGGCAGTATCCAAATGGGAAAACGGCGGTGTGCCCGATAC
>OLGE01001877.1_pt1 | contig 20136 bp, 17 predicted proteins | sample 1605151 | NCBI WGS metagenome assembly OLGE01 (sample SAMEA3888912, study PRJEB22519) | human gut metagenome | biome: human gut; feature: human-associated habitat; material: faeces | place: Denmark | collected 2010
TACTTTTGAAGTATTATCTGTGGTAGATATTACATAGCCAACTAAACCTTTATCTGCAATTACAGTCATGTTAGGTTTTATACCATTTTTACTTCCTACATTTATTACCAAAGTTTTTTCATAATTATTTATATTTTTATTTATAATATATGCAGGCAAAGTTTTATATTCTAAATATTTATCCTTCAAATTAACGTATTCTTTTAATGTTTCATTTTCAGATTTTATAATTTCTAGTTCTCTTAAAGATTGTTCTAATTCACTATTTTTCTTTTTAAGTTCAGCATTTTCAGCTTGCAAATTTTTGACATCCGTAAAAAAACTGTCATTTCCTTCTATCTTGTTTTTTAAATACGTAAGCCCATTTTGAATCGGCATTACAATACTACTAAAAATATTTTCTACAAATGAAACTTTTTTAATATCTGTATTAGATAATATAACAATTATTATCAATACAATTATTGTTATTATAATGCCTACTATACCCGTCTTTTTATTTTTATACATTCCTACTCCTTAAAAATTATCTTCTTCTAGAGCTACTTAGTACTGTTCTTAGTTTTTCTAAATCTTCTAGCGTTTTCTCTGCTCCTTTTGCCACACATTCTAATGGGTGGTCTGCTACATATACTGGCATTTCTGTTTTTTCTGCTAACAAACTATCAAAATTTCTAATTAGTGCTCCTCCACCTGTTAAAACTATTCCTCTTTCCATGATATCTGATGCTAGCTCTGGAGGTGTTTTCTCTAAAGTTTGTTTTATAATGTCTACAATTTTTTCAATTGAGTCATTCATTGCCTCTTGAACTTGTGTTGAAGTAATTATAGCTGTTTCAGGAAGACCTGTTGCTAAATGTCTACCTCTAATTTCCATGCTTTCTTCTGTTAATAAAGGTTTAGCACATCCAATATTTATTTTAACTTGTTCGGCTGTTGTTTCTCCTATTGCTAAGTTCATTTCTCTTTTTACATAGTTTACAATATCCTCATTTAGTTCATCTCCAGCCACCCTTAGAGAATTACTAGTTACAATTCCTCCTAAAGAAACAACTGCAACTTCTGTTGTTCCTCCACCAATATCAACTATAATGTTTCCATTAGGTTCTGCAACTTCTAAATTTGCTCCAATTGCGGCTGCCATTGGTTCTTCTATTATATATACTTCTCTTGCTCCTGCTTGCATTACAGATTCCTCTACTGCTCTTTCCTCTACTTCTGTAATTCCTGATGGAACTCCTACTACAACTCTTGGTCTACCCGCATTATATCTTTGGCATACCCTTTGTAGCATAGATTTAAGCATAAGTTGTGTTGCTGTAAAATCTGCAATAACTCCATCTTTTAAAGGTCTAATTGCTGCAATGTCATTTGGCGTCCTGCCAAGCATTTCTTTTGCCTCTGCTCCAGTCGCTAAAATCGTTCCATTATTTTTATCTATTGCAACCACAGATGGTTCATTTAGCACTATTCCTTTTCCTTTTATGGTAATTATGATATTTGCTGTACCTAAATCTACTCCTATATCTTTTGAATTCCATCCCATCAATTTCATTTTAATTTCTTCCTTTCAATAAATGTGATTTTATACTTGTATATTCATTATACCCAATTACAATATGATCTAATAATTGAATTCCTAATATTTCAGATGCCTGTTCCATTCTTTCTGTAAATTCTATATCTTGCTGACTTGGCTTTGAGTTTCCACTTGGATGATTGTGCACCATTATTATCTTAGGCGCTCCTGCCTTTATAGCCTCTGCAAATAAATCCTTTGGATCCACATTAGCGGAGTTAGTTCCTCCATGTGATATGTTTTGAATTTTTATTACAACATTCTGGGAATTTAATATTATTACTTTCACTATTTCTCTTTTTTCTAATTTTAGTTCATTCATTACTAAATTTGATATATCTTGTGGGGTTTTTACTTTTATTTTTTGCTTATCAATTGGAATCGAAATTCTTTTAGCAAGTTCACATACAGCTTTTATTTGAATTGCTTTTACTTTGCCTATTCCGTTTGATTTGCATTAGTTCATTGATGGATAGTTCTTGTAAAAATGTAAAACTATCCTGATTGAAATTATTTTGTTTTCCTAGTGAAAGTATTTTTTGTGCTAGCGTAACTGAGCTTTCTTCTTTTGTACCACTTTTTATAATTATCGCTAGTAATTCTGCATTTGATAATGTATTTTCTCCATACATTTCTAATTTTTCATATGGTCTCTCTGAAATTGGGAGCTGTTTCATTTTAATTGGCATATAAATCCGTCCTTTCTGAATAGCCCCCATTTTAAATTATTTTTGAATAAATTTTTGTTTAATAAAAGTATGTTTTCCCCTATTTTTCTTTTATTCATTTGTTAAATTTTTTTGTAAATAAAGATTGCTAATACTATTCCTATTATACTTGCTATATTTATTTTGAACATAAGGCCAAATGTTAATTTTACTACATTTAAGTCTAGTTCTATTGGAGTAGATAGTCCAAATTCTTCACCATAAGCAAGCCATGATAAAAAATCCACATGTCCTGCCAAGTTGCCTAGTAGACCCCCTACAACAATTCCTGACAAAATAAATAAAAGTAATATCCATATATTTTTTTCTCTTGTTGCCATTTATGTCTCCTCCTTAGTTAATATGTTAGTATTATATATTCATTTGGTGTTTTTTTCAAGATAAATTACAATATTTTCACACAAAAGTATTTTCTTTTTTACAATTATGTGTTATACCTAATACACTCTATAAAATTTCCATAAATTGTTGGTTCCATTTAGAGGGTATTAGTAGTATAATATTATTAGATTGATATATGGGGGACACCTAATGAAGTTTGAAAAATTAAATGAAAATAAAATAAGAATTACTTTAACTATTCAAGATTTAGCAGAAAAAGAAATTGATTTTCATGTTTTTATGTCTAACTCTGCTGAAGCTCAAGATGTTTTGCTAGATATGTTAGAACAAGCCAAAAAGGAAACCGGATTTGATCCTGAGGATTATAACTTAAAAGTAGAAGCTTTAGTAATGGCTGACACTAATTTTATCTTTACAATTACTAAACTTCCTCCTGAAGAAAGGTCAAAAATTTCTAAAAGAAAATTTACTGTAAAACGAAAAAATATTGTTCCTAGTTCAACTCAGGCTGTATATTGTTTTAGTTCTTTTGATGATTTTAATGATTTTTTAGTTTTTTTAAGTAAAAATACTTTGTTTAATTACAAAAAGTTAGCAAAGTCTATCACATTATATGAATATAAAGAAAAATATTATTTATTAATGAATAATATAAATACTGAATTTATTGATAAAATCAAATTTTATACTTGTATTACTGAATTTGCAAAATGTGTTACAAATTCTAAGGTTTTTGCTAGCAAATTAAAAGAGTGTGGCACATTGATTATGAAAAATAACGCATTAGAAATTGGTTTTAAACATTTTGTAATTATGTAATTATACTCAAAAATTCTCCAGATTTTCTCTGGAGAATTTTTAAATTTAATATACATAATTTTGTGGATTATATAAGGTTCCATTTACTCTTACTTCAAAGTGTAAGTGTGGTCCTGTTGAGTATCCTGTTGAACCGATTTTAGCTATTACTTGACCTTGTGAAACTGTTTGACCTTTTGAAACCAGCAATTGGCTACAATGTGCATATACTGTTTCTACACCATTTCCATGTGATACTTTAATCATATATCCATATGAATTGTTCCATCCTGCAACTGTAACTTTTCCTCCTGCAGCTGCTTTAATTGGTGTTCCTGTAGATGTTGCAATATCTAATCCTCTATGTCCATAAGAACTTCTACCAAATCTAGTTGTTATAATTCCTGAAACTGGTCTAATTAGAGACACTCCTAAGTTTACTTTAGCTTCTGACATTCCAGATACACTACCTGAATATGCTGTAGCTACATATGTAACTTTTGGTGCTTCATATAATTTAGATACACTTTTTTCTACTGATGTAAAATCTTTTGTTTTAGTATCATATTTTTCTACTATTCCTAAATCTTTTTTATTAGCACTATTTTTCTTTTTCAATTTTGCTATTACATCTTCTGCTTCTTTAAATGTAGAAACATATACTTTTTCTTTTTTGTCGTCTGTTATTGCATAATATTTATAATATTGTGTGCCGTTCTCTGTAACTTTAGCATATATTTCATCATCATTTGGTGTAATGTCTTTTTTTAATAAACATAGAGTATATTCTGGTACAGAATTAATTTGCCTAAATGCAATTCCTTCTTCTGAATTTCCTTCCATATATTGGTTTATTTTATTTTGTAGATCAGATTTATTTTCTGTATATCCTATAATTTCCCCATTTAATGAAACTGAATATGTTGGTTTATAGAAAAATGCTACTGCACTTATAATAAGAAATGCAGATAAAATAGTTAATATTATTATCTTTACTGTTGTTCTAAAGAACATTGCAAATTTTCTAAAACTACTAATTTTAAACACTCCCATTCATTTTTAATTTCTTATCTATTTTATAACAAATAGATAAAAATTACAAGTGTTTTTTAATAATCATTAAAGAAAAATACATCCCTAAATATTGAATTTCCGTAATATTTAGAGATGTATTTAAGTACATTTTTATTGATTTAATTCTTCTTTAACAGTTTGTATTTCTGTTACTGTTGCTTTTTGAGCTGGTTGATAATATCCTTTTGTTTGAGCAACTTTAAATAATTCATATTGAAAACTTTCGTCTCCATTTCTAATTTGTTGAAGTGTTTGTCTTAATTGCATATTTTCGGCTTCAGTTATAGCTGTTTGATATGCTGTTAAGTCTGCTTTTACACTTCCTAAAATATCATTTACCATTGTTTTTTCGTCCATTATTTATTCTCCTTTCCAATTAATCATTAAGAAATGACATTAATTTTTGTTTTGTGTTTAATGCATCTTGTGCAGATTTTGCAAACATTTGCTTAATTTGTGGATCAACTGCTTGTGATGAAAATGTATTCAATTTTTGATATGCAGTTTCATGTGCTCCTATTAAATGTCTTAGATGTTGTAATTCTAGTTGATTTAAATTTGGCATATTTATCCTTCCTTTCCTACTAATTTATTTCATATCTATTATGAGCAAATTCAAAAATTTTATACATATTTGCTTATAAGATATCTAATAAAGTAATATATTTCGAAAAGAAAAAATAGACCTACTTTTAAGTAGGTCTATCAATTATTTTATGTCTTTAAATTTATTATATTTTAAATAACATATTCCTGAAATTAAAATTATAAGAACTATCGCTGAAATTGTCACAACTAATTTTATTCCAGTTTGTGGTAACTTTCCACTAGCTACTGTGTCATCTTCAGCTTTTGAACTTCCGTTATTATTTGTATTTGAATTCTTATCAGTAACTTTAACATTATCTAAATAGATTTCTGCTGTTACATTTGCATTCATTTCCAGTGGTTTTGATACAAGTACTGCTTGGTTTCCACCTTTTACTGCTACTTCTTTTATATATAAATATAAAGTATTAGAATCAAAAATCTCTCCTGCATTTTTGCTATTCTTTGAATTTATTTTAAATGAAAGTATATTATCATTTTCTTGCTTCTCATCAATTTTTATCCAATCTTGAATGTCGCTTTCATCTTTATTTGAAGACAGATAATAATAATATTCACAATTGTCATTTTTCATATTTCTAAGTACTTCATTTATTGTTATATCAATAATAGCATATTCTTTAGTACTTTTGTTAGAAAAAGTATAATACTTAATACTATTTACATTGCAATTAGATTGATTAAAATCAGAGTTTTCAGCAACCTCTTCTTCTATTATTTCCACATCTAATGTAGTTGTTTGAGACTGATATTCAATAGTAACGGTATTTTTTCCTACTTTTTTATTGTCAAAACCTATTGCTTTAATTTCATTTGATGTTAAAGTTATTTCTTCATTAGAATTGTCATTATATTCTATTTTTAACATTCCACCTGTTAAATCTAGGTCTTCTTTATTTTGTATATATTTCATTTTAGTTGGATTTTTACTAACTGATATTTTAGTAATTGCTTTCTCTTCTATAGTTATTGGTTGCATTACAAGCATTTCTTTATATTTAATTGTTACAGTAGTTTGTTCTTTTGTTAAGTTAGTTCCATTTTCTATTGTATAATCTAATATTTCTTGGGTTGAACCGTCCTCATACTCACCAGTAACAACCATTCCTGTTTTATCAAAATTTTGTCCTACTACATATTGGGTTTTATTGGGTGTTTTGGTAATTTCTATTTTTGTTAATCGATTTTCGGTTACTGTTATAGGTTGGGTAACTGTTTTTTCTTCATATGAAATAGTTACTTGTGTTTGTCCAAGTGTTAAGTTGTTTCCATCCTCAACTTTATAATCTGATATTACCTTTGTGGTACCATCTTTATAAGTTGCCTCTATAACCATTCCTGTTGTGTCAAAGCTTTGTCCTTCTTTGTACTCTGTTTTGGTAGCTGGTGTCTTTAATTTTAATTCTATCACGTTATTTTTCTCAACACTTATCTCTTGCTCAACACTCTTATCTTCATAAGTTATTGTTACACTTGTTTGGCCTACTTTTAAATTTGTTCCATTAGTAATGCTATAATTTGAACCATCTAATACTAAAGAAGGTTTTGTTCTACTATTATAATTTGCTGTTACTTCCATTCCAGTTTTATCGAAGTCTTCTCCCTCAAAATAAGATGTTTTATTAGGAGGTGTTGTAATTTTAATATTTTTTAATGATTCATCTACTAATTCAGTTGTTGTAAATGCTTTTATTGAACTATCTCCATTTACTAAAGATGAATTTTGTTCTGTCATCTTAGCTAGGTCTATCCATTGACAATTTCCTAAATCATTTCCAACAGCCACAAAACATTTTCCATTTTCAATTGTTACTGAATCCCATGTTTCTACATCCTCAACTTTACTTTCCAATGAGATCTTTGTACTACTACTATCACTTTGAATTTCTATAACTACTGCAAAGGTGTCTGCCTTTAATTCAATAGGTTTTGAAAACTCTAATGTATGGTATCCAGCATTAAATGTTTCAGATTCTCCTGCTTTTAATGTTACAAGTTCTAAATCATTTTTGGCTCTACTTGCTCCATTAGGATTTACATATACTTTACATGTATAAGTTTGAGGTGCATATAAAGATACTTGTGTCAAATATTCTGTTCCTTTAGTTTTTTTATTAAATATGTTGCTTAACATCATACTAGAACTTCTTAATGATAATTGCATAGCTGGGAATAATTCATCATATTGGTATATATAATCATAATCAACTGTATCTGCTGCCTTTACTATTCCAAACATTTGCTTTGAAACATTAGCATCCTCATAAGATATATATATAATACCATTGTCTCCATATTTTATGTAAGCATTATCTCCATCAATAATATAACCTGATTGTTGTATAAATTCATTTGGAATTTTATCTGCAGACTCCCATCCTTTAGCTATACATTCTTGTGTATATTTTGTAAATATGTTTTCTTTTAGTTCTGATAATTTCCATTCTCCTGCTTTTTCTCCCCAAGAGTTTCTTACAATCCAAGCACCATTTGTCGTTGGTTTAGCATCTTCTGAAAAATTGTCAACGCTATAATTATCATCCCATCCAATTATCGAAACTGCGTGATTTATACTATGCAAAATTGAACTGTTACAATATTTTGCTCCTGTGTCATTGTTATAACAACTCTCTGTTATGCTAGAAGAGTTACCATGTATTGAGGCTTGCACTGAACCATAATTTTGAATATGTTGCTTAATTTGATTCATAATTTCAGATTTTTTTTCGTCTGTTTGACCTTTATAATCTGAAAAAATTACTGTATCATATACCTGACTAGATACTGTTTTATTTTGAATTTGACTGATATCTATAATATCTTCATTATTTTGAAATGGCATTTCTGATTCAGGTATAGCACCACTTCCATTAGTTAAATATGATGTCGAAAGCAAACAAGATCCACCACTTCCAACTTGTCTATTATATCCATGTTCATTTTCAACATTGTTTGCAAAAGTTTTACTTGTGGCGTATTCCATATGTCTTTCAGAGAAATCATATACTTTTGGCAAATTAATTCCTTTTTTATAATTAGATAACGCAAGATTAGTTTCTAGTGAAGATAGTGTAGCAAAAGCCCAACATAAATTTGTTTGTTTCTGATTCTTTATAACCGTATTAGTTGGAATTATATTCTTTAAACTATACTTCGAATCAAGGCTTGCCTTTAACATTCTAGCCATATACAATGGATTTCTAGAAACAACTTGCTGAGTTTTTACCTCATACATTCTAGGCATTGTCACATTTTTTCTTTCTTCTTCTGGAAGCTGTCTCCATTCTTTAAATTCCTCCGAGTATTCATCTCTTTGGAAAAGTCCTGCATTACTTGCAATAGCATTTTGACTTGTTAATAAACTGAAAGTAAATAACAATAGCAACACTATTATAATTTTCCTAGTTTTTTTCATTTTTAAACTATTTCCCCTTTCGTATATATATTACTAATCTTTTGAACTCCATCTTTATGTTTTTTATCCTGTAAATATATTTTATGAAATAATTATATATTTTAAATAAATAAAAGTAAATATCTAAATACACTTTTATCGTTTTTTGACATTTAACTACAATCTAATAAAAAAGAACAGAAAATAATTTTCTGCTCTTAAATAATTTCCAAATTTGCAAATTTAGCCATAAGTCTTTTATGTCCTGATTTATCAAATTGAATATCTAGTTTGTAGTCGTCTCCTTCTGCTTCAATTTTTTGTATTATTCCTTCACCAAATTTCTTATGGTAAATTCTCATTCCTTCTTTATATTTTGTAATATCTACTCCTGAATTTGCTTGTTTTTGAGATAATGAACTTAAAAAGCTTTCTGCTGTTCTAAATTGATATGTAGATTTTTGTTTTATCTCGTTTTTTGCTTCATCAAATTTATATGTTGTTACTTTGCCTGCTGATGTTTTTCCATATTCCCAATTACATGACATATCATTAAATTTTTCCTCTTGATCATTATTAACAACACCATCTAATAGGTTGTCTGGTATTTCCTTAATAAATCTTGATACTGCATTATAACTTGTAGAACCAAATATTGTTCTATGTTTTGCACAAGTTAAATGTAAAAATTGTTTTGCTCTTGTAATTCCTACATAGAATAAACGTCTTTCTTCTTCTAATTCTTTTGGTTCTCCAATTGATTTATAACCAGGAAAAATACCTTCTTCCATTCCAACTAAGAACACCACTGGAAATTCCAAACCTTTGGCACTATGTAAAGTCATTAAAGTAACTGTGTTATCCTCATCTTGCATTTCATCCACATCACTTGATAATGTAATACTTTCCAAGAATTCTGGCAATGTATTATCTGCTGATTCTTCTTCAAATTCTATTGCAACTGTCAAAAATTCTTCTAAGTTTTGCATTCTTGTTTCAGCTTCAACTGTATTTTCTAATTCTAAAGCCCTTGTATAACCTGATTTGTTTAAAACTTCCTTTAATAATTCTGAGATACTAAGCTCTTGTTTTTTTAATCTTAATTCTTCTATTAAATTTATAAATTCCTCTGCATTTGCTTTTACTCTATTTAAATCAAATTCTTCTGCATGTTTAATTATTTCATACATGGAAGTTCCGGTTCTATCTGAAATTTCTTGTATTTTATCTAAACTTGTTTTTCCAATTCCACGTTTTGGTTCATTTATAATTCTTTTTAATGATAGATTATCTGATGTATTGTGAATTAATCTTAAATATGCAATAGTATCTTTGATTTCTTTTCTTTCATAGAATTTTAATCCACCTACTATTTTATATGGTATGTTTTCTCTTCTTAAAATATCTTCTATTGCTCTTGACTGTGCATTCATACGATATAAAATAACAAAATCTTTTGGTTTTAAATATTCTTCTGTTTTTAAATGTTCAATTTGTTTTACAACATAATTTGCTTCATCATATTCGTCTTCAGCTTGATATAAACAAGGTAGGCTTCCTTCTTCATTTTCTGTCCACAATTTTTTTTCATATTTATTTTCATTATGTTTTATTACTGCATTTGCTGCTTTTAAAATATTTCCTGTGCAACGATAATTTTGCTCTAATTTAATAATCTTAGTACCAGGAAAGTCTTTTTCAAAATTTAAAATATTGCTAATATCTGCACCTCTAAAGCTATATATTCCTTGGTCATTATCACCAACTACTGTAATATTTCCATAACGTGATGCTAAAATTGTTACTAATGTAAATTGTGCTTTATTAGTATCTTGATATTCATCTACTAAAACATATTTAAATTTTTCTGTGTAATATTGTAAAACATCTGGATTTTCGCTTAGTATATCAATTGTGTAATTTATTATATCATCAAAATCAATTGCATTATTTTCTCTTAATCTTTTCTGATATAATTCATATACTTGTCCAATTTTTTCTTTTCTAAATTCACCCGAATATTTTGCCTGGTATGCTTTTGGTGTTAACATTTCATTTTTTGCATTACTAATTTCTGATAAAACACTTCTATCTGAAAAAGTCTTATCATCTATATTTAATGCTTTTAAACATTCTTTTACAACTGTTTTTTGGTCTGATGTATCAAATATTAAAAAAGATGTATCAAATCCAATTCTGTCAATAAATCTTCTTAAAATTCGCACACAAATAGAGTGAAAAGTTCCCATCCACATCTCTTGTGCCACATCTCCAACTATTTTTTCCACTCTTTGTTTCATTTCACTTGCTGCTTTATTTGTAAATGTAATTGCCAATATATTATATGGTTTTACATTTTTTTCTGATATTAAATATGCTATTTTATGTGTTAGCACTTTTGTCTTTCCTGAACCTGCACCTGCAATTACCAAGCATGGTCCTTCCGTAGCAAGAACTGCCTCTTTTTGTTTATCATTTAGTCCTTCAATTAAATTTTGCATTTGTATTTCCTCATTTCTTATTTTTTGCTATTACATTATACATAAATTTAAGATTTAAAGTCAATACATTTTAGCAAATATTTGCAAACAAATTTTCTTTTTTAAATTGACATTGCAAAAATTCCTATAAGTAAACCTAACATACTTCCTACGGCGGTCATTCTTCCATGGTATAAATTATTTGCCTCTGGTGTAAGTTCTCCTGAAACAATATATATCATTGCACCTGCTGCAAACGCTAAACACATTGCTATAATACTTTGTGAAATTCCTCCAACTAGCGCACCTAAAAAAGCTCCTATTCCTGTTGTAACTCCGGAAAGTACTACATAAAAAATTACTTTAGATTTTTTCATTCCTCCATTTTTCATAGGAACTGCCATTGAAATTCCTTCTGGTATATCATGTAAGCATATTGCAATTGCTAAAGACAAACCTAATTTTATTGATGCTCCAAATCCTGAACCTATCGCTAATCCTTCTGGTAAATTGTGCAAAGCTAGACCAATACTTACTACTATTCCTGTTTTCAACAAAGCATTTTTACTATCTTTAAATCTAGTAGATTTATTAAATTTTTTATCTACTAATAAGTCACATATAATCATCATAACAATTCCTAAAAATATTCCTAAAAATGCGGTCGGTAAGTTTGTTAAATTAAAGGCTTCTGGTAATAAGTCAAAGCAAACAATTGCCAACATTAGTCCTGATGCAAATGCTAGAATAAAACTTAAAATTTTTTTTGATGGATTTTTAAATTTTACTCCTATTATTCCTCCTATTGTTGTTCCAAAAGTTCCAAAAAACAACCCAATTAAAGTGGTTTTTAATATTTCGTTCAAAATAAAAACTCCTTTGAAATAAAATTCTTAATTAATTCTATTTCAAAGGAATTTATTTTATTCTTCTTCACTACCTTTTAATTTTTCTGCAGTGTCTGCTGTGATTAAGCTATCTATCATTTCATCTAAATCACCATTTAAAAAGTTCTCCATTTGATATATTGAAAGCCCAATTCTGTGGTCTGTTATACGACCTTGTGGATAATTGTATGTTCTTATTTTTTCACTTCTGTCACCACTACCAACTTGACTTTTTCTTGCATTTGCTACTTCATTATCTTGTTTCGCTTTTTCTTGTTCATATAATCTTGAACGAAGTAATTTCATAGCATAATCTCTATTTTGGAATTGTGATCTTTCAGTTTGGCATTCTGCCACCATTCCTGTTGGAATGTGTATTAAACGAACTGCTGAAGATGTTTTGTTAATATGTTGTCCACCAGCTCCTGAAGCTCTAAATACTTCCATTTTAATGTCAGCTGGATTTATATCTATTTCTACATCTTCTACCTCTGGTAATACTACTACCGTTGCAGTTGATGTATGAATTCTTCCTCCTGATTCTGTTTCTGGTATTCTTTGCACACGATGTGCACCACTTTCATATTTTAATTTAGAATAAACATTATCCCCTTTAACTAAAAATTCAATTTGCGAATATCCCCCAACATCACTAGGCTCAGCATTAATTATTTCAGTTTTAAATCCTTGTTTTTCAAAATATTTTTGATACATTCTAAATAAATCTCCTGCAAAAATATTTCCTTCATCTCCACCTGCTGCCCCACGTATTTCCATGATAGCATTTTTTCCATCATTAGGATCTTTAGGTAAAAGTAAAACTTCTAATTTCTTTTCTATTTCTTTTTTTTCATTTTCTAAAGTTTCTAACTCTTCTTTTGCTATATCTTTAAGTTCATTATCTTTTAAAAGTTCTTTATCTTCTTCAATATTATTTAATATATTTTTATAATTTTTATAAACTTCTACTATTTCACTTAAATCACTTTGTTCTTTAGAAAGTTTAGTTAACAACGAAATATTTTTTAATGTTTCTTCTTTTGTTAATTCTTCCGTTATTTCATTATACTTTTTTAAAGTTTCTTCTAATCTATCAATCATGTTTTACCTCCTTATTAAGGTTCAATATTATCTAAGTCTTCCTCATCCACGATTACTAAATTCTTATAATCATCAAGGTCATCCCCTAAATCATCATCCGGATTTTCATCATATATTATATCTTTATCTTCTTCCTCTTCTTCATATTCATCTTGTTCTTCTTTTTCTATTTCTTCAAGCTCTTCCATATCTTCTAAAGCTTCTTCTATTTTTAATACTTTAACTGAATGATTTTTCTTTAAATCCCAAAGTCCATCATCTAATAGTATAAATCTTTTATCTTTAGTTAAAGAAGTATAAAAAGCTCCGATTTTATTTTCATATGTTTTTTCTCCTAAATCAAGTAAATCACATATTTTTTTAAATAATTCTGCAGTTGTTTTTTTTGTGCTTTCTTCTAGTATTAAATTAGCTATATCATTATATGACATTAATTCTAAATCTTCTTTTTTCATTTTATCAACTTTCATATTGATTACATCCTTTCTGCTGGTGCTACTCCAATTAAATTTAAAGAGTTAGCTATAATTATTTTAACTGCTTTTATAAGCATTATTCTTTCATATGTATATTTTTCATTATCTGTTACTATTTTTTCTTCTGAATAATAAGAATGGAATACTGTTGCTAGTTCATATACATAGTTTGTGATTAAATGAGGTTCTTTTTTTAAAGCACTTTTTTTTACTACTTTTTTAAACTCATTTAATTTTTCTAAAACATTATATGCAGTTTCACTATCTATTGTTTCAAATTTATAATCTTCTTTTAATGCATAATCTTGATTTCTTAAAATAGAACAAATTCTTGCATGAGCATAATTTACATAAAATACAGGATTTTCATTAGAATTTTTCTTTGCTAGATCTATATCAAAATCCATTTGTGTATCCATACTTCTTGATGTAAAAAAGTATCTTATCGCATCTTTGCCACTTTCTTCAACTAAGTCATTTAAAGTAATTGTATTACCTGTTCTTTTTGATATTTTATATTCTTCGCCATTTTTAATTGCTCTAACCATTTGAATAAGAAGGACAGAAAGTTTATCAGCATCTTCTCCAAGCATTGTAACTGATGCTTTTAATCTTGAAACATAACCATGATGATCTGCTCCAAAAACATCAATTAATTTATCATAACCACGATTTAATTTATCTAAATGATATGCAATATCTGGCATAAAATATGTATATGATTTATCTTGTTTAACTAAAACACGATCCTTTTCATCACCAAATAAAGTTGTTTTTAAAAATATCGCACCATCTTGTTCATAAGTATATCCTAATGAAGTTAATTTAGAAAGAGCTTCCTCAACAAGATTTCTATCTCTTAATTCTTGTTCGCTAGTCCATACATCAAAATTAACACCAATGTTAGCTAAATCTTTTTTTATTCCTCCGAGAAAATATTCTAAACCCTTTTTCCAAAATACTTTTATATCACTAGTTAAATAACCATCTTTTTTTTCATCATACATTTTTTGTGCTACTTCAATGATTTCTTTACCATAGTAATAATTTTCTTTCATTTGAAAATCTAAACCACATATTTCTTTATATCTTTCATAAATACTTAATGCCATGTTAATCATTTGATTTCCTGCATCATTTATATAATATTCTTTTGTAACATCATAACCATTAAATGATAAAATATTCGCAAGACTATCTCCAATACAAGCTCCACGAGCATGTCCTAAATGAATTGTACCTGTTGGATTAACACTAACAAATTCTATATTAACTTTTTTATGTTCTCCAAGATTATTCTTTCCATAATTATTTTCAAGTTTTATTATTTCTTTTAATTCTTCAAATAAATATGTTTTATTAACAAAAAAGTTAATAAATCCTGGATTTTTTATTTCAATACTTTCTATTAAATCAGATGAAATATTATTCTTTACTAAATTAGCTATTTCAATCGGAGATTTTCCAAGTTTTTTACAACATTTCATAGCTACATTACTTGAGTAATCACCATTACTTCTATCTTTAGGTATTTCAATAATTATATCTTCTTCTAAATCTAAATCATTTAATACATTTTTTATTAATTTTTTTAATTCTAATTCAATATTCATAAGTTAACCTCCTTATAAGATAACTTAAAACAAAAGTCTTCCTCATTTACTCGATAATTAATTATATACGATGTATCTTCTTTTATCAATTGTTTTATTATTATTTTACTAAATATTTTACTATTTTCTTCTAATTCATTTAAGTAATATATACTTTCTTTATTATTAAAGTCTAATAACGAAGTAAATTCATCACTTTTTCGAACGAATAAAAGACTATTTATATCAAATTTATAATCTATATTATCATTATTAAATATAATTTCATCATTATTTATAAAACCATTAACATTTATTTTAAAATCATTTGCTTCTAAAAATATAATAACTTCTTTAATAATAATCATCCTTTCAAAAATTATAATAAAATAATTTCGACATAAATTATAACACAAGACTTTAAATATGTAAAATTATTTTTTTAACACATATTTTTTTATATTTTTTTCATAATAAATTTAGGAATAAATGGTGATAATATGAAAAAAATAAAACTACTTTTACAAATATTTGTTATTTGTCTTATCATTTTCACAAGTATTAATTTAATAGGTAAATTATATGCTTTATGTACTCCAAAATTTGATATTAAAAGTGCTAATAGTTTTTATATGTATGATAATAAACTTGAACTAGTTTTTTACGGTAAAGGTGAAGATAAATGGATAGATTTAAAAGATATGAATAATAATATTATTAATTCTACCATAGCAGTTGAAGATAAAAACTTTTATAAACATAATGGTTTTAACTTTTTTAGAATAGCGAAAGCTATGTTTGAAAACTTAAAAAGTGGCGAAATTGTCCAAGGAGCTTCCACGATAACTCAACAATATGCTAAAAATTTATTTTTAAGTTTTGATAAAACATGGAAAAGGAAATGGCAAGAAATGTGGATTACTTTTGAACTTGAAACACATTATTCAAAAGATGAAATCCTTGAAGGATATTTAAATACCATAAATTATGGTAATAATTGTTATGGGATAGCTAATGCCAGTAAATTTTATTTTAACAAAGATGTTAAAAATTTAACCCTTGCTGAAGCTTCAATTCTTTCTGGTATACCTAATTCTCCTTATTATTATGAACCAATTAATAATTATGAAACTGCTAAAAAAAGACAAAAACTTGTCTTACAAAGAATGTATAAAAACAAATTTATTACAAAAGATGAAATGAATAATGCTTTAGAAGAAAAATTAATATTTTATGGCAAAAAAACTGATTTTAATCTTACAACCCTTGCTTATTATAAAGATGCTGTTATGGAAGAATTAAATAGTCTAAAAGAAATACCAGATAACTATATTGAAACAGGAGGTCTTAAAATATGGACTTCTCTTGATATTGATGCTCAAACCGCTTTAGAAAAAGGTATAAAATATAATTTAATAGATAATGATATTCAAACATCAAAAGTAATGATGAACTCAGATAATGGAGAAATAATTGCCTTAATCGGGGGAACATCATATAATAAAACAACTTACAATAGAGCAACATCTTCCATAAGACAACCAGGTTCTACCATTAAACCTTTTTTATATTATAATGCTTTAGAAAATAACTTTACTCCCAGCACAACTTTTTTAAGCGAAAGAACGACTTTTTATTTTGATGAAAATAAAACTTACTCTCCAAGAAATGCTGATAATATTTATGCTAATAAAAATATAACAATGGTTCAAGCAATTGCATATTCGGATAATATATATGCTGTTAAAACTCATCTTTTCTTAGGTCAAGAAAACCTCGTTAATACTTTAAGAAAAACAGGTATAACCACTAATCTTGAAGCAAATTATTCTCTTCCATTAGGAACAAATGAAGTAAATATAATTGAACTTACCTCAAGTTATGCTGCTTTAGCAAATGGTGGAATAAAAGTAAAACCTCATTTAATAAGAAAAGTTGAAGATACTTATGGTAATATTTTATATAAATATAATGAAAAAAAAGAGCAAATACTAAACCCTAGCTTAACTTTTATAATAAGTGAAATGTTAACAAGTACATATGATGCTAGCCTTATTGATTATGCTTATCCTACATGTATAAATATGTTAAGCAACATGACTCATAAATATGCCTTAAAAAGCGGAAGTACTGATACAGATGCTTGGGTTATTGGTTATACAAATGGTATTGTCTTAGCAAGTTGGTCTGGATATGATGACAATAAAAAAATTAACTCTAATGTTGTTGGAGGAAATAAAAAATCATGGATAAATGCAATGGAAGATTACTTAAAAGATAAAGAAAGTAAATGGTACAATATCCCTGATAATGTTGTTGCAGTATTAATAGATCCTACAACAGGAAATATTGCCACGAATAAAGATAAAAATAAAAAAATTATGTATTATTTAAAAGGTACTGAACCTATTAAATAACACTTAAAAAAGAAAAATTATTTTTCTAATTTTTCTTCTATATCATAATTTCTTTCAAGGCTTTCACTATATAAATATATTATTTTTTCATTTCACCTAAATTTTTAAGAAAAAAGTTTTATTTTTTTATTGGTAAAAGTAATCTTATGTTAGACCATGTCAATTGGTGCGCCACTGGCGCACCTTTTTTAAAACATATATAAAACTACTAAGCCTTCTTAAACTAATAACTTTTTTTCATTAATAATTTTATATGTTGTTTTATATATATTCTTATTAGTACAATATTTCATTACTAAATAGTTTCCCTCTTTTGCTACGAGTACTCCAATTGTAGGATTAAAACTTTCTTTTTTCATATTTTCATCAACATAATTTATATAATATTCCAATTGACCTATATCTTCTTTCTTGATTTTTCGTATTTTTAATTCTATTACAACATAACACAAAAACTCTGTATTAAAAAATAATAAATCACAATAAGATTCTCCCATCCTTACTTCTTTTCCAACATATGTATATCCACAACCTAATTCAAGTAAAAATATCTCTAATTCTTTTCTTATTATCTTAACTAATTTTTCTTCACTTACATTATCTAAATCTTCATTTATTGTTATTAACACTGGATCTTTTAATGTATCTTTTATTGTTAATACTTCATTTTTATCACTAATTAACTTTATATTTTCTTTATCCGCTAAACTTAATCTTTCAAATGAATTATTTTTTATTTCTTTTTGTAACTCTCTTTTAGATAAGTTCTTCTTTATACACATATTAATATAATAATTTCTTTTATTTTCATTTTTTATTGGTAAAAGCAGACAAATATTAGTCCATGTCAATAGGACAGCCAGTGGCTGGCTTTTTTTAAAGATTAAATAAAATAATCTCATATTTTTTAAATTAGAGCAACTATAACCCCTACCATATTTTTCTGTTAACTCAATACTCCATTCTTTAATTAATCCATTACCATACTTTGCTCTTTCTTCACCTCCTTGTGCTTCGATAAGTAACTTTCCTATTTCAAAATAATTATTTACTAAATCTTTATTTTTAAAATAATCATGATACCCCTTGTTAACTTCTGTTTTTTCAACTAATTTTATTAATTCTTTTTTATAATCTTTGTCCATATAAGCCCTCCAGTTAGATAGGTTAACATATATAAAAATGCTTTGCAAATGCCACGAATCTCATTTTTCAAGCATTAAAAAAGATGAAATTTTAAAATTCATCTTAAAACTTAATTTTCACTTTTCAAATATTTTTTATACCAATTTTAAAAAAAACATCTAAAATTTTAGAAATTTAAAAAAGTATGCATATACATACTTTATTTAATAATTACTTCACTACTATCAGTAGTAGTATTTACTTCATTTCCTATCGTATCATTTATATCTTTATAATCTTTTATTACAAAATTAACTTTACCTTTAGTACTATTATTATCCACTTTAATTGTGGCAATACATGTAGGTTCATCGGTTGAAGAACATACCATTTCTATATCTTTATTAAATATATTTACCTTAGGAACAAAACTTAACTTTCTATCAAATTTAACATTTAATATTATTAAATTATTTACATTAGCAATATTTTTATTAGCATTATTACTTTTTATTGTAACACTTACAGGAATAAATGTTTCTATTTCTGTATCATTAGAACCTTTTACAATAACATTTAAAGTATTTGTATAAGCACCATCATTAGATTTTACAATAATTTTAGCACTACCCTTATTTAAAGCTTTAACTTCACCCTTGTTATTTACAGATACAATTTTCTCATTACTTGATGAAAAGTTAATATTTTTATCTGTAGCATTTACCGGTATAATAGTGGGTTTTAATATTTGAACATCATTTACATTCATAACTATGCTGTCTTCAATATTTTCTAAATAAACTCTTTCCACTAAATTAACAGTACTTTTATCAACTACTCTAAGATCTATTTTAAAAGTATTATTATTTTGTTTAATTATTAAAGAGGTATACCCTTTTGTTTTCCCTTTAATTACCCTATTCTCATTTATTTCTGCGATTGATGTATCTTCAATTTCAAAAGTGATATTTTTATAGCAGATATCATCACCAAGATTAATATTTAAACTACTTTCTTCATTAAAATACGCAATAATTTGACTTTGTGGTATACTTTCTTCACTTAATCTTTTGCATACTGTTATATTTTTATTTAACTTTTTACTTACATCTTTATAACTTCCTATTACTTCAATATTAAAACTTCCTAATTTATATGCAAATAAACTGTTATTAACTTTTTTGCCTATCATATTTTCATTTTTCATTGACACAATGTCATTATTAACAGTAAACGTATACTTTGTTTTCCTTAAATTGTTTTTACCAATAGCGGTAACTTTAAAACTATTATTTTCTCCATAGTAAACTATATCATTTAATGAAAGTGATATATTATTAAGTGTTCCTGGTTTTAACATAGAATAAAGTATTAATCCTAAAATTAATACAAAAAATATTATTCCTATTATTAACAAAAGCTTTTTATTTATTTTACGGTTTTTAATAAACCCTAAATTTTCTTCTTCATAATCAACTTCTTTTGGATAATTATTATTTGCATTATTTAATGGCATACTACTTACATTATCAGA
>OLGE01001887.1_pt1 | contig 20033 bp, 9 predicted proteins | sample 1605151 | NCBI WGS metagenome assembly OLGE01 (sample SAMEA3888912, study PRJEB22519) | human gut metagenome | biome: human gut; feature: human-associated habitat; material: faeces | place: Denmark | collected 2010
CGGCACCCTCGATCTGATAAGCGGAACAAGAAACGCCCCAAATAAAATTTTTATCTAAACTCATACTTTCTCTATTTATAAAAAATTGCGGTCAAGTTGTTAATTTACAGAGATTCCGGTATAAACGTCCTTGCCGAATGTTTTCGGATTGCCGATTATACAAAACGTATCTTTCTTATACACACTTATTTCTTTATATCTTTTTCCCAACGTTTTTTAAGCAAAAATGCGGCGGCTTTAGGTTCCCGTTCTTTTGTGAATACACCCTTGCGGTTACCGCGGACGCGCAACGTACCTTCTTTAGTTTTAAAATCGGCAAAATTCCATACATGCTCACCTACAACGTATGGCATATTGTCAAAAACACGACAACACTCGGTAAGATATTCGCACTGATATTCTTCTGAAAATGCCATAGAATAAAGCGAATGTATGCCTTCTACAGTGTCAGCGCCGAACTCGGTAACGATAATCGGCTTGTGGAATTTTTCATAATACTGACCTAAATCCGCTTTATAAAGCGGTTCTATAGCACCGATATTACCTATTTCGTCGTACCAGCCGTAATATCTGTTGAGCGATATAAAGTCAAACAAATCGGCACACTTGTTATCTTCGTTGAATTTAGTTTCTTCGGGCGAGGTTATAGGCAAATCGGTAAGCGCGCGGGTGTGCGCGACTACTTTTTTAAAATAATCTCTCGCTTTATCTTCGTACGTCGCCGCTTCGTTAGCGACGCTGATCATTATAACGCTCGGATGATTTTTATCTCTTTCCCATAAAAGCGATAAAAGCTCTTTATGAAGCGCAAGAGTTTTTTCATCCGCTCTGCCTTCGCCGAAAGTGTAATCCGGCCAGTGATTTACGCCGACCGCAGGCACTTCGTCGATAACAAGAATTCCGTATCTGTCGGCAAGATCATAAATTTCTTCCGCATAGGGATAATGGCTTGTCCGGAATGAGTTTGCGTTGATCCACTTAAGAAGCTCAAAGTTTCTTACGTTAACCGCAGAATTTATGCCTTTACCCAAAATAAAGAAATCCTCGTGCATGCCGAAACCTTTGAGGTACACGGGTTTATCGTTGAGATAAAGCCCCTTTTCATCGTAAGAAACCTTGCGGATTCCGAACATCAGCGAATATTTATCTGTAGAAGATTCTACCGTAAGTTTATATAGAACGGGCGATTCCGGCGACCAAAGCTCGGGGTTTTCTATATTCAAAGCAGTTTCGCAGTTCTGTAAATCGCTGATTTTCAACTCCTTCTCGACTACCGCTTTTTCATCCCTTGATATCTTAATTTTTATATCGTCAAGCTTCAAATCGTCATTGAAAAAATCAAGTTTTACCGAGATCTTATTATAATCGCCGCCGACTACCGTTTTTACCGTTATATCGCTGAACGCGCATTTGTTTATACCGTAAACGATAACGTCGCGATGAATCCCCGTAAAATTGTAGAAGTCGTGATTTATAACCTGTTTATATTTCGGATGTTTTTCCGGCTCGTCAATAATGAAAAAATTGGTGTTCGCCGTTGTTTCGCGAAAGGAATTGCCCTCTTTCAGCATCCCCATCGGAAGAGTATGAAAATCAAGTCGGTTATCGATTATAACCGACAATCTGTTTTCGTCTTTCAGATTTTCGAGCGGCAAATCAATCGGAAGATGTCCGTTTATACCGTCGCCTATTTTTGCTCCGTTAAGGTAGATTTCGCACTTATGACTTGCCGAACCTATTCTGAGCCGATAAATTTTATCTTTTTCCTGTGGTAAAGAAAATTCCGTTTCAAACAAAACCTTGCCTACATATTCGGCTATGCGTTTATCGGTTACTATATCGTTTATACTTGCAGGAACTGCCATAGGAAAGGTTTTTTCTGCTTTGTTCAATGGAATATAATCGTCTTCTACGAGTTTATAATTCCATATGCCGTTAAGGCTTGTCGTACTTCTGAATTTGTTTGATTGAGGATATAACATATTATCTTTTTTTATTATTCGTGAAAGTTGTTTCAACCGACGCGCAATTCGAACAGTCTATCGCTTTTCTTATTATAATAGTAAGGATTCAAGCTGTTGCAGACAAGTTTTAAACTTTTTATATTTTAAATTACGGCAAGTTGCTTTTCAACATTATTTTTACTTAGGGATTCCATTCGTTATTTCTTTTTTTACTTATTATAAAAAACAATCGATAATCGTTTTTTTATTGACAACTGCGTTGACAACCCTGATAATATATGCTAAAATCACCACAGGTGAAAACAATGAGCAAGTTAAAAAATCATTCAATAAATAACGCTATCGATTACGAAAAATTCTATTTCAATTTCAGAACGGGCGACTACCCCACATACCATAATCACCATGGTTCGTGGGAGTTTATGTATATAACGTCGGGCGAATATACGCATACGATCAACAAGCAAACACGTATTTTAAAACCGCGCACTTTGTGCGCTTTGCGCCCGGATGACGAACATTCTACACATCAGAACCTCCCGGATTCTACTTATATCACCTGCCACATAGGTATAGAACAATTCACCGTTTTTATGAATTTTTTTAGCCGTGACGTATTGAACAGGTTATTCGCCCCCGATATAATCGAATTTCAGGTATCGCCCGGTAGAGATAAACATATAAACGAAATAAAAACCGAATATCTTTCATCGTCGGATTTCGATTATAAACTGACCTGCGACGCCTTTTTGGTTACTTTTGCCGAATGCCTTATTAACCAAGTAAGCAAAGAACCAAACTATCCGCACTATTCGGGTGGAGTTCGGACTTTTATTCAACTTTTGACAAAGCCCGAAAATCTTGCGTTTCCGCTACGCGACCTCATATCGCAAACCAACTATTCTTATTCGCACTTAAACAAGATATTCACCGAAGAAATCGGCGTAAGTCCGTCGGAATACCTCAAAGATAAGCGACTCACTTATGCGAAAAAATTACTTAGCAGTACGACTTATAAGCATAGTTTTATTGCCGAATGCATAGGTTTTGCCACCTACCCGCGATTTTGCACGTTTTTCAAGGAAAAAACGGGGCTTACGCCCTCGCAATATGCCGCAAAATACCACACAGATTGATTATTTGAACTTTTCGCAAAAATCATAATTACAAGGTCTTTCGTCCAAGGGTAAATAAACGATTTTTTTCGTTATGTTTATCGGATTATATTGCAGCAATGAACACGAGCGAGATATACCCTTTTGTATATCTGCCGTTTACGCTTGCTTCTATAAGGATTTCATTCAGCGCGTCGATTTCTTCGCCCGCTTTGATTTTTATTTTGACTTCGTCGGACACGCAATCGAGCGTAAACGGCGTCCAGTGCGGCACAAAAACGTCGAACGACGATTTATCCGCCGTAAAGCCGTCGGGCAGCCAAAGTTTAAATCTTGCCGTGTGCGGAAGATTGCCGTACGCTTTTACGTTGTTTATAACTTTAAGCGATACCGTCTTTTCCTCGTTCGGCGTGATTTTTAAACCGCTTTCGTAAGTTAAAACAACCGTAATACAGCCGATTTTTTTAGAAAACGCGTTTTCTTTAAGCGAAAAAAGCGAGGCGCGCATGCCGTCGGTTTCTTCCGCTTTACCGTAGGGTAAAGGCAATTTGGCTTTTTCGTCTGAAGAAATCTCGGTTTTATCGCATAATTCCACGCTCAAAGCGTTAGTAGAATTAAGTCGCAAAACGGCGGGCGCGAGCGAACAAACTCTTTCGGTTAACTCCTTGCAGGATTTTACCGACGGAAAAGCAATGCACGGGTTTATAGTGCCTGTAACTATTTTATCGCCGATATATTCGCACCAGTCTTTGGGTAACCCCTTTTCGCCGTAAATAATGCCCATTATCGAGCCGATTGTACCTGCCGTGCAGTCGGTATCGTCACCGCAGTTAAGCGCGGTAAGCATGGACTTTTTAAAATCACCCTCGCCGTAAAGCAAGCCGATTACTACAAACCCTACGTTGGACGGAGCCTGAAACCAACCGTCGCCGATATCCGCGTTTGCTTTTTGAACGATATTTCTTGTTTCTATAGCCGTTTTACCCTCGTTAAAACACTTTATTACAAGACGGACGGTCTGAGCCATCCGGCAGTTTTCGGGAATTTTTGACAAACCTATTTCAATAAGTTCGTTTACGTCGGAAACGACAAACGCCGCGCTTTCGATTGCGGCGACGAACGCAGCGGCATAAGTGCCCTCGCCTGAGCCGTGATCGACTTTTGCGTCCTCCATGGCAAAACGAACGGCAAGATCGGGATAACCGGGCGCAAGAGTCGCCCAGATTTCCGTACGAATCCATGCGCCGTTGGAATGTTTCCAAGCGTTATCGAAATCGCCGCAAAGAGGCGGAATAATGCCTCTTAACATATTTTCGTGCGCAATACCGTATTCGTTCCAGTATCCGCTTATAAACGACAGCCAATACTCGCCGAGCACCTCGGCTGTAATGTTTTTTGCCCCCTCGGATTCGACCGCGTGCAGCCATACAAGCTGCAGATCGAGATCGTCGTTAGGCAGAGCTTCGCCCGGCTTAGTGGTAAAACCCGTTACGTTTAAAATTTCTCTCTTGCCCTCGTAAGGACCGCCTATCGTGCCGCCTATGTTTTTACCCGTCCAACAGGCATAGACCTTGCTTTTGTATTCTTCAAAGTTCAGTTTCATAATAAAAGGTTTAATAAAAGTTTTTTATAGGCTGTTGCCGTCGCCGATATTCGTTCGGCAACGGCAACGCTTTTTGTTTTGTTAGTGATGACAAATGGAATCCCTGCTGTATAATTATGCTTCGGTGGTTGTATCCGCAGTTATAACGGTTACGCCGTCTAATTTACGCAACATTGTTTCGTCGCTCATGGTATCGCCGTTATAACCTAACATAGTAAACGATTTTACTTTGACTTCAACATCAGCGTAAGTGTTATTAGATATGTTACGACCGAAAACAGAGTAGACGTCATATTTGCTTGCATCTATCTTTATGTTGGTAAGCTTGTTATCTTGCATAAATCTTCCGGCAAAGAATCCTACGCTTTCACGATCTTTTGTAGGCATTGTATATTCTACGTTGCTAAGGGTAACGCCGGTTATTTCAGCTCCGCGTACCGTACCGCCGAACAATCCGCCGTTATAATGTCCGTTATATTTGAACTTATCAAACTTGACGTTTTTAATAACAGCGCCTTTGCCGACATGTCCGAACATACCGTTTGTACTAACCGCAAAACCGGATATCGTGTGACCGAGACCGTCGAACGTGCCGCGGAAACCGAAATTTGCATCCCAATTCTTTACAGTACCATTGTAAGTCAAACTTGCCATCATAGGCTTAACCCAGTTTACGTTTATATCGTTAGCAAGAACATAATAACCGTAAATCGAAGTATTGTTATCGATATTAGTCTGAGTTACTTTTACAACGTCGAGATCGGCTATCGTACGAATAATCTTTGTTGCCAGAAGAACGTTCACGTTGAACGAATAAATGACGTTATTCTTAACGGTTGAAGCAAGTAACGTAAGCGCGCCCGTTTCGGTAATACCGCTTAAATCGACGTTGAGTTTGCCGTCGGTTAAAGCGCCGTTACCCAAGACTTTGCCGTTATAAGTTAAACTGACGCTATCTCCGATATATTCGGTTGCAAACGAAAGGTCGATTTGAGTTGCGGTCACTTCAAGTAAAATGGTTTCGTGTTCAAGTACGACGGTTTCGGCAGTATAAACGATTATTCCGTCGGGTACAATTGATTTGTCATCCGCGACAACTTCCGACCCGCCATTGCAGTAAACCACATAGGATTTAACTTTGATTTCAACTTTGGTATACGAACCTTTATTTACATCTGTTCCGAACAACGAATAAACATCGAACGCGCTTGCATCGATTTTTACGTTTGTAAATGTGCTTGCGCTAACCAATCTGCCGCCTAAGAAACCTTGATCCGCATTTCCGGGATTTTTATATGCTGATACACTGATATTTACATTCTGAACTGTGGCATTGAGGACTGCATAGCCAAACAATGAACCGCAGTACGCGCCGATATACGAAATGTTTTCAAAATCAACATTTTTGATAACCGCGCCCTGACCTATAAAGCCGAATATTCCGCCCTGACCGACTTTTACGTTTGTAATCTTATGGTTAAGCCCGTCAAATGTACCGCGAAAACCTTGATTTTTATTCCAAAACTGATCGGTCAAAGTTTTGATAACCTTCGACATATCGGTATGAATTTGCGCGTTCGCAAAATCTATATCGTTACCGAGAACATAATAGCCCTCAATAGGCGTATAAGCAGTAAGTTGTTCTAAAGAAATTCTTACCGCCGCCATATCGTCTGCGGTGCGAATAATCTTAGTAGCCAAAAGAACGTTCACGTTGAACGAATAGTACACGCCGTCTTTATCTGTAGTGGCGACAAACGTAAGATTGCCTGCGTCGGTCATTTCGCTGAAATCCACGGTAAGTTTACCGCCGTTTAACGCGCCGTTTCCGAGAACTTTATCGCCATAAGCAAGGCTTGCGTTTTCTGTAAAATATGCGCTTGCGAACGAAAGATCGAGTTCGGTGGTTGCTAAATCGGCAAGGATTGTTTCATGGGCGACTTCAACCGTTTTTGTAAGTCTTTCGACGGTTACGTTGATAGTTACGTGCGCTTTTTTGCCATCCGCGGCGGTGTAAGTAGCCGTTAAAACGGTTTCGCCTATAGCGAGAGCTTTAACGGTATATTCGGCGCTGCCTGTAATTTCAACAATACCTTCGGTCGATTGAGTCCAGGCCATAACGACATTTTCGGTAACGGTTGTTCCGAGCGTTACTTTGAACGAGAACGTTACTTTGTCGGGTTTGCCCTCGTCTTCCGCGGAGTAAAGTTTAAGCGAATAACCGCTTTCGGTTTTTTCAAGTACTTCTGCGCTCGTATCGAAAACAAATCTTTCGGCAGAGCCGCATGCGCAAGCGCGGTAATCGTTACCGTCTGCGTCGGTAGTCCATGTGTAAGCGTGGTTTACGGTAAGCGTTGCGGGATTACTTTCGGCTGCGGCATAATTGTTGTCGCCTGCCGTGTAAGCCTTAACATAATAAGTACCTGCAACAAGACCGTCGGCGGGAATATCTATATATTCGCCGTCAGCCGCGGTTGCGTATTTATAAGTAACGACCGTACCCGCGGTTGCGGTTGCGTTAAGAACTATATTCTGTTTACAAGTGACGGCATCGATCTCGAAATCGTTTATCGCGTTGTCGCCCTTTGTCATTTCAAATCCGGCAATAGCGGAAGCTCCCTTATAATCGTCGTCTTCGGCAACGGTTGCTTTTACGAAATATGCGCCTGCGCGTTTTTCGATAGCTTCCCATGCAACGTATTCGCCGTCGGAAGTGAGAGCGTAAGTATAAACTATCTCTGCGCCATCCGGAATATGAGTTGCATTAGCGGTTACAACAGGCGTTACGTTTTCGCCGTATTTAACATCTTCGGCGGAAACGGTAACGGCGTTTTCATTCTTTGCTTTTGTAATTTCAAAAGAAATTACGGCTTCCGCGCCGTCATAGTTTTCGGTCGCTTCTACATACGCCTTTACAAAGTAGGTGCCCGCCGCCGTGGGAACGTTTTCGGTATAAGTGCCGTTTTGTTCGGTAGCGTAAGCAAATTTTACTTCGCCGAATTCCGCATTTGCCGCAGGTACGTTTGCGGTTTCACCTGCTCTCCATCCGTTAAGCGTAAGCTCGCTTACCGAGTTTGTCGCCTTTGTAATGACAAATTTAAGCGTAAGCATAGTTGCGTCGGCTTTGTCCGGTGTTTTCCATTCGTAAGCGTTTTCGTCGGTGAGTTTTAACACGACGTTATATTCGCCTGCGTTTACGCCGCCGTTATTTTCGATAACGGTGTAAGCGTCGCTTGCTTCAACGGTCGCCGCCTGCTTTTCGCCGTTATAAACTTTTGAATTTATAACGGGTGCGTTGACCACGGTTTTGGCAGATTCACTGTCTTCGGAGCCGCATGCCATAACGGCGCATGCAGCGAAAACGATGCAAAGAACCGCCAGCAGTGCTTTGAGTTTTTTCATATTTTTCCCTCCAATTTTTCGATAACTTTGTTATCTTATATTACAACGCAAAATGCGTCTGAACCTTTTGTTCGCTTTGCCTTATGCAACGACGACGGTCACTCCTGCGGGAGCAATCTTTTTATCACTGCCGTTTACGTCTTTACCTTGATTTGCAAACATTGTGTACGATTTTACTTTGATTTCGACTCCGCTATAAGTGTTGTCTGCTTTATCGCCGACCTGATTTCCGAATAACGAATAAACGGTGCATTCGCTTGCGTCGATTTTCACGTCTTTCATAATAGCGCCGTCTGTATATCTCGACGCTAAAAGTCCGTTATCATGAGTTGTTCCCGTAAAGCCGATTACTTTTATGCTTATATTGTTTAATTCCGCTCCCACTATTGTTCTTGCAAGCACTGCGGAAAGATAGTCGTCATTACAGCTTACGTTTGCAAAATTAACGTCTTTTATTATTGCGCCCTTTCCTATATTGCCGAACAAGCCGTTTGCGCCCGCAGTAAAATTGGATATAGTATGATTTCGACCGTCGAAAACACCTCTGAATCCGAAACCGCCTTCCCAATAACCGGGTTGACCGCTTAAGTTCTGCGAAAGTTTTGCGTTCTGCACGTCTATATCCGCGCCGAGAACGTAATAACCGTAAATCGAAGCGTTGATTGTTTTTATTTTCAAAACGTCGAGATCTTCCGCATTGCGGATTATCTTTGTTGCAAGTAAAACGTTGTAACCGAACGTGTAATACACACCGCCCTTCTTCGATACGACTTCAAACGTAAGTTCGCCCGTTGCGCCCGCTTTTGTTAAATCTACAGTAAGTTTGCCGTTGTTTACAGCGCCGTTTCCGAGTATTACGCCGTTATAGGTTACTGTTGCATTTTCGCCGACATAATCGCTTGCGAACGAAAGATCGATTTCGGAAGTCGCTGTTTCGACGATTTGTCTTTCATGCGATACGCTTACGTCACGCGAATCGGCTATTTCGATTTCAACGGTTACATGCGAACCGTTAAGATAGGAAATCGCATTTATCGTAATACTGCCGGCGCCGGCATCTTGCGGTACGCTGATTACGCCGTTTTCAAGCGTGATGCCGCCAAAAAGATTTTCGGCTGTAATGCCTGCGTAACGAGTATTTACCTTAACAATCGAACTGCCGCCTAAAGCAATCATTTCGGCAATCTGAACGAATTCTATTTGCTGATGCAGGTCGATAGTTTCGATTGCGTGTTTAACAAACGGTATGCCGTTTATAACCGACCATACGTCTTCATCGAACTCGCTTATTATGCTCTTTAACGGAACGGAAGTCGAAAAATCGCTATAAGACGTAGCGGTATAAGGCGAACCGCTTTCGCTCAGGATTTTATCTGCGCGGGCATGGTCGCATACAACAACGAGATTTTCTACGTTTTTGGTTCTTGTTCCCAAAACTACGTTTGCAAGATCGGATCTGTCTTTATTGGTAACGTAAGCGATATCCGCGCCTATTGCGTCCACGAAACAGTTCCTGACCTTTGCGGAATCCGAAGCCCCGCACGAGAAGAACGCGCCCATGGTTCTGGGATCGCCGTTAGTGCTGAACAAATCCCTGTTTTCGTTGCCTGCGCCTAATTTTGCGAAAGTTATATTGACGTTTTCTATAAGTCCGCCGCCGTAGGAACAGATAAACCCGTTATTTTCCTCTACACCGGCGTTCGTGAACGAAACGTTTTTGATAACGGCGTTGTTACCCGTAAATCCGAAGATACCGCCGCTTTCTCTGCCGCTCGTAGCCGCTTTGACGGTAATTCCGTTTACGTTATAGCCGCGCCCGTCGAATACGCCCCTGAAGCCGTATTTTGACGGATCGTTCCAGCCTGCGCCGCCGAGTTTGTTGTTTATCGTCCATATTTCGCCGCTGTCTGTAAGAGAAACAAAACCTGCGTTATATTCAATATTTCCGTTGAGTACGAAATAACCGTCAAGCACGCCCGTGTTGCTTACGTCGCCGTTCGCGCGGGCAAGGCTGCGCATCTGATCGAATTCCGCTTTGTTGCTTATTATAAGCGTGTAAATATCCGCTGTGAACGTGTATTCAACGTCGGCGGTAGACAAAATCATCTCTCTTGCGCCGAGTTTATCCGCCGTTTTGGGAAGTTTATCCTTGTTGAGAACGACGTTCTTGCCCGACACGGAAGAATAAACGTTTACTCCGTCTAACGTAAGCGACAAAACGTTTTCGTTAAACGAGTCGGGAAGCGTTACGGGCTTTAAATCTTCGACCTCGATTTCCGGACGGATATCAAGCGTTTTAACTGCCTTTTCGACGATAACTTTTATGGAAACGGTAATGTTTTTGCCATTCGGCGTGCGGTAAGCGCCGATAATGTCGGTCGTACCGGCGGAAACCTTTTTAACGATATAATTTCCGTTTGCCCCCGTAATTTCGGCAACGTCGGGATCGTACCGTTCGGAATCGAGATCCCAGTTGATGACCGCATTTTTAACCACGCTGCCGCCATGATACGCCGTAAAACTTAAAGGCATTTCGGTTCGCCCCGCTTCGGCTATGGTGAACAATTTCAATTCGTAACCGTCGTCGCCGACCGTGATTTCTCCGTCGGGCACAACGGTCGCTATGGGTTCTATAACCTTTACCGATACGCTCTTATTAACGTAAATCCCGTTAAAAGTTGCCGAAACGTAATATACCGCTTCGCCGAGAGATTTCGCGGCAAAAGTAACCGTTCCGTTGCCTTTTACCACGTTGCAAACCTGTTCGTAACCGCCGGCTAACGACCATTCGATTTTAGCCCTTTCGGTTACGTCCTCGCCCCTGAATAAAACGCTGATTTTGCCAACGTAACTGTTTCCGTTTTCGACGGTGATTTTATCGGCTGTTTTTATAACGGGAGCGTAAACGCTGTCGGTTACGGTAAGAGCGCAGATCGCCATGGCTTTGCCCGACATTGCGATAATGTTGCATCTGCCGGTTTTTACGCCGAGAACAAGACCGTCCCGGTCTACCGTGGCAACCGAGCCGTCACTCGTACTCCACTTTACGGTTTCATCGCCGTTTTCTACGGTGGCGGAAAGTTTTATGGTTTCAAACTCGGCAACCGCCGCGGTTTCAGCCGAAATCTTCACGATGGTTTTATCTCCGCCCGAGGACGAATCGCCCGAACTATCTTTCTGTTTATCGCAACCGATAAGCAAAGTTGCCGATGCTACGGCAAGCGATATTACCGCGATTAAAGAAATAGCAATTTTTAACAATCTGTTTTTCATAATCGTTCCCCCTTAGTCCAGATTCCAGCCGGAAGTAATAACGGAAATAACAAAGTGTTCCTGATGCGTGGTGTTGCCCAGATCCTCAAAATCTTTAAGGAACGATTTACGCATTGCTTTAATCTGACTTGCGCTGAACGATTTATCGTATTTGGTGCATAAAACGTATCTGGGGAACAGAGATTCGATTAAAATATGCTTGGAAAGCGCTTCGTATAATTCGGAATCGGTATCTTTATATTTTAAAATCTCGTTTTGTGCAACGTCGAAAGAATTAAGCCAGCCCGTTACGAGAGCCTCCGGCCATACGCGGTTATCTGACAAGCCGTAAGAGTGAACCCGACCGCCGGTGATGTTTTCGTTGATGGTTAAGTTAACCTGTACTTCGTTGAAGTATTTACGCATGACGGGCGCGGCTTCTCTGAAATAGTACTTGAAGAATTTATCTACAAGTTCGTTATAATCGGAGTTCACGTCGAACATGCCCTTTGAGTTGATATAGTCGCGCAGTTTGGCAAAGCCGGGGTTATTCATGTTTTCCCACGTGCCCTCGGGGTAAATGTAGTTACCGCCGAATTCCTTGAAATATTTGAAGTTATCAAGCAATATGTGATAGTTGTTGTAAGGATACAAATATTGATAATAACTTATTTCATAAGACCAGATATAAAGGTTTGACGAACCGAGCCCTGCCCACGCTTCGATTGCCGAAGCGAATTCCCTGTTTTCCGCTTCATAGAACGAATGAATCCAGTTTGCCTTGGACGCAGCGAATTCATATGCCACGCCACGACCGCAAACGAGTTTTTCGGGTTGTCCGTTTTCGTCTGACACGACGGTTTTATTACCTTGCTCATCGAAGTCGTAACGAGTTTCGGGAATACCCTTGCCTTTTTCGTCGAGAACGTACTCGCCGTTTTTGCGCTGAACGGGCGCTTGCAAAGCTTCCTGATAGGCAAGAACTACAAGATTAAAAATTCTGCCGGGTTCGTTAGCGTCGATATATGCGTTAACCTTTTTTGCAAGGTCGTTCGCAAACGAAATCATCGCCCCGCCCAGAGTTCCGTAATAATCGCAACTTGCGTTACATGCCGCGCAATTGCATTTCCACGTCGTGTTTTCGCCCAGTACGTCGTTTTGCGATATGCGCATGTTCAGAACGTCGGGGTTCTTCTTTAAAATTTCAATGATTTTTTCAGACATGTGATTCAAAAGCGCTTCATATTCTTCTTTATCGCCATGAGCGGTAAAGCACGGCTGACCTATGCGGACGCGTTCCAGCCCGCCGCCGACGGCAGATCTTTGCACGATAGCGCCTTCTGAAAACCATTTGCTGTGATTTTTTACGTCTTCCTGCGTGAAGAAATCGTATAGGTTGTGAACGTTGCCGGTTTCGGTCTGAAGCATTCCCGATTTTTGCGTGAAGCCCATACCGTATTTAGCGTCGCCCTTCATTTCGTTGCTGTTTATACGGAATTCGTAATCGGGGCGTTCGGCTATTTCGATTGCGGGCAAAACGTCGCCCGATTTTTCGTAAATAACACAGTCGACGGACATCATATCGTAACCTACGAGCGCACGGAGAAGCGCTATAGCCGCAAGCTGCGCGCCGTTTTCGCTCGTGCAGTATACAAGCACGTCGTCACCCACGGTTTTAATGTAGTAACCCTGATCGCCGAGAATTTCCGCCTCCGGAACGGTTACCGCCGATTTTATAAGTTCATTAAGCCCGAAAACGATATATTTACCTGCGGACAGATTACATTCTTCGGCAAATTCCAAGGGGAAATTCACACCTGTCGCCGCGCTTAAATGTTTGGAAACAAACTTTGAAGCAACGCCGTACCCTGAAACCGACACAACGGTGTATTCGGTTCTTCCGTTTGCGGAAAGTGTGCCGACGGGCTCGTTATAATTGACGTTGACGTCGTGCAGAGTGCCTTCAACTTTATGAGTTTTTACGTCGGTAACCGTCTTTACATCACCGCTGTCGTCGGAGGTATTATCGTTTTTACAAGCCGAAAAAGCCGAAAACGTAAATATAACGGTTAACAAAAGAATAATTGCTTTGAATATGCTTTTTTTCATATTTTTCACCTTACCTTACGTTTACTTCGCAGCACAGCGACGAAGAGTTGCCCGCCGCGTCGGTTGCATACACAATAAAGGTATACTTGCCCGTATTTTCGCATCTGATTGCGTTTGCTCCGTCGACAAGTTCGATAAACTTACCCTGAGCGTTTATGATGAACGCCCTTACCGTGATTTCACTTTCGGGTGAAATGTTATCGGTAACTTTGTACTCGGGCATTACGATTACGTCGCCGACAGCCGCCGTAGCAGACGGAACTTTTGTAAATTTTATAACCGGCGCTTCCTCATCGGGCACGGTAACGGTTATGTTGGGTTTGTTGCGGTTGCCGACCCAGTCTACCTCCGAGATAGCGTATGAAACAGTGTATTTTCCGTATTGATTAAGCGTTATAACGTATTCTTCGTCGATCGGAACGTCTTTTAAAACTTTTCCGTTTTTATCCTTCATTATAGTTCCGTCGGGAGCCGTAACGGAAAGAGTTCCGTTTGATTCGGGAGCGAATACGTCGCTGCAAATACCGCGTTTTATAACGTATTCGGAGTTAACTTTTTGTTTTCCGCCATAGTCGCCCGATATGCTGAACGAAGGCGCGCTGTTATCCTGGTTTCTGTATGAAAGAGCGTTTTCGTTTACAGTTAAAACCATATAACGGCTGTCCGCTTTATTATCCTTAGTAGTTACGCCGATATAAACTTTATCGGACGTAAATCCGTCGAATTCATCGCCGTTATCGTATACGGTAAGAGGAACGGACATAACCGCAGAATCGTTGCACACTACGTTTAGTTTTCCGTTGCCATACGCTATTTTAAGCTTGCCCCCGTTTTTAACAGACGAACCTAAGGTATAACTTTCGGCGCCATGCGTAAACGTTATTTTTGCCGAACCGATCGTTGCGGTAACGGTGATTTTCTTTCCGCTTGACGCGTCGATTAACGAAAATTCAAACGCACCGAAATTGGTTTTACCTGCAAGCGTGCTTACGGCAACCGAAGCCTCGCTTTTAAGTAATGCGTTTGCAAAAATCCAGCCTGCGTCTCCCGAACCGGGTATAACCGCAAGCCCCGTGGTGTATAACGCGTTGTTTTCGTCACGAGTGGTTACGTTGATATCTTTGCCGTAAACGTAGTTGGACATGTATACCGTGTTGTCCGTTCTTCCGATGATTACGGGAACGTTGAACGCGGGATATACCGCACTGCCCGAGTAATAAGTTATTTCGGCAATATCGCCGTTACTATTGACTGCGGGAACGTATTCGCTGCCCGCTTTATAAATCTTTTCGCCGTTCGCATCCACGACTTTAACGTCGCAAAGCGCGCGCTTCAAGCTGCCTGACGTGTAATCGTTTGCATAAAGTTCGGGAAGGATATATCTGCCGCCGTTTATATATACGGGCGGCAAATTAACGCTGTCGACAAACATCGGTTTTTCGCCCCTCGTCGCATCGACGGTAATGGAAACTGTCTGCGTTTTTCCTATATAGTCGGTCGCTGCAAATTCCACCGTGTACTCGCCTTCGGTTTCGGGACGGAAGCCGCCGTTTACAGCGGTGCGTTCTCCGCCAAAAACAACCGAGGTTTCAACATTGATTTTTCCGCTGCCGCCGCTTACGACCGGTTCGGGAATTTCAACGTAAGTGCCGAGTTCAACGCTCGATGAAACGGACGGAGGCGTAATCACTATTTCGGGAACAGATTTAACCGCCTGAACAAAAAGTAATTTTCTTCCGATATTGCCGAAACCGTCTTTAGCCGTATAAACTATAGCGTATGTGCCCGTTCTGTCGGGAACGAACGATCCGTTTAAAAGGCTTACCGAAACAGGTTCTTCGCTATGATAACCGTAAACAACTTCCGTTGTAACCTCGCAAGCGCCTGCGTAATCGTCGTATGCTTTGGCTGTGGGAACAGAATACGCTCTGCCCACTTCGGCGCGAGGCATTTCTGCATAGTCACTGTCGACGGTGATCGCCGGAGCTTCGTCGTCGATAAAATTGTTATCTCTTAATTCGTCCGCCGACATGCCGAATATTTCGGTAATGCAGAAATTCGCGGTCGAACTTGAATACCCGCTTGCGCTTACCGTAAGTCTTGCTTTATCCGACGACCAGCCGCTCCATAAATCTTTATAATAGTCCGAACTGTCGAGATCGGACACTATATCCGAATTGGCATAAACGATTTTTGAATTATAATCGAAAGATATCGTGCCGTAACGCGAATCGGGTTTTACGTTAAACGCAGGGCCGGACCAACCGTCGCCCGAGTTGTTCTGAGCCACAAACGAAATGTAAAGAGCCGTGCCTACATCGTCGTTTACATGCAGTTTTTTGCCTTTTTCATAACCGACCATATCCTGACCGTTTCCGCCTGCCATAACCCACGAAACGCCTACGCCGCCGGAGGAAAACTGACCGCGGTTAACGTCGATTCTTAAATATTTCGAACTGTCGACCGAGTCGGTGAGAGTAAACGTAAGTTTATTAAAGTCGGCTGCGCCTTGATGTTCGGGCGTTATAAAGAACTTGAAAAGCGCGTCGCTTTGCGTAAGCGCGGCAACGTTTATTAGTTTTGTGAAAGTAAGTTTATCTCCGTTTGCGAGTTTTACTTTAAGCCCCGTGGAATCCGCGCCGAATTCGGTATAGCGACCATAAGCCACCGAACTTTCAGCGCTATTAACCCCGTAACCGAAACCCTGAACGGTAAAACTTTTTTCGTCAGAATACTGTTCTTTACCTATACTTGCATAGTAGCGCACGGTATAATTACCCGTTTCACTGAGTTTTACCGCTTTTCCGCGAACGACGTCGCCGCCCGGGAACGTCACGGTGTGAAGTGCTTTGACCGTGTTTGAACCGACGGTAAAAGTGCGTTCGGGAACGTCGAAAGTTTCGCCGTAAGCATAAACTCCGGCAATATCAACGTCGCTCCACACGGCGGCGTTCGCGCTTACGGCAAAAACCGCAACCATAGAACAGATCGCCGCGCACAAAAGGATAAAAATCATCGTTAATCTGCGTTTCATTCTTATTCCTCCTTTATTTTTTGTTTTATTTTTGTTTTCTGTGTTTTTTTGTTTTCAGCCTTTGACGCCGCCTATCGACAGGTTGCCTAACAGCCGCTTATGCGTAAAGCAGAACAGCGCGACCACGGGAAGAAGTAAAATAAGCGAAGTTGCAAGTTGCACGGGCGCTTTGCTGAACGGATATTTAGAAAACGTGCTGATCTGAAATACGTATTCGGCAAGCGTCGGGTGATTGGGCACGTAAACCATGGGAACCTGATAGTTGTTCCAGTAACCTATAAAGTTTATAAGCAATACGGTAAGGAACGTGTTGATTGCTATAGGGAAAAATATTTTCAACATAATCTGCGCGTCGTTTGCGCCGTCGATTTCGGCGGCTTCGCTGAGAGCCGCGGGTACAGCGCAGAACATGTCGTAAAACACAAGGAAGTATATACCCAAAAAACTCGCGCGCATTACGAGCATGCCGATCATTTTATCATATAGCCCGAGGTTCATCGACATCTGAATTTCAGAGGTCTGATTACCTACCACGGGAATTACCATTACCACGAGAACAAGCCCGTATATGAATTTAGAGAAAGCGCATTTATACTTTGAACACGCGTAAGCCACCACGGCGGTAACAAACGTGTTTACAAGCGCGCAGCCTACCGAGTATAAAATCGAGTTCCAGACTATTTCGCCGAAAGGCACAACGCCCTGTTCTTTCCGTATTTCGGCATTTTTTAAAACGTAAGGTATGTTTTCAAAATACCAGGGGTTGGGAAGTCCTACCTTATTACGGTTGAATGCAAGCGGTTCTTTAAGCGCGGTAAGCACTGCCCATAAAAGCATGCCTAACAAAAACGCGCAGTATAAAACAAGAACGATAAGCATTACGACGGTAAGAGACGATAATCTGCTTTTTAAACGCCTTTTATGAGTTTTCATATTCGCACCTCCGCCCTTAATCTTCGCTCGGTCCTATTTTATTGAGGAACCAACGCGCTAAAAACGTAAGAGGAATCGCCACGGCGGACATCATAAGTCCGAGCGCCGCAAGCGGCGGATATTGCGAAATATCGCCCTTTGCCTTCTGCGTTCTGAAATACATCAAAAAGCCCAGAGTTGCCGTGTCGGGTTTCCAGTAATAGTTGAAAAACGAAAAGTTGTTTATCTCGTTTGTAAAAATACCCGCAATGCCCGTAACTAAAAAGATCGACAAAGTCGAAAAAGTTTGCGGAAGAACAATGCTGAAAAATTCGCGCGGGGGGCTTACTCCGTCAAGCTGAGCGGCTTCGATTATTTCGGGCGAAATGTTTGCCATTTTGTTTGAATAAAGCAAAACGGTAGTGCCGAAACTTACGAACAGATTATAAAACATAACCGTCGCGTACCTCGTACTTTTTTCAGATAACAACGCTCCTTTGAGTTCTATATGGAAAAAGTTTAAAACGTCGGGAACGACGTAGTCGGTAAAGTACTTGAAAATCGAAACGAGAACTATGCTCGCTATGATTGACGGCATAAACAACATAAACCGGAAAAACATGGCGCCCGGTAATTTTTTGAAAATGTAGTATGCAAAAAGCAAGCCGAGCGGAACGCCTATTCCAAGCGATATCGCATACGACTTAAGAGAAATCAGAAGCGTTTGGGTAAGTTGCAAAAACTCATTTTCGTCGGCAAACCAGTTTTTAAAGTTATCAAACGTCCAGGAAAATATATATTTTTTCGTTTCTGCGTCAAGCGTGATGTTTCTGAACGCAAGAATAAACGAGTTAATGTTTACCGCGATATAAAATATGCAAAACTGAAGTACCGGCAACGCTAAAACAGCAACGTAAAACCAAAAACTTTTTGCGCTTTTAAATGATTTTAATTTTAATTTTTTCATCATTCAATCCCCGATAAGGACAATATAAAAAACTAAAGTACAGCCGGTTCGGGCAAGGCATCCGCCCTGCCCGAACCGCTTTCAAATTCAAAATTATTTCCAGAACGAATATTTTTTGAAGTAATCGTTGAACGATTCAAAATATGACGTACCGGTCGCGCCGCCTTCTTTTATTCCGTCTACAACGTTCTTGTAAAGCGAACCGTTTACTTTCGCCGAATAAACGACGTCATACTGGAGGTTGGCTATATTTGCGTTGTAGAAATTGCTCGAAGAGAATTTGTAGATAATTTTCGAGTTGGCAACGTAGTTTATAACGTCTTTGGAGAACGACGAAAGCTTGTTCATATCGCTTCCCATATCGTATTTGTACGCTTTGGGCGCGCCCGTCGTAACGGTGAAGTCCCTTAACATTGCGTCGGTGACGGAGAATTTTACGAATTCCAACGCAGCCTTTTTAACGCCTTCGGAAAGGCCGCCCTTAACGCATACGAAAGCGTTGAGATAGTCGGAATAAACGTTGCCCTGTCCTACCTTATCGGCAGTTGCCTTGGGGAGCGGCATCCAGCCGAAATTACGGTTGGTTCTTGCATACTGAGAACCTGCTTTTTCCATTACGGTAAATACGCCGGCCGATTCTTCCTGCCACCACGGGCCGTCGATAAGCATAGCGACCGCCTTGTCGTCGTTTAAGCCGGTTCCGAAATCATCGGTTCCCGCCATAAGGAATAATTCCTGGTTGTCGGTATGAGAAAACGAACCGGTGAATGCGTCTTTATTGTAATAGTTTACGTTGGTGATAAGTTTTTCGATAAACTGCATTGCATAGAGCTTACCGATCTGACGAGCAACGTCGTAACCGTTCGACGAATTGATCGCTTTTTCTTCGGTAACTATATTGCCGTTGCTGTCTTTGGTAATTTTACCGTTCGCATCCAGAACAACGAGATCTTTGGCAATCGTGCCGTCAAAATCATAGTTTATGCGCATTTGTTCAACGCCCTCGTAATCGGAAATAAGGTTATCCATAAGGTTTCCGAGGTGGTGTTGTCTGTATTCGCCGGGCCAGCATACGGGAGTATCGTTCGCGTTGAAAATTTCATCGCAAAGCGTGAAGAATTCTTCGTACGTTGTGGGCAGTCCGTCGTCGGGAGTTCCCTCTACGCCGTCGGGACCGTTCGTTTTCTTGGCGTTTTTGTTACTGCCGATAATCGCGCCGTTGGACTTATCCGCCGCGAGATAATACCCCTTCTTGTCAAAGAGGTCCTTGTTGTAGATTATTCCGTAGTTGCCGAAGTACGAAGGTAACGCATAATAATGCGTAGCGTTATCTTTTTTCGCTCCGTAATAATTGATTTGCTGTGAGTCGAGTTTCTCAAGAACGGTAAGCGCATCGTCAGCCGACGCTTTCGAATTAACTATATCGGTGAGATCTTCCAGAACGTCGATGTACTTATAATAATGTTCGTTTTCGAAGAAGAAAATATCGAATTCCGATTTCTGAATCTGCGCGGCGTTGAACTGCCTCATATCGGGCGTGTGTTTAACAAGAACCCCCGTTTTTCCGTCTTCAAACGAAACGTCTGCAAACGCTTTTGAAAAAGCGTTTGCAAGACGGGTAAACCACTCGTCGCCATATCCGGCGCCGTAAGTAAAAACGTTAAGCGTTGTTTTG
>OLGE01001895.1_pt1 | contig 19979 bp, 16 predicted proteins | sample 1605151 | NCBI WGS metagenome assembly OLGE01 (sample SAMEA3888912, study PRJEB22519) | human gut metagenome | biome: human gut; feature: human-associated habitat; material: faeces | place: Denmark | collected 2010
CATCATAGTAACTGCTATGAATCCCTGCTTTCTTGGTCAAAACTCTCTTTCATAATACAACCCCCTCATTTACTACATTTACATAAAAAGGAGTTTTGAATGGCCTGTTTTCCCATGATTTTCTGGAAATTATGTAAGGATTTATAGAAACACCTGTCTTAATCTCCAGTTCGTACAAAGGCCATCTGACCTCATTTTCTTCATCATAAGTAGGTTTATCTTTATCAAGAAGAACCAACAAATCAATGTCGCTGTCCTTCCGGGCATCACCTCTTGCTTCAGATCCATAAAGGATAACCTTTGCAGTAGGGGCAACTCTATGCAATGTCTCCTTTATCTGATTTACTATGTGCTCTCTTTTCATGGTCAAAATCTATTATCGATGCTAATATAACGATTTTAACTTAAAACAATGACTTGAATCAATAATCTTCTACCAGTTTATGTGCGGTTCTTAGAGAAAAGCATACGCTTGACTAACAAAAAATTTAGGGAGCTACATTTCTGTAACTCCCTGTTTTTCGTGTGGTGCCACCGAGAATCGAACTAGGGACACAAGGATTTTCAGTCCTTTGCTCTACCAACTGAGCTATGGCACCAAGTATTTTTCCTTACTTGAAGTTCGGTGAAGTACCGTTCTTTTCGTTTGGGATTACAAAGGTAGGCATTTTTTCTTACACTCCAAATTTTTCTTGCACTTTTTTCAATATTTTTTCGAAGTTTTTTCACGCATATACAATAACTCATTATCCCTCAAGGAATTGTCCAGAAACACTTTTTTTAGCATTTTTCTGCCATCACCAGACTCAGATATGCAACCTCAAAACCACATTAAGTAATATTAACTCAAACAATCAGAAATAACTCCCCTATTCCTCATCCCGGACACAGCGGACAGTGCCCCTGCCGGAACTATCGAGGGAAAGCTGGCCGGTATACTGCCAGATAAGACCCTGACCACTACCCTGCTTGTAATAGCCGGCACGGGCACCCGTAAAGAACGTATTGCTCCACATGAAATTGGAAGGCTTGGAAAGGAACATCGTCATCATTGACAATTCCCTTTGGTTCGGCACGCGCCAGGCACCGCCCTTGGCGGCCTTGCACACGTCGGCCGTGGCAGATATGAACGGCTGATTGTAGCCCGTATTGATAATCGAGCCACGCGCAAACGTGCCTGGCAAATCAGAAGAAGCCACGATGAACTTCCCGTAAAGTTTGTTGGTCGTATTCTCGCCACGCTCAAGAGAAGGGCTCATGGCCGTCGATTGATAACCGCGGAGAGCATCTTCAGCAAGAAGCATGGTAACCTCTGTACCATCATCCACAGACCTGGTCGCATAATATTTGTCAGCCGTCACACCCACACCAGTACGATTGGACTGCAGATTCCTTACACAACGGACCTTGGAAGCCTGACCCCAAGAATTGACGACACCCTTGCGAGAAGTAGAAACGCCCTCTTCAGCCCAGAGCACAGCCATATCCGAAGAAGTGAAATAATGCCAGAACTTCAGAGCCTGATCTCTGGTAAGCTTGTTTCCATTCATATCATAGATTCCCTGCTGATAAGCCGTCTTCAGCGCATCCCAGTCATTCGGATTGAACAGACGCGCTTCAGTAGGCAGAATCTCCTCACCACTCCAAAGACCGATGTACTGGCCCACAGAAGGAAGGTACCATTTGACCTCGGAAGCCTCTATCTTTCCATCGCCATTCTCATCACGATTACGGCTCATACAAGCCATAAAAACATCAGTGTACAAATCCTGGGCATTGTCACTACGCTTCTGCATCTCGGCGGATGTCGGGTAAAAAACAGAAACATTCTTCCTGGTCGTGGCAAGGCCGTCCCAAGTCTCACCGGTTCCCGAATAATTGGAATACTTCAGGGCAAAACCCTTGACCTTCTCCTCCTCCGAAACACTCTCCACCCCATAAGGCACAAGCGACGGGTCCAACTTATAGAAAGTCCAGACAGGCTCCTGCGAAATCACATACTTGGCCTCCGCATAAGAACTCATCTTGTCAGGACTCGTCTCATAAGTATTCGCCAGATACACAACACGCTCCTCAGTCCGGTTAGCATACTCAGTCCAATCCCTGTCACTATAATAATTCTCATCAATGAAACACGTATAATAGACTCTGCGCTTACCATTGACCTTAGCATTGAAATACGAATCATTGTCCGCATTTGCCATAAGATCGACAAACATCCTGAAGACATTCATCGTATTGGACAGGCCCGGAAAACGACAGACGTCCGCCACAGTACGGTCCGAATAAGTCTTCTGACCGACACCTGAAGTCGCGCCGGTATTCTTCACGAAATGCACCCAATAATAGTCATGTTCCGTCTTTCCACCCTGAGGATCAGCAAAATAAGCCTCCTTCCCGGCAACCGGAACAGCATTGAAATCACCATCGAAAGTCCCGACCTTCGCCGCATCCCTGTCCGCATCAGTCTCGGCAGCCTTATACGCAGAAGGGTCATACAAGCCATCCGGTCGAACCAGAAGACTCTCCGTCTCCCCGAAAGCCGTCTTGAACTTCACAATGTATCCGAAATCCCTGAGTCCCTGAATCTCCTCCTGAGTAAACGAAAAGACACGAGACTCATAATGACAGTCCACATCGAAAACCTCACCATTGTCAGTCCTGATGATCACCCCCTCAGCCCCGGGATTATCCTTTTCAATGATAGTGTTTCCATCAGCCTTCGCCTCAGCGACAATATCATCCACCCCATTGACAGTAATGGTATATTCATACTTGTAGTTCCTCACCACACTGAAATCCGAAAGCGACTTCCCGAAATCACCCAAATGGATGGTATAGTGCACATTACCAGAAACATCCCCCTTCTTGTACTTGCCATAAATGACAATATATGTAGAATTCACTGGAGCATTGACAAAAGACTTCACACCATCAGAATAGACATTCCTCTCACGGTCATTCCACGTCGGAATGGCAGAAGACGACGTCTGGATATTCTCCGGAAGATAGAAATTCACCTCCAGCTCATTCATGACCGTACGCGGCAAATTCTCGAAATCCGAATAAGATGCAGTCGCATTCTTGCCAATGACAGGAACCCGTCGAGGGACATTGCAAATCACATAATAATTAGGATCGAAACTAATCCCCGCCCCGGTCTTCACCGTAATCTTATTCTTGGAAACCGCCTTAAACAACTTAAGACGCTGAGCATCAGCAGAAACAGGATTATCAATCCTACCGGTACCCGTACCGGACTTCGACACATGTACAGGCTCACCATCATTGACATAACCCGTCATGAGGAAACAATTGTCCATCGGATTTACAGACTCCTTCTGACGCGAATATACAGCCGCGAGAAAATCCTTCCTGGTCAGGTCCGAATTCGTCGCATTCAGAATCCGCTCATCCGTAATGCTGTACTGGGACGTCACCGCATTGGCGATACCATAAATATACACATCCCCCGTAACCGCCTGAATACCGGAAATATACGCAGACTTGTCATAACCGGTAGAAGAATTACGGTCAGCATTGAACTTCAAGTCACTCTCCGAAAAAGTCTTGAAACCCACAAGCACACCGATCTTGTCGAACACGTACACACGGAGGTCATGGACAGCAACCTCATTGGCATCATTCGGGTCCCAGCCCTTGACCACCACCCGGTCAAGCTGCCCCGACAACACATTGAGAGACAACGATACAGCCTCCCCGTCACCTGCGGCGGAAGGAACCGTCTCCTTCGCGCAAGCGGCGCAAACGATTAAGGTCAATGCCAATGCAAATATTCTTTTCATAGCTTCATCAATTGAATTCCACACCTCCGCCATGACCGCCATTCCACTGCATGACAGTGACTTTCAGGTCAATGACAGTATTGCTGTAAGACAGATTATAGAGATAACGCTTGCCGGCCTCCCAGCGAGAATCAGGCGTAATGGCGTCAAGACTGAAAGATTTGTCAATGTCACGCTCCTCATCCTTATAATAAGTAGTCTTGGAATAATCGCCATTAGAGTCCTCCCTGAAAGTCACATCATAATTACCCTTATGGTCCTTATTATATATGAAGCGGCCAGGTGAGTAGTCAGATGAGTAGTCATACTCCCCCTTTCCGCGATTTATCGTGTAACTGACCGCAGAATAACCGCTTCCCCGTCCGTTATACACATATCCGATATGACCGACACTTTCCGTCACCGTATAACTGAACTTCAATGTCTTGCCCTCCAGACTCTGCGGCCACGCCAACTTGAACTCCCCCTTGTCCGAAGCCGTCCCCACTACGGAGCCGACATGATTGAACAAATCCACCTTAGCATTGGCAGGAAGAATCTTCACAGTCACCCCGTCAGCAACACCTTTTATATCAGAAACATTTGATAATGTATAAGTTACGGAAGGACAGCCGAAAATATCCGCATCCCTCGTCCATGCACCGGAATAGTCAATGCCGGCCTCGCCGCCGGACTGAATCTGCAGGGAAACATCCTTCAGTTTCAAGTCCCCTGCACTCTCATTCTTGAGAGTAAACGCAAATGCCGAAAACAAATGCTTAAAAGTCAAGCCAATAGGCCTCTTCACATCAGTTCCATCAGAGATATCAGTTCCTGCAGACGTGTCCAGATTACGCTCCACAACATTGGAATAAACGAAATCGAACTGCGGAGAATCCAGATTCATCTCCGTCTGCGGAACCGCAAAAACATGAGGCGCCCCTGCCTTACCGAATCCGCAGCCGTCGCCCCACAAAGTCGCAGGGGACAATGCCGGATCCACGCTTTTGTCATTGACAAGAACACCATAAAAACGATGGGCACCCGCCTTCGTCCAATAATAATTTTCAATGTCAGAATCAATGTCAATGTCTTTGCGGAACGGCCAGACTGCTCCGGCCCCTCCGCCGTCAGACACGACATACTTCCCGTCAATATATGCCACCGGACTGTCTCCCATATACACATCCCAAATCTGCAACGCATTGCCCATGCGACAGAAAGAGTCACCGTCAAGCATAGCCTTGGTATTCTGTCCGTTACCCCTGGCAGTCACGCATATGGGACTGCCAGAATTCACATCTTCCCTCTCTACCCGCACACTGGTGCAGGAGGTAAAGGCCAATGCGGAGGCAACGCCCAAAACAAACATATATTTCATATCAGTTATCATTGTCAAAACCGAAGACGGATGCCCACAACGCAGGCAAATTACTTATGCTCTACAGCACCTTCTGTGGTGACATTCTGTTCTTTCCACGGCTCAACTGAAGGTGCGATGTAAATCTGGTCATCAGTACCGAATGTAAAGTTGATATCATAGATATAATGCTTTGCATTCATCCATGTAGTAAGAGCCTGTTCACCCACTTTACACTGATTGAGATGAAGTACAGCTTTCTGCTCCACTTTTGCAGTTCCTGGAACATGCTGATCATAAACGATAGTGGCTACAATGTCATTTGTTATCTTCTGCGGGATTACAAGAGTACCGTTTGCATTGTTCTCCACATCGGCAGATTCAGCCGTTAGAGCCTGTTCTCCCCTGAAGACTACAATAGGCTGCATAGGCTGCGGTATTTCATTAGCATCAACAGCCGGAGTCCAGATGATTTCGTCAACATGTGTCTCAAACTTACCCTTTGTCGCAACATTATCAAGAGTCAGGCTCTTGATAGTGATGACCGGCTCGGTAGTCGTGGCCATACCCTCAGGTTTCGTAAACTTAGCCTTGAAAGTAATCCAGGACATGGCATGATAGAAAGTCATGGCCACATGGTTGGAGGCTGAAGTGTGTGACGATGAAGTTACCGGACTCCACATGAAGTCAACTGTCTTGTCGGTAAGACGTGACTGGGTAAAAGTTTCGTTTTTGAAAATGTCAGACACCACAGTAGTTCCGTCAGCCGTGAATTCATGTGAATCGACAGCCGCAGCGCCCTCAGCATCTGTAAGAGGCGAATAGGCAGCGAACACGAGGGAACCGTTCTTCGGCCAATAATATGGGTAAGCGGCACCATCCTTCCATCCTGCCCAGTCAGTTCCGTTCTTCTTGAACTGGACATTGTCAAGATAGGTTGACGCAAACTTGAACGCAGAAGCAGCAGAACCACCCGGGCAATCAGCCTGGTAGTAAGCGTACACACCCATAATCTGATCAGCAGGGAAGGCCGCATCGGTTACAGTTGTCTTGGTCTTGTTGATTTCATTGACAGGAGCCAATGCAATCTCTCCAGCAGGCTCATAGCTTACTGAAGACTTGGTGCAGGCAACAACGGCGCTGACGCCAAGCATTACAATAAAAAGTTTTTTCATCTTAAAAAAATATAAAATGTTGTTAAATGATAATTTCAGAAACGATATCTTTCCATTCGTCCACGTCAGGGGCAAGACCGCCTCCCGAACCGGGCTTGTCAGGCTTAGGAATCACGATGTCACCCGTCTTCACGCGGATTATCTGTTCTTTGTTTCCCGGGAACTGGGCCGACACATCGACATTGAAAATATACCCTTTGCCGGCGGTATCAGTAATCACGAGCGAAAGTATCTGTCTTTCAGCGGGATTCGGGTTCTGGCCGAAGGTATTGAAACCGGTCTTCAGCGTCCCGTCTGCATTGATGCCCTTCACGTCGAAATAGACAGTCGCGACATCGTCCGAGCGCGCCCCCGTCGAAATCCGGTTGAACTCCGACACACCGGTAATCACCGCCGAGATTGACGCGACATTTTCAATGCCATTGACCTTATCGACCTCCAGAATCCACGATTGGACGACAGTTTCGCAGTCTATTGTCAATGTTACTTCAGGAGAATCGACAGACCTTGCCGGAAGATCGACCTTGTTCAGTCTCCCCACAAAGAGATGGTCCGGGTCATAGACGATATGCTCGTCCTCGTCTCCTTTAGCGCTCTTGGTGCCACGACTCTTCAGTTTGCTCTTGAATTCTTCCGAAATAGAGTTCGTGGCAGCAAAAATCCTGTTGAAATTGTCGGGTTCCTTCACCAGAGTCACCTGAGTATCAAAGTTATAGGCCAACACATCATAGATTCTTCCCGGAAGGACATTGACCTGACCTCCGGAAAGCGGAAGATAGGCCTGGGTCACAAGATGTCCGTCGGAATGGTCGAAGAAAGCGACCCTCATCACGGACGGGTCCTTGGAGACGGTATAGTTCACGATGTCGCGGTCGAGATTCATCACGACATTGACAGCGTAGTCAGCCTCCAGAAGCGGACGTCTCCTGCATGAGGCAGCAAAGACAGCCAGCATCATAAGTATCAGAATGCCAGTTCTTTTCATCGCGCACCTCCTTTTATCTGACGTTTCACGATGAGCGGAAGCACGAAGGAGATTCCCACCCTTGTCGGGCCGAAGAATGTATAATAATTCTGCTTCACGCCTGGGTCCTTGATGAGGTCGGCCCAGTCGGATGTCGGGGTATAATGGCGTGCCTGTGTAAGGATGCAGCCCACACCGACATTGAACTCCATCCTCATCCATTTCTTCCTGCCTATCGGCATACCGAAAGTATAATCGACACCAAAGTCAATGTACTCACCCTGATAGCCACTCTTACGCTTCTGATAGTCATAGTAGCCGCCACCGGCATAAAGACCTAGAGCATGACCTTTCAGCTTATCGTCACGAGTCCACTCATATTTACCGTTTCTACCTGTAAACCAATACTTTCCGTCTATAAACCAACCCAGCATCTCACCACAGTATTTGTTACTCTTGGCCAGCCACCAGGGATACCAGTAATCGGCACCGATAGAGAAATGACGTCCGATAGGAATTTCCACGCCGAAGTTAAGCCCGGGAACAAGCAGATTGGTCCTGCCTGCAAGAATCATCTGGCGCTCGTACTCCGGAAGCACAGGAGAAACCGGTTCCGTCTGAGGTATCAATGCCAGACGGGGGGGGGTAGAAGGATAGTCCGTAAAATGCTTCTCCACGTGGTCGATTCCCGGATCCACCCACACGCAAATCCATGTGGCATAACGCAGCCGAGGCATATTTTCATCTATGATATGACGCCAGGAACGACCTCCGTCCAATGACTTGAGACTCAGCTTTTTGGATTCAGTATCAATGTCAGAGCGCAGTATTCCGAGGACCTGTTCCCTGTCTTCCTCATGATAGTTTTTCTCGATTTCTTCGGTAAGTCCGTCCCAGTTTTCAGGAACAGGATCCAGTTTGATTTTGTCTGCGGTGAGTGATGAGCCTTCAGGCACCATCTTGAGAAGGAAGGCTTTTGCCGACTCCGCACGTTTACGCGAAAGCCATACATTTCGGGAGTAAGGGCCTTCAGGAGATGCATAGGAACGTATGGTAATACTATCGATTTTCGGGGAAATGGACAAGAACTTGCGGATCTGACCAAGTTGCCAGACATTGTCGAGATATTGCCCGTCAATATCGACGCCGTTGAGACAATAGTAAATCGCAAAATTTCTTGCGACTGACCTCATCAGCGGTTCGTCATTATCTTCTTCCATCTGATTGGCAGTTTTGACGTTGTCGGAACTATCCGGTGTCACGGTGATATTGCAGAATTGCATGCAATCACTAGCCTGGAGTCGTAAGGAAATCGACATCAAAAGGGCTACAGCGAGAAGCTGTATCTTTGAACGAGTTCTCACTACTTTTACAAGTTTAAATTCTCAAGTATTTCAGGTGCCGCCTCATCCCCCGGCGGCCATCTTTTTCTAAAAAGGGAGCGCAAAATTACAGCATCAATTTCAGATATCCAATAGTTTTCCTTTTCGCAGAAAATACGCTAAAACGTTAATATATAAGCTGGTACACAGCAAATAATTGTCAATTTTACCTATTGCATTGTTTGTGCGCTGTAATCTATTTTACTGATAATCAACCTCCCCCCCCCAAAAAAAAAGAAGCCGCGCCAAGATATGACGCAGGCAAGGAATGTCCTATTTTTCGCTTTTTCTTATGAATAAATTTCTTTTAAAAAATTCTAAATTATGCTTTATTCTGACCGAAAGTGGCATCTAAAACATTTTGAACCACTTGAGGGAAATAACGCATTTCCAGGACATGCTCCTTTTCTGCTATCTGGTCAGGCGTATCGTCCACGCTGATAGGTGTGGAATATTGGGCAATAATCTCTCCTCCGTCCACTTTTGCGCTCACATAATGCACCGTCATGCCGGTCTCGGTCTCCCCTGCCGCCTTGACAGCCTCATGGACATGATGGCCGTACATTCCTATTCCACCGAATTTCGGGAGAAGCGCCGGATGCAGGTTTATCATCCGACGTTCATAAGCATTGATAAGGAACTCAGGAACAACGAGAAGGAAGCCTGCCAGAACGATGAAGTCAATGTCATATTCTTTCATCAGCGACATGAGACGGTTCTCGTCATTGAACTCTTTCTTCGTCATGACTGCAGTCGGCACGCCGAGATTTTTCGCGCGTACAAGGGCGTAAGCGTCTGGTTTATTGCTCAGTACCAATGCCATTTTGTAGTCAGTAGATTCTGCGAAGTGACGGATGATGGCCTCGCAGTTTGTTCCGCTTCCGGATACGAAGATTGCAACGTTTGTCATGTGAAGTGCGTTTTCAAAAATTTTCCGCGAAGATACGGCTTTTGATATTATTATGAAACTTTTCTTTGGCTGATGTTCCCAAGTAACGTGAGAAAAATAACCTGCTTCATATTAGAAGCAGATTTCCAGTGAGAAGTTCCCGGGCAACTATTGTGACAATGTATGCAAGAATTTGCTATATTTGACATTTTCTGTGTATGGTCATTGGCCGGCATCGGAGGACATTGACAGTGGATACGGAGAAGACATTGGCCTGAATCCGGCGCCTGCACCGGCATTGACATTGACATTGACATTGATAAAAATGAGAAGAAAAAAGATATATCAGATTCTGGCGGCAGCTGCTGGCGTTTTTGCGATGGCGGCGTTATTGTGCGGTTCTGCTCTCGCCCAGACGACGAAAGTCAAGGGACGCGTGACTGACGAATCAGGCATTGGACTTCCTTTCGTAGCCGTTTATTTTCTGAACACGACTATCGGCGTTTCTACCGACCTGGACGGCAACTATTCAATGGAGACGAGGGACTCGACGGCGAGTCTGCTCTGCGCGTCCATTCTCGGCTACGAAAACCAGATTATAAGAATCAGCCGGGGAGCTTATAATGAGGTCAATTTCAGGCTGAAGGAGGTCAATACTTCGCTCGCCGCTGCCGTCGTCAAGCCGGACAACCGATACATGAAATGGATTCTGAAGCAAATCGACAAGCATAGGGAGGTCAATGATCCTGAGCGCAGAAGTCATTATGTATGTGATACTTACACGAAGATGGAGCTTGACCTTACCAATGCGGAGGAGCAGATCAGAAACAAGATGCTGAGGCGTAATTTCGGTTTCATTTTCGATTATATGGACACATCGTCGGTTTCGGGAAAGCCATATCTGCCGGTCATGATTTCGGAGACGAGGGCGAAGCGGTATCACGGGATATCGCCGGAAGTGAACAAGGAAGTCATCGAGGCGACCAGGATTTCAGGTCTGAATGAGGACAATGCGGTTTCCCAGTTTACGGGAAGCATGCACCTGAAGACCAACTTCTACAACAGTTTCATCAATGCTTTCAATGTGCAGATTCCTTCGCCGCTGTCGGCATCTGGAAACATATATTATAATTACTATCTGGTTGACAGTCTGAATGTTGAAGGCAGGAAGACGTGGAAGATCAGATTTCACCCGGCCAAGGGCATTTCTTCGTCAGTTTTCGATGGGGAGATGAACATTGATGCGCAGGATTTCGGGCTTCGGGAGATTCATGTGAAGCTTTTCCGCGGGGCCAACATAAACTGGATACGCGACCTTGTCATTGACAGGAGCGATCAGCGTGTGGGCGATTCGGTGTGGTTCTACAAACAGGACCGGCTCTACGTGGATTTTTCCGTTACGATGCGCGACTCGTCGAAGCTGGCTTCTTTCCTGGGTAACAGGCAGATAGAGTACATGAACCCGATTCTCGGACAGGAGGCCAAGCCGCAAGTAAACAAGGTCAATACTTCTGTGCATATCGAGAAGGAGGCGGCGAGGCGTGATGATGAGTGGTGGGACAATGCCAGGCCTTACGCGTTGTCCACGAAGGAGCAGAATATATATAATATGGTGGATTCCATAAAGCATGTTCCGCTCTACAACAACATCTACAATGTGGTGAACACTGTCGTGTCCGGCTATCTGGAGACGAAGTATTTTGCTTTCGGACCATATTCGAGGATATACAGTTTCAATAAGATAGAGGGTAACCGTGTGCAGATCGGAGGCCGTACCACGCCCGGGGTCAGCAGGAAGTTCAGGTTGTCGGGATTTCTGGCTTACGGGTTCAAGGACAAGAAATTCAAGGGCGGCGGTTCGCTGGAATGGATGCTCAGCAGGCAGCCGACCATGAAGCTGACGTTTTCGGGAAAGAAGGACATGATGCAGCTCGGCAAGGGTACCGCGGCTTTCAATGAGACTTCCCTGCTCACGTCGATCCTGACGAAAAGGGGCAGTGAGAAAAGGAGTCTTGTCAATGAATATGCGACGAGGTTCGACTGGGAGATCAAGCCGTGGCTCAATACTTCTACCGCATTGGAATTCAGGAGGATATATTCCAATGTCTTTGTGCCGATGAGGCGTGTGGTTTCCGAGAAGGACACTGCTTTCGTGAATTCTGTCGGGGCCAATGACTTGCATATCACTGCCAGGTTTTCCAAGGATGAGACCGTGACCCGCGGCATTTTCGAGAAGTCCTATCTGCATTCGGACTATCCTATAGTCACCATTGACCTGCTGGGTTCACTGAAGGGAATCGGCAAGAATGAGTACAGTTATTTCAGGTCCGAGGTCAGCATGGATTACAAACTGAAACTGCCTCCGGTCGGGGCGTCCAGAATCAAGCTGACGGCGGGCAAGATTGTCGGTACCGTGCCATATCCTATGCTCAAGCTTCATGAGGGTAATGGTACATATATTCTGGACCAGAGTTCGTTCTCGTGCATGGAGTTTTATGAATTTGCTTCCGATACGTGGATGTCGCTGTTCTGGGAGCATAATTTCGGAGGTTTCTTCTTGGGTAAGATTCCGCTTATCAAGAAATTGCATTGGCGTGAGGTGGTGACTTTGAAGGCTGTTTACGGTACGTTGTCGGAGAGAAACAACGGTATCCTGGGAAGTGAGCATTCGTCTGAGGCTCCGCTTCTTTTCCCTAAGGGCATGACGTCGCTGAACAAGCCGTATGTCGAGATGGGTGTAGGTATTTCCAACATTCTCAGGCTGCTTCGCGTGGATGCGTTCTGGAGGCTGACGCACAGGAAAATCGAGGGGGCAGATGGTGTCATGCGGAAGTCGCCTAATTGCTTCGTGGCTACCATAGGTCTGGAACTGAGGTTCTGATATGTTTCGTCGGGTTGGTTTTCGAGGAAGATTTTGCAGGTGATTCTCGAAGGTCACAAAGTCGGGAAATACTTGAAAAAATAACCTGTATCATCTTAAGGAAGCATTTCGGCCTGGATACTTTTCTAATCAGGCATGTGCCACCTGCATGTTACTTATCCGAGAACATATCCATCCTCGATGACCTTCTCCTAATCTGAGGCAACTTATGTTTCATGTTACTTAGCGCAAAAAACGGCGACAATACTTGGATATCCGAAGAAAAGTCTATAAATTTGCAGTCCAATTTTGAATCAACTAAATTTTTAAGAAAATGAAAAAAGGAATTCATCCCGAAAACTACCGCCTTGTAGCTTTCAAGGATATGTCTAACGACACAGTGTTCATTACACGTTCTTGCGCCACCACAAAGGAAACTCTGATGGTCGACGGAGTTGAGTACCCAGTAGTGAAAGTCGAGATCTCTAACACCTCACATCCATTCTACACCGGCAAGGTTAAGCTCGTGGATACTGCAGGTCGTGTCGATAAGTTCTACCAGAGATACAAGAGCAGACAGAAATAATTTCTGCCGAATCAAATACGGAACCCAGTCTGATGAGTCAGGCTGGGTTTTGTTGTATTTATTACTGATAATCAAGCATTAAAAAGGTGGGAGTCAACATCAGAGGCCGAGGTTTTGTTCCAGATAAATCGGTTTAGCGGGACGAAATGGCCATGACTGATGGTTATGTCCCGAATAAATCGGTTTAGCGGTACGAAATGGCAATGGCAATGGCTGGTTTAACGGAACGAAAAGGCAATGTCATATGGTTTTGTCCCGAGAAAACGTTTCAAGTGGGACGAAACGTCAACGCTTACCGAGCTTATCAGGCAGGGCGGACCATTGACAGCGCTTCAAGACGCAACTCCGGAGAAGCTTACGACAGGCGCAAAATTTCGACCTTCTTGGCAGGAGTGATTCCGGACACATTCGCAGTAAAATTCTGATATTGAGCATATTACGAGATTAGAGCCACGACAGGATTCTGCCAAGACCACCTTTCATTAACACCTCTTGGCAAGAGACTTGTTACCTAATGAATTAAGATACAAACAATTACAGATGAATTTACCTGTCAAGAAAGTCGAAAATCACACGTATAATCTAAAGTACGGAACCGCTGACAGCACGTCAAGACGTAACTCCGGAGACGCTTACGCGTCAAAACTGTTGAAAATGAAAATCCGCCGACTACCAAGCACGACGGTTGGCAACGCCTAAGACATCAATATGGTCAAAGTCTGGTCCTACCGGGATTCCTACTTCATTCTATACGGCTGGTCTTCATACAGGGTGAAACGCTTGGCCTTGCGGACCCACTTCTGCTCCTCCAGCTTGACATATTCCTTGGCCTCCTGGAAAGAGATATCGCCGGAAAGATATGAGGCCAGTTTCTCGTCAGCCAGCTTCTTGTAGAACTCCTCGGAAAGCGTAAACTCAGGATAGACATCCTTGAAATAGCGTATCAGCTGAAGAGTATGGAGCAGCGAATGGTATTGAGTACCAGGCGTCAACATGATCTGATACCCGAAACATCTTTCGTCGGCATAACGTCCGGCTGACGGCTTGAAAGAACATGGACGCAGAAGAACACCTTCAGGAACCGGAAGACGGTCATACGGACCATGAGTGATGAACGGAGCACCGAAATACTCATACGGACGGGCTGTACCGATGGCCGGAGTAATATTGGTATTGTTCCACAATCCCCCGCCGCTATACATATAGCATGTAAACAGACCAGGAATATCTGACGCCGGCGCAATAGTCCACGGAAGAAGGTCCTTGTTGTAATCAGATGCCTGTGCAGAAATGACATGAAGAGGATACTTCGCGCCTATTTCAGCAAAGAACAGATTACACAGCTCGCCTAACGTAAGTCCGTGACGGTGAGCCACTCGCGGAACAAAAGCCTCGCACTCCGTCATCGGAACAGTACCCTCGACCACCCTGCCTGCCGGATTGATATGATCCACAATGTAAAGAGCAGGAGGTTCGTCAATGACCATGAGGAGCATCATAAGGCGGAGAACGTCCTTCGTATAATTAAAGTAGCGCACACCGACATCCTGAATTTCGACCACAATAGCATTGAGCCCTCTCAATGACTCCGAGTCGAAACCGATATGGTTGGTTCCAGGCGTAAGCTCGGCGTCCTCAGGCTGGAAAAGACGTTCCAGATTCCCCCTTTCCTTGAAAATCTGATACATATAACGGTTGCTGCTAGTGTCCCAGCAATTCTGGGTACAGAAGCAGCCGACCTTACCATCAATCAGAGCCTTGTCCAGCTGATCCTGGAGCGGAGTTGTTCTGAATGAAAACATTATCTATATAAGTTTCTCTCCAATGATTACTCGCCCTGAATGATTTTCTCAGCAACTTTGATGACATCCTCACCAAGCTTCACAGCCTCCTCCTCAGTCGGAGCCTCGGAGTAAATACGGATAATCGGCTCAGTGTTCGACTTGCGGAGATGCACCCACTCACGCTTCGACTCGAAGCTGATCTTGACACCGTCAATGTCATTGACATTTTCATTGGCATAAATCTTCTTCAGTTCGGTCAAAATCTTATCAATCAGCGACTTGTCCGAGAGTTCGATTCGGTTCTTCGCGATATGGTACTCAGGATATGTCTTCTTGAGTTCAGATACTTTCATCTTCTTGTGCGCAAGATTCGAGAGGAACAGGGCCACGCCGACCATGGCGTCACGACCTGAATGGATTGCCGGATAGATTACGCCGCCGTTGCCCTCTCCGCCGATAAGGGCACCCTTCTCATGCATGAGCGTAGTAACATTGACCTCACCCACTGCGGAAGAGTAGTATGTGCCGCCGTAGCTCTCGGTGACATCTCTCAAAGCCCTTGAAGATGAGAGGTTTGAGACAGTCACGAGGTTCTTTACGCCCTCTGCTTTCGCGCGTGAAAGGAGGTAATCTGCCACACTGACGAGTGTATATTCCTCGACGAACGGCTCACCGTTTTCGCAGATGAAAGCGAGTCTGTCGACATCAGGATCGACTGAAATTCCGAGATCAGCGTGCTCTCTTACAACGGTTTCGCTCAGGTCAACAAGGTTTTTCGGGAGCGGTTCCGGATTATGTGCGAAGTCGCCGGTCGGATCGCAGTTCAGCTCAATGCATTTCACGCCAAGTCTCTCGAGCAGGCGCGGCATGATGATTCCGCCGACAGAATTGATAGCATCGAGCACGACTGTGAAATGTGCATCCCTCACGGCCTGCGCGTCCACTGCAGGAAGCGCCATCACTGCATCGAGGTGTTTATCAGTAAAATCTTCGTCAATGATAGTGCCGAGATTATCTACATCGCTAAAGTCAAAGTCTTCACTGTCAGCACATTCCAGAACCGCCTGACCTTCTGCTGCAGAAAGGAACTCACCTTTTTCATTCAGAAGTTTCAATGCATTCCACTGCCTCGGGTTGTGTGACGCGGTAAGGATAAGTCCGCCGTCAGCACCGGAAAGAATCACAGATATCTCGGTCGTAGGTGTGGATGCGAACCCGGCACGGATTACATCTATTCCACATGCTACCAGTGTTCCGCAAACCAGGTTTTCCACCATTTCGCCGGAAAGTCTCGCGTCTTTTCCTACTACTACTGTGTATCTTTCGCCTGCGCCTTTAGGTCTGCGCTCTCGAAGTTTCACGCAATAAGCGTAGGTAAATTTGACAATATCTACCGGAGTGAGCGCTTCACCCGGTTTTCCGCCGATAGTACCGCGGATTCCTGAGATGGATTTTATAAGTGACATATTATATGTTTTTATTTGTTCTACGTTTTGTCCGCCCTTTTGAGATGGAGAGTTTGCTGCGGGAATATTTTATTTGCGTATTCCGAGGGCTTTCAGAACCAGTCCTTCCATAACTGCATATCCTTCAGCATTCGGATGCACAGTATCAGCGGAATAGACTGCCGGCATCTTACCATCAGCATCTGCAAAGGCCTCATAGTAGTCAATGACCTTGATTCCTGCCTCACTGGCATATTCTTTCAGCATTGAATTGAACTCCTGAACATCCGGAAGCGGATTTTCTATTTCCGGTCTCCAGCTGAGCTTATAGGACGGGAGCAATGTACAGAGAATCGGGCGGATTTTGTTTGCCTTGGCGATCTGGCACATTGACCTGATGCTTCCGAGCATCGACTTGAGATCCGGAGCATAGCCTGCGTTCTTGGCAATGTCGTTGATTCCGCAGAGTATCACCACGTACTTAGGCGCGAGTGAGACCACGTCCTGCTGCATTCTGACGAGAATCTGGGATGTAGTCTGCCCACTTATCCCGCGGCCTGCAAGATTATTCTCCTTGAAGAAATCCGGGTGAGTCTTCGGCCATGAGTCCGTGATGGAGTCTCCATACAGGACTGCAAAAGGTTTTTCTGTCAATGCCGAGTTCGCTTCAGCGTATCTTCCGAACTGTGCCCAGTCCTGAGGATGGTTCTGTGCCAATGCCATTATCGGCAGAAGCATCAATACGAAGGTTATAAGCTTTTTCATTTTTTAGTGATGATTTTGAAAAAGCGAAGTTAAAATTTAATCATGTCAATGACAAATTTTTGTTCGTCAAACGGGATAATTGAGTAACTTTGCCGCTGCAAAATGTGACCATGCCAAATATAACGGCCGTCAGGTTTTGACCGATTACGTAAAGAATAATTACGATTAACTGACATTGACATTATTATAAATATGATGAAAGCAGTTTTGACCATTCTTCTTCTGGTCACATCCAATATTTTTATGACGTTCGCATGGTACGGACATCTGAAATTGCAGGAAATGAAGATTTCGACCGGCTGGCCGCTGATTCTGGTCATTCTTCTGTCATGGGGTCTGGCGTTCTTCGAGTACTGCGCCCAGGTGCCGGCCAACAGGATCGGTTTCCAGGGAAACGGAGGCCCTTTCAATATCATGCAGCTGAAAGTCATCCAGGAAGCGGTATCATTGACAGTTTTCACAATCGTGGTCACTTTTCTTTTCAAGGGACAGCCTCTCCAATGGAACCATTTGGCGGCGTTTGCCTGCCTGATTTTGGCAGTTTTCTTCGTTTTTATCAAATAATTCACACTTTTCTGAAAAATTTTGCAGAAAAAATTTGGAATGTAAGAAAAAATGCCTACCTTTGTAATCCCAAACGAAAAGAGTGGTTCTCAAAACACTCAGTGAGGGAAAAACAATAAATGCTGGGTTCGTATAACGGTTAGTACTCAAGATTCTCAATCTTGCAATATGGGTTCGATTCCCGTACCCAGTACGAATTTAAAGACTTGCTGAAATTCAGCAAGTCTTTTTTTGTTTATACGACTGTCCAGCCGGGGCGGACGATACAGACATTTCGGGGCTCAACGTATTTCTGACCCCATCCCTACCAAGCCATAAGGAGGGGTCAGGGGGAAAACATCTGCACATGTCCATGTCACGTGGCCATCCGCGGAATTTTACAGTCATCTTGCCGGGACAAACTCCAGCAGGCGGGACGACGCCACGGCCCCCTTTGTAAAACATTGATAATCAAGCGTCATTTATTTTAAGCGTGGATTTCCGATGATTTTTTGGGCACTAATCCACACGCAATTTTACAACTACCTACAAATCAAGTTGTTACAAAAATCAATGTGGCACCGTCCCGACGGAAAGTAAAAGTACGGAACAGCGGGACACAAGGTTTTCCCCCTTACCAGGACAAGTTTGGCGACCATTTCAGGGGACAATTTAATGTTGTCAATTTTAAACTATTATCGAACTAACTCCAAGGACATTGTATATTATTCCACATATCTTGCTATATTTGCCAAAGTTGACATTGAAAACTTCAAGATTGTTTCATCATAACAATAACCAATCTAAGATAACAACAAATATGAAAGAGCGGGAATCCAACATTGAGGCCGCCAGAATCCTTGCAATGATTCTAGTGGTACTTGTTCATGCAAACTACTTTTCACTGGGAGGCATTGACAGAAGCGATATAATCGCATCTCCTTCTTCCTCATTCATGAGAATGTTTTTCGAGCATCTATGCATAGTAGGAGTCAATCTGTTCGTGCTGATTTCCGGCTGGTTTGGAATCAGACCAACAGTCAAAGGCGCAATCTCGTTGCTGTATCAGGTCCTGTTCTATTCAATATTGATATTGGCTGCGGGCATCATTATCGGCATCCCTATCCCAGAAGGTGAAATGAAAGAAGTGTTTTACTTCGGCTGTTTTTATTGGTTCATTCCTGCATACCTATGTCTTTATGTATTATCGCCTATCCTTAATTCCTTTATCGAGCATTCTACAAGAAATCAACTTCTCCATGTTTTAATTGCCTTTTTCTTTCTAGAGTTCATATATGGATGGATCACCAATAGTGCGTCATTTGACGGAGGATACTCCACCCTATCATTCATCGGATTATACCTACTTGCAAGGTACGTCAACAAATATTCCGACAAACTAAAGTCTATTAACCCAATGGTGAGCCTCGGAGGTTATTTCATCATGACCATTATCCCTACAGTCATCGCTTTCTTCGGAATTAAAAACATCGGACACGGTCTCTCTTCATACAAGTATTGCTCCCCATTTGTAATATCAGCATCCTTATTTTTATTCCTCTTCTTTCAGAAGTTCTCTTTTAAAAACAAGTTTATTAACTGGGTGGCTTGCTCTGTATTCTCCGTATATATTGCGCACCTGAACCCCATGATTGTTCCATTCTTCACAAAGACACTTAAAAGCGCATATGAATCACTTGACGGATTCACATATTGCATTATCGCGGTCTGCTTGGCCGTGCTTCTATGCTTGGTCTGCGCTGCCATTGATAAGGTCAGGATATCATCCTGGAAGTTTATAGTATCATCCGTATCCTCGATTCTGCCACAAAAAAAGAAACAGTTTCATAGGCTACTTCAAAACGTAAAATCAGCAAGTCAGACAGTTGATTTCAGTAACTGACCACGCCTGCATGACATTGACAGTGCCCAGGGCGGGACGACACCACGGCCACCTTTGTAATACATTGATAATCAGGTGTCATTTATTTTAAGCGTGGATTTCCGATGATTTTTTGGCCACTAATCCACACGCAATTTTACAACTACCTACAAAACAAGTTGTTACAAAAATCGATGTGGCGCCGTCCCGACGGAAAGCAAAAGTACGGAACCGTTGGACACAAGGTTCGCCCCTGACCTGGGCAAGATTGGCGGACATTTCAGGTGAAAATCCCAATCCCCTATACAAGGCCAGAAGCGGATTCTCGATTCTCACTGAGGAATGTTTGACTTTTCGGACAACCTCCCCCCCCGGAGAGTTCTGGCAGACGCTCATCAGGAGAATACCATAATCTGTTTCGTACCTGACCACGCCTGCATGACATTGACAGAGCCCGGGCGGGACGACGCCACGGCCACCTTTGTAAAACATTGATAATCAAGCGTCATTTATTTTAAGCGTGGATTTCCGATGATTTTTTGGCCACTAATCCACACGC
>OLGE01001900.1_pt1 | contig 19947 bp, 12 predicted proteins | sample 1605151 | NCBI WGS metagenome assembly OLGE01 (sample SAMEA3888912, study PRJEB22519) | human gut metagenome | biome: human gut; feature: human-associated habitat; material: faeces | place: Denmark | collected 2010
TTTTTGTTTATGGATCACCGTTGTATCTTATTGAAATTCTACATCAAACCACAACGCCGGGATAGTTATGTATTGAAAATGCGATATTTACAGAGTTTTTCAAACTCTTAAAATTCAATTCGAACGTCCGACGAAGTCGATTCAATGCGTTTTTCACTATTTCAAAGAACAAAGTTAAGTTATTTCTTTAGAATAGCTCCAACTGTTGGGGAATTTCTGGTTTTGATTGTTCGATTTTGCCCCAAAAATTCAGTATGGCGCCATATTGTTTATCCGTTACGGCAAGCAGACTCGTATAACCCGACGGTGGCATCGAGCGACGAACTCGATTGATGTGTACTTGCATATTCTCTTTCGATGCACAGTGTCGGACGTAAACAGAGTATTGCATCATCGAAAAGCCGTCTTTCTCTAACGCCTTACGGAATTGTGCCGCATGACGTCGTTCTGTTTTGGTGTTGGTGGGCAGGTCGAAGAAAACAAATAGCCACATGATCCGGTATGCATTCAATCGTATTTCTGACATCGAATTATTTCAATAAGGGATAAACTATCTTTTTTTGTATGCCGGATAGACATTTTGCCATAGAGGATGACGTAAAAGTGAGTCCGACATCGAGCGGACGCATGACTTTGTCAAAATGTGTGTCGACAAACAGAATGCGCAATAGTTGGCCTTTGACCTCTTTGGTCAGTTGTTCGTGTCCTTGGTTATGAAGATTATAGACCAACTCGTCGACATAGGGTCGATAGGGCTCCATCAAGTCGTCAGCCAAAGGGAAGGCATTGTAACGGTTGCGATGGAAGATCCCGAATGCGGGAAATAGCCCTGATCCCATGATCGAACGTGTGACGGCAGCTCGCAGGATCGTGTAGCCATAATTGAGTAGGTTGTTGGGGGGAAGACCATCGCGTGATCGAATGAAATCAGTGCCGAATAGCTCAGACCAATAAATTTTGGCAGCTATTCCTTCCCTATTGTCTGCGTCGGCACTTTTGACATTCATGTAGTAGGGTTTTAATTTGCTTCCGTCGCGGCCTAATTTCTGTAATAGGGCTGATTGGTTACGAATTTTGGCTTCGACGATCTGTTTCCACAATCCTTTTTTCAGGGGTTCGCTCGCTTCGATTTGTGAACGGTAGCTTTCGCCTTGCGTTTTGTTGGAATCCAGATTCATCAGCATGGCATTTGGCATTCGGTTCTCTCCGCAGAAGATCACAGCGACGTTATTGTCGGACAAGGCATTGAGCAGAGGAAGAGTGATCGAGGTTTGTTGGTCTTCGAGAACGACAAAACCGATGTCTTCGATCGGGACACTTTTTTGGATATCGGGAGCTTCGCGGGTATGAATGACCATCTGCCCGTTCCGTAGATTCAGGCAATATGGTGTCGAAAAAAAGAGGGCACGTTTTAACATGGCATGCTGTGTTTGAATATGATCTCACCCGTAACGGTCAACTCGAAGTCGTAACCTTCGACATAGGCATTAAATTGAGTGTGTAATAAAGAAATAACGGGTCTATATTCTTCTTGATAGGTCCATTCTCCGTTTTTAGCTTTTAACTCTCCGGCAGGTCGGGCCTCTTGGTGGTGTTTTAGAGTTAAAGTTCCATATCTATATTTTTGTTGTAGGGTTAATACACTCATCCCGGTTACCTTATACAGTCGTTTTACCAACTCAGCACGGGTGCATTCGTAGAGTTCCGCCGGGGTGTGTTCGTAGAAAAGCACCATGGTGCCCGTTTTCAAGATATACTTGAGCGGATAACCATTTGTATCGGCAATCGGAACCAAATCGGGACGATCGTCACGGTCGGCACTCGCCTTGAAGTATTGGGCTGCTTCCAGATTGCTGACGATCTCGAATGATCTTTTGGTCTTACCCTTTTTGTCCACTCCTTCGTAGATAGCCATACAGTAGTTGCTGTCGTTGACGACATGGTAATCTTGCTTGTATTCCTTATCCGATGGATCCCGCTGCTTTTTTAATGATATGGGTTGCGTAACGGTTGGTGTGAAGATGCGGACTTTGCGGATGGGGACACGTTTTTCTCTATTCATCCATATCGTGTACTCGGAGGTATTCATTGCGGTTTTGAAGCCGACCTCGTCGATTGCTTCCTTGATACGGGCCTTGACAGCTTCGTCAACGATCTTGTCTACATCGGTCGGTTGAAGCTGTTCGAGCGGCTTGCGGACAACATAGCGGATCTCGTCATCGCGTTTGATAGCCCCGTAAAAGGTGTCTTTGTGGAGCAGGGCTCGGGCGGTGTCCCCTTGCATGTAGATGGGTTGACCGGCATCATTCAATTTAACCTTGCCCCGAATGCGTAGTTTTTTACGGGTTTGCTTGGGCATATTGTCGGCTGTGTGATGCGCAACAAGCAGTTCGTTTGCCACCGACTTGACGTCTTCTGTAAAGGTCGGCCATGGCTTTTCAAAGTGGGGTTTCGGACCTTTCCCAAAACGAAATTGCTCTTCTGCGACGGTATATCGTGCCCAACGGTCATACTCCTTACGGCCGATGCAGGCAATCGTAATGGCATCGATGCAGTGGTGCACGTGGTTCGTACGCTCCTTTTTTGTGTACTCTTCCTGCAGGCCCCACATTTTCCGGAACGCATCGGTCGTGGACCCTTTTACCGTATAGATTCGATTGAAGACGGTTTTCAGATAGAAACGGGCGTATTTGCCGATGATACCGATGTCGACACCCTGTCGGTTGCTGAATCCTTCGGGAACTTCGGTCATCGTGAAACGTTCATATTTGCCACGCCAATAGTCGAGATGCATTTGCAGAAAATGACGTTGTTGGATGGCCGCATCTTTTTGTTCTTTGGTCGTTGCACTATCCTTTTTGCGAGTTTGAATCGCAATCTGCTTCTTTAATGATTCGATCCGTTCTCTCCAGCCGAATGATTCGATTCGTTCCAGAATCTCGGCGTGATTGGACAATTCGGAGGGTAATTTGTTTTGCTTGATTTCTCGGTTGAAATAGCTTTTACACAGGGTTTTGTTCATTTGGGAGTCGTCGCCTCCGCGCGCAAGAGGCACGGTATGTTCGATGTCATAAACCGGTGCAGATCCGATAAAAGCCGAAATGCAAATTGGTTGTCCGGTGTAGGGACAAGTGTGATTCTGTTCCTCCCAGAGACGATATTTGAGAATGTCGTCCTCTGAAGGTTCGATCTCCTTGCCGGTTTCGGTCATATAATGTTTGCGTATCTCTTCGGCATATTTTCTATTTTCGGCTTCCCGCTCGCGTTGGTACTGTTCAATGGCTTTGCGGCGGTTGGCATCGTTCAGTTTCCGGGCAAATTCGATGTTGATTTTTGTATCGCGATCGATTCTGCCTTCCCGCAACAGCTGGTTGACCAAGGCCCGCATGCGAAACAGAGCCCGCATGGCCATCGGATTTCGGATCGATGAGGTGCGTGGAGAACCGAGCTGCAAGATGCCTTCGGCATTGGGTTGGGCGTCGCGGTAGGTTTCGGTCTTTGACGGGTGGTACAGTCGGTCCAGACGAGAGGTATCTAATCCGTGTTCGTCGAAATAGTCGGCGATACAGGCCTCTTTGGTTTTGTGTCTGTTCAGTGGGTTTGTCTGGAAGTCCAGAAGCAACGATGCAATATCTTGTTCGATCTGGAGCCGTCGGGAGCTATTCGCAAACACCTCTTGGGGAAGGGTTGCTTTGAGGTTGGCCAGAAAAACGGCTTCGTCGTAACGGTAGCCACGACGCAGATAGGGCAATATCTTGTTGATAGCCTTCAGGCTCAGCGCTGCATAGTCGCTCGGTATTTTAATGGATGTAAACTTTTTCGCTTGGTCTTCGGATAGTTGCAACTTTTCGCAGGCCCATGCCTGAAGGCAATCTTCGTCTTTGAATGAGATCAGGGCATGCCACACGTCATTAAATATTTGGTCTTCGGTTTTGCCCTCTCCGAGCCGATACAGGCTGCACATTTCCGGTAGCCAGTTGTCTCCGAAGAGAGCGATGAGCGATGCCGTTACGGGGCATCCGGAAACGGTGGTCGATCGTGAGAAATTGAACCGGTATGGAGCCTCGTTGCGGTCATCCTTGCACGCATATCTCCCTTTTCCGGCAATTTTCCGGGCGATCTCTTCGAAATCGAAATAGGGTTTGCTTTTGCGTAGGAAGAGAGGGGTGATTACCTTTATTTCTTCTTGTGTCAATGGTCGCGGAGCGTTGTCTTGGGGGCCCTGTATGCGGATATTGTTCATGAAACACAACATCCGATACTCTTCGAAGTGCGGATGAGAGACCGGACAGCGGCTTTTCTTGGGTTCGAACGTACATTTGCCCACGAGCCCCTTCTGCGACTTGAGGTCTCTTTGGAAAAAGATTGCCCGGTGCAGCTCTTTTCTCCACGTTTCGGGTAGTTGCTGGCGTTCGCATATGGCATGGAATTCTGCCAGATAGTGTTCGTTGCGGGAGGTGTATTTTCCGCGAATCCGCTCTTTGTTCTGATATAGCCGATAAAAATATTCACCGAGATATCGGCAGCCTGCAGCAGCCATCTCGTCCGACAGGTTCTTGATGCTGCTCTTGACTTTCCCCTCTTCCTTTTCATCCCCGGCATCCTTTCGGTTGCTGAGAAAACCGCGTCGCTGAGCCAGATGATAGATTGCCCGTCCCAGCAGATGGCGCTGCTGGCGGATCGAAAGGTCGAGTTTTTCGGTCAAGACCCGATACCGGTCGTGGTAGGGGTTGCGATCCAGATTGTCGTCGGTACGTTGCCAGAGCAGAAACTCTTCGTCGAGCGGATAGCGTTTCTTTTTTCGCCATAGGGTCAACTGTTCTTCGGTCAGGGATGGGCACAGATCATGCTCCACGAGCACTTTGAGAAGCTCAATCTTTCGTAGCCGACGCCGGAAATAGTGGCGGCGCGAGGCTCTTGCCTGAGTCCGGTCCTGTACGGCAGGTTTTTCATTGTTTTTGTCCCGGAGAACACCTTCCTGAAAGATATCTACTCCTTTGTCTATTAACGTGTATCCGCTTTCGGTCTCTTCGACGATGGCCCAGCCGAGTGAGTGGGTTCCGAGATCCAATCCCAATATTTTGTCCATAAAAAGAGAGGTTTTCTGTAAAATTAAATAAAAAGTTGCAGAAATCCGATTTTTTATATAAATTTGTAGAGTAAGACTTCTACATCTTACCACAATAAGGCTACATGCCGAAGGTTTTTAACCTATTGTCTCCGCGTACTCCGTGGAGACTTTTTTGTGAATTGGGGGCACCGTTTTGAGGTGTAGGCATATAGCGGACTGGGACCGGAAAGAGCGACGATGAAGCGATTCGGGCACTTTTCAGGAGAGGCCATGGCCAAAGCCACCGTTTTTTAGATTTTGCTTTGGGAGTATAATTGCTCAGTATAGGAGGCCGTTGAGGCTCCTATACACAAGTGGGAGGAGAAGAATACTTGCTTCTCCACTGCCCTACGCAATCGTTTTTATTGATTTCTGTGCAACATCTTACGGAGGCGGTTTTTCAGTTTGTGTCTGTAATAGCGGTGGAATTCGTAGGTCAATCGCGTAAAAGATCCTTTGAGTTGTAGGTACTCGGGATCGATATGTGCGAGCCGTGCATATTGTTCGAGGATGTAGATGTAGGCAGCGGCGGAACAAGAGAGTCGTTGCAGATTGATCAGGCGTTGCTGTTGGGTCAGAAAAACACCGAACTTCATCCGGTTCGTATCGATAATCTGAAAGTCGTATCCTCCCGAACCATTCTCCTTGTAGAGGATATTGCCGATGTGTAGGTCTTTGTGGTGGATTCCTGTCTGGTGCATTTTATAAAGAAATCCTGCCAGCATGTCGAGGATCGGGCGGGTTTCTAAATTGTGGGTAAAATGTTCAGTTACGGGACGTACCGGATGATAATCAGAATAGGCCGAGACAAAATAACAATCTTGCAAGATACCTCGTTTCCGGATTTCGACGAAAGCGATCTCTTCGGGTGTATTGATGTCCAACTGTCGCAATCGGATGGCATTTCGAAAGGCCCTTTCTGCTTTGCTTTTCCGTATGGATGCGCTATATATCAGTAGATTGAAGTACGATGGAGCTCCAAATCGTTTTACGACGATCCGTGTGCCGTTCACCTCGAACAGTTTGACAATGTTGCGTTTGTTATACAGTATTTCCCCTCCTTCGTTGAAAGTTCCCCCGACTGTGAGTTGACGCAAATAAGATTCCAGATGAGAGTATTTTGGGTTTATCTTGATGTGTATCATATTGGTAGTTATTGTTTTAAGAAAAATGCATTGGGTTAAACAAGGGGCAAAGCATCCTCAAACGATGCTATATCGTTTGTTCAATGTATAAGATTATGAGTAGGTTCAGATAGTGGGCGGAGCTATTCTAATTTTCCTGTCGCACGTAAATAGTCGGTTTCGTAAATCTTGTATTGAGTTTGTGCTTCAATCAGGTTGCTTGATGCCTGTTGCCACTGCGACTGGGCGTCGAGCAGATCGGTAAGTGGAGCCATCGATGCCGCATAACGGTTCTGCATGACGCGAAGGTTCTCTTCGGCTTGGCGGAAAGCGAGATCGGCTGCCTCGATCAGCCGGAATCCGTCCTCTACGTTACGAATGGCCTGCTGCACTTCGAGGTCGAGCAGACGGGAGTTTTTTTGCATCTCGAGACGGGCGTTGTCGAGGTCGAACTGGGCTTTTCGTACTTTGTTGCGCCCTTCGTTCCAGTGAAAAATAGGGATCTTGACGGCCAACATCGCGATTCCGATACCATCACGAAATTGTTGGGTAAAGGGGATCAGGGTTCCGTTCCCGATGTCGGCCGTACCTTTCAGTTTGATGTTGCCGTAATAGGTGTATCCGGCACTGAACCCAACGGTGGGCAGCATGTCGGCTCGGGTCATACGGATCTGCTGCTCGTTGGCTTCGATCTGTTTTTCGAGCAGGCGCAGCTCCGGACGAGAGTCAATGTCGGCACTCAGCTGACTCGGAGTCGTAACGGTTATCAGGGTATCGGTCGGAATGAATTCCGTATTGGAATCTACCCCGATAATGCGGCATAGCGATAACCGACACAGGTCGGCTCCGTTACGGGCCCGTTGAAACTGGTACAGGATTTCGCTGCGGCGGGCTTCGATGCGAAGCAGGTCGTTGTCTGTTGCCATACCGGCCTTCAGGGCCGTTTCGGTTTGGTGAAACAGGGTGTCCATGAGGGTTTTATACTGCTCCGTCATTTTGACCTTCCGCTCAACGGCGATGTAGCTCCAATAGGCATTGTCGGCCTCGGCAATCACCTCCATGCGGGTCATCCGCCGTTGTTCGGAGGCAACCGCTTCACCGATTTTTGCCAGACGCCGCCCGGAGGAGATTTTCCCTCCCGTATAGATGGGCTGAGTCAGTGAGATACCGGCCATGTAGGTTCCCCGCATGCGAAGCTCGCTGCCCATCATGTCGATGTCGGGGAGCATATAGGCGCCGAGGGCAGAACCTTCGAAGTTGGGAAGGGAGGCCGAATTGGCGATTTTGCGGTCAAGACCCGCTTGTTGGAGTGCGTTTTCGGCCTGCTGCAACTCTTCGCTGTGGGCCAGAGCCCGTTCGCGGCATTCGGCCTGAGACAGGGAGAGAGGCTCTTGTGCAGGTAATGATGCGGGTAACCCCATAAGGGCTATACCCAAAAATATGATCGATCGTTTCATGACTATTGCATTTGAATGGGGGTCGTTGTTTTTTTGATGTGGAACAGGGCTGTGTAGAAGAGCGGAAGCAGAATCAGGGTAATGATCGTACCTACCGTGAGTCCACCCATGATCGTAATGGCCATCGGGCCGTACATCGGATCGCCTATCAACGGAATCATGCCGACGATGGTGGTCAGAGAGGCCATCAGTACGGGACGGACACGAGATACGGTTGCTTCCACAACGGCACGATACGGAACAGCTTTCTCTTCGGTTTGCAACCGGTTGATTTCGTCGACCAGCACGATGGCGTTTTTGACCATCATACCGATCAGACCCATCATACCGATGAGGGCCATGAACGTAAAGGGTTGTCCGGTCAGCAGCAGTGCGGGGGTGATGCCGCAGAAGACGAACGGGAAGCAGAATATGATCAGCAACACCTTCTTCCAGCTATTGAAAAGCAGCAACAGGATCGCCAGTACGATGAAGATGGTGATCGGCATGTATTTCATCAGGTTTCCAATCGCTTCGCCCTGTAATTCGCCTTCGCCGACCCAGCGCATTGAGTAGCCTTCGGGCAGTGCGATCGACTCTATGTCGTCCTTGATCATGGATACGACCTTAGCGGGTGTGGCTTCGTCGATGTCGGGATTGGGGTCGCATTCGGCCTCGATGGCTCGCCGTCCGTTCAACCGGAGCACGACGGGTTCATCCCAGTCGAGATGGATGTCGTTCACGACATTTCCCAACGGAACCGATTGGAAAATGCGGTCCTGCAGTTCGCTCATGCCCTTCCCCGAGGCGAGCATGGCTTGCATCTCCTCGTTCGTCATGCGGACGTTCATGGTGCTCCAAACGGGAATCTCCTTGAGGTCGGTTATGCGGCTGCCGTCTTCGTTACGGACCTGCAGGTTGACCTTGACCATGCGGTCGTGGTCGTTCAGCAGCCCGACGGGCAGACCATCCGTTGCGGCCAGCAGTGCGTTCCCGATGTCGCTCCGCCCGATACCGGATCTTAGAGCATCTTGTTGTACGTATTCGGCGACAAACGCTTTCCCTGTGGGTTTCCAGTTATTCTCTACGGAATAGGTGTCCACGTATGGGCAGCGGCGCATGATTGCTTCGGCCTGAGCACTCAGGTTGCGCAATACCGCCGGATCGGGCCCCGTGAATTCGACCTCGACGGTGTGCGACGAGGAGATCGAGAAGTTGTATTTTCGGATACGGATGTAGGCATCGGGGTATTTTTCCCGCAGTTCGCGCCGTACGATGGGGATCTGTTTCATGACGGTTTTATAGTCCTTGCAGTCGACCATCAATTCTCCGTAGCAGTCACCCCCGGCGGTCATCGGACGGACCAGACAATAGTGTGCCGGAGCGCTGCCCATGCTCACCGCAACCCGTTCAATGTTCGGGTTTTTCTGGAGCAGATCGCTCATCTCCAGCAGGTCGTGCTGGACTTTATCGGAGGAGGTTTGAGCCGGATAGAAACACTCGACGATGAACTGTTTGTAATCGAAGTCGGGGAAAAACAGGTTTTTGACCCGGGTCATTCCAGCGATACAGACGATCAGTACGAGAATGGCGACAGAGATCGTAAGACGTTTATGGTCGATAAGGAATGAAATTGAACGACGAACGAAACGATGTACCGGAGAGTTCATTACGCCCGAATCGGTCGTATTCTTCTGGCGGTTCCGTGCGGGGAGCCAGTTCTTGGCGCACACCGGTACTTGTATCAAAGCTAGTACCCAGCTGGCCAGAAGGCTTACGCAGAGTACGAGGAACAGGTCGCGGGCATATTCACCGGCCGAATCGGGCGACAGGTAGACGCAAAGGAACGTCGAGGCGGCGATGACCGTAGCGCCTAACAGAGGTAGGGCCGTATTGCGACCGATGCGGTAGAGGTAGGTTTTGGGTCCGAGACCGCGCTGCTTGTCGACCAGAATGCCGTCCATGATGACGACTGCGTTGTCGACCAGCATACCCATCGCCACGATAAAGGCACCGAGAGAGATCCGTTGTAGCGTTGTTCCACACTCCAACAGAATGGGGAACGAAATAGCGACGGTCAGAATGAGCCCGAATCCGATGATTAGTCCGCTCCGGACACCCATGGTGAAGATCAGTACCAGAATGACGATGACGACCGACTCGAGCAGATTCCACATGAACGACGAGATGGCATCGCTGACCTTGTCGGGTTGGAAGAATATCTTTTGCACCTCCAATCCGGCTGGGACTCGCTGCATCACTTCCTCGAGTCGTTGGTCGACGGCTTTTCCTACGTCGGGGACGATTGCATCGTTCTCCATGGCCAGACAGATGGCCAGTGCGGGTTTTCCGTCGACGAAGAATCCGTTTTGTTGGGGTTCGGCGTATCCGCGCCGGATTTCGGCGATGTCGCTCAGTCGGATCTGACGTCCGTCCATCGTTGAGATCAGCAGATCGCGTATATCTTGTTCATCTTCGATGGCCGAATCGACATGCATCGCGATCCGGTCGTCCCCACTGCGGTATTTTCCCGCTTCAACGGTCTTCCCTGCCCCCTGCAGTGCCGCCATAATCTGTGTGGGAATGATTCCGTTGCGGGCGATCTGCTCTTTCGACAGGATGATGTCGATCACTTCGTCCCGATTGCCGGAGATGTTGATCCGTTTGACTCCCGAGACATCCAGCAGCTCCCGACGGATGAACTTTGCGTATTCATACATTTCGGGATAGTCGTAGCCGTCGCTGGTCAGTGCATAGAAGATTCCGTACACATCGACCATGTCGTCGATGACGATGGGATCGTAGCACCCTTGCGGCAGGCGTATTGCGGCATCGTTCACTTTGCGTCGCAGCAGGTCGAAGTGTTGTTCGAGCTCGTCGCTGAGAACGGTCATGCGGAACTCGACGGTCAGGGTAGCCGATCCGTCCTGACACTCGGTTTTGACCTTTTTGACATTGGGTAGTGCTCTCAGTTCGTCTTCCATCAGCTGTGCTGCCTCCAATTCGATTTCGTGAGCCGTAGCTCCGGGCCAAGGGATTACGACCATGGCCTGTTTTATCGAAACGGCGGGATCTTCCAGTTTCGGCATTTGTATGAAAGAGAGGACACCGGCGATCAGGATACCCGTCATCAGGGACCAGAAGAGTACGGGCCGCCGCATGAAGAATTCGGTCGCTTTCATTTTCATTACAACACTCCTCCTACATTGGTTTTACTCGGTTGTTCGATGATGCGGATTTTTTCGCCCTCCTGCAAGGAGTTAACGCCGGCCCGGACGATTGTCTCATCGCCCGAGAGTCCGGATGCGACGACTGCATCTCCTTCAGAATCTATACCGTGGAGGACAACGTTGCGTTTGTGGACGGTCGAGTCATCGCCGATCACCCATACGAACGAGTCATCGTTTTCATGAAAAATGGAACACAACGGGAGTGTATATCCTGTACTGTCGACTCTCGAAAGGATTCGCACCTCGATATTCATTCCTGCTGTCAGCTGTTTCGAAGGCTGTTCGGCAAAAGCGAGCCGCATACGGTAGAGCTGGTTCCCGTCGGCTTTGGGCGTAAGGCTGAGCAGGGTCATCGGAAGGTCTTGGTCTGAATATGGAGTTTTGCATGCGAAACGAGAGAAGTGCTCTCTTCCCGAATACGCTTTTGCCGGGATGTCGAGAGCGACTTCGAGGCGGGATACATCCATCAGACGGAAAACGGCCGTTCCTGCATCTACCATTTCAGCCGGAGAGAAGTTTACGCTCCGAATGTATCCGTCAGTTGGTGCGTAAAGCTTGGTATATTTTACTTTGTTTTTATTTGCCTCTAATTGAATTCCTAATTGGCGCAATCCGGCAGTCGCCTTTTCGTAGTCGTTCGACGAGATACTTCGTTGTTCGAAGAGTTGGGTCGTACGGTCGACTTCATCCTTCAGTTGATCGTACTGGATTTGCAGGGCATCGACAGCCAACTGATAATCAACATCGTCCAGTTCGGCCAGCAGCTCTCCTTTCCGGACGAAATCGCCCTCTTCGACAAGAATGTTTTTCAGTTGGCCCGCCGTCTTGAATCCGAGTCCGACGTCATGAGACTCTTCGACGATGCCGGAGTAGATACTTGAGGACTCCTCTCCCCGAGTGGATGGATGTGTGGTATATACACTGCGGAGGAACGGGGTCGATTGCTGTTCACCCGCACAGGATCCCAACAGACATACGGTTGTGGTGGCTACAATCCAATGTGATGCTTTCATGGTGTTGTTCGCTTTTTTTTGAATGATTTTATTGAGCACAAAGTTCTATTTTTTGATGTATCTCGAATGTCTATGTATTCGATATAATTGTTCTAAAGGATGACAATATGGCTATTTTAAACAACTATTATGGGTTATTTTTATTTGAATAGGTATATTTGTGCTGAAAAACGTTATTGTCTTATGCAGCAATCAGAACGAATTCGTACATTGAGTCTGTTGATGATACCGCTCGATGAACGCGCGTGCATTATTGAGGATGAATTTATCATGGCCGATAATTTCAATGTGACGGAAAAATCGGATGTTTTTTTGTCCAGTCCTAAGATCAAATCTTTTGTCGCATCTCCCTATCCGTTCAAGATAGAGTTTACGATGATCTTATTTTGTTTGGGCGGATCCATTCGGGTACGGTCGAATCTTATGGAATATGAATTGCAAAAAAATGATATTTTCTTTCTTCAGCAAGGGTCGATCGGACAATGTCTCGATATTTCAGCAGATTGTAGAATGGTTTTTATAGCCTTCTCGAAGGGGTATTTAGCGATGGAATCCAATTCACAAGGAGCAGCCATAATAAGAAAGTTTTTGGTTCGGCACTCGGTGCTTCGGGTCAGCGAATCGGATATGGAGGAGCAGATGCAGATCTACCGGGCGTTGAGACGAAAGATCGAACAGCCGGACTATCTTTATAAAAAAGAGGTGATTACTGGGTATATGCGGGTGTTGGCCTATAATTTATGTCAACTGATCACTCCCTACGTGGAAGTACGCGAGGAGCATGTCGGAAACCGGAAGAAGAAAATCTACGACGATTTTATGGATTTGGTTCACGAATATTATACCGAGGAGCGCAACATCGGTTTTTATGCCGATAAGTTGTGTATTACGCCCAAGTACTTGTCACAGATGGTGTATGCCGTCAGCGGACGACACGCCGGCGACTGGATTCGGGACTATGTCATTTTGGAGGCTAAGGCGCTGTTGAAGAGTCGGCAGTATACGATCCAGCAGATCAGCGACATGTTGAACTTTGCCAATCAGTCGTTTTTCGGTGTCTATTTTAAGAAAGAGGTAGGATGCTCGCCGAAAGCCTACCAGAATGCCGAATAGACCCGGTTGAAACTACCGGAAAGCGTGCGTTTTTGTCCTCGGTTTATGACTTCAAGCGGAAATGTGCAATATCTCCGTTTTTGAGTTACGTAGTGTAAAGTGTGAAGGGCCTTTAGAATTTATTTGTTTTTGGAATTGGTTCGATTGTCATAGTGAAAATCGAACTTTCGGTCAGGTGCAGAATCTCCGCTGATACAAAATTCCGTAATGTCGGTTAGGTTTTGCAGATTATCAGCCCAGTGAAAATCGAGTGCGACAGTATTCGGATCGAGGTTTAAAACGTCGAGTGGAACACTCAACTCCATTTCGTTGCCCGAGTATCGGTAACGGATTTTTGCAACAGGAGTCCATTGTGTACCATCCCAGCGATGAATTGACGAGGTGCGATTATTCTTAACCTTGGCGTTAATCAAAAAATCGTATCCTTCCCATCCTGTTTTCTTGTTGCAGTCAACATTTAGAAACAGTAACATCCAATTCGAGTTGGTATGCGAAGTTAGCGGAGCAGCAGTTCGAACATAAAGATAGAGATTCTTGTTGTCATGACAGACACGGGACTCGACGATGTCGTTGCGTCCGGTCCGGTTTACATATCGAGTAGTGTTGTCCACAGAGGGATAGTCGCGGTGCATGACATCTCCTTTCAGATCCGTATAAACCGGAAGTATCTCTTTCCATTCGTTAAAGAGGCCATCAATAGTGATCGTACGGGATTCCGAAGCGGGATCCGGTGCGTCCATCCCTTTGAATTTGCGAATATAATGGACCATACGATAGTAAAAAACATCTCCATAGCCCCCTTTCATGGGTTCGATGTCCCGATTGTATTCGTCGTTGAACATGTCGACGAAATAGCGGTCGTCATATTCCAGTTTTTCGCCCAAAAAGTATTCGTTGGTCATATCCCGGTTTTTCCATACTTCGATGCAGTATCGTTGAGAGCAACAGACGGCGATCCATTCGTTCCATTGGGTGATCATCAAAACGTCGGGGTCACGTTCGAAGACTTTGTCCCATTGTTTTTCGAAAAGGGCACCGGTGCCGGTTTCTTCGCAGCGGTAGAGGGTGTTGATTGGGGGTTGTTCACCGCCAAATTGATCCTTGAAGTCAGCTCCGAATCGGATGATCCCTTCCGGTCCGAGCCGATAGCTCGAACCGACGTTGATCGTCGGGTGCGAACCTTTCGAAACAGTCATTTGTTCTATGTCGTTCGGATCGTTTGTGTATCCGTAGCCTCCGATGTTGTGCCATGGCCAACTATCCTGCAGGCTTTCTCCCCAGCTGGACCATCCGTACCGCCAAGTGAAAAAATCAGCGATTTCCTCATTCGGAGCTGCAGTACGGGGGGCCAAGATAACCGGTTTCCCTTCCCAATAGAGCCATAGATCTTTATACTTGCCCGGCCGATAGATCCGGTCGTATACGGCCGTGATCGTCTCTTTTTGATAATAGTTCGTTGTAAAGACGAATTTGGGAACTTTTATCCCTTCGGCCTGCATCTGCATGGCGACCTTTGCGATGGCGTCGACGGCCGAATAGACCCATTCATAGCTTCCGTTCGTGATGTCGAAATAGAGAAAGTCGATTCCGGCAACGGCAAACATGTTCAGGTGTTTCCGGATGATCCAAGGGTCATTAGTGCAATAATATCCATCTTCCGGTTCACCCCAATAATAACTGTAACCGGGTTGCAGCTGATTGATACCGTTAGGGTGTCCTTTAAAGAAATCAGTGGTGTTGATTGCTTTGTTGCGGTCGCTGTGCCACAAGAAATAGAAAATACCGACTAATTTATCCCGTTTAGGGCCGCACTGTTCATAATTTGCGACGCTCCGGTCGTAACAGTCGGTATATACCCAATTATTCGTGGTAAATTCACAGGACGGAGTGTTTTTCTCTGATAGTGAATCTGTAGTGGTTGTATAACATGCAGTTATGGACGATAATAAGGTCGTCATCAACAACGAAAGAGAGATCATAAACCGTGTTGTTTTTATTTCAAACGAAAATAAATAGGGGTTGTGACCTTAAATATACGAAAAATCGATGATTTGCAAAGCGGATGATATACAAATTCCGTTTGTGTTGTTGAGATCGGGTTAAATCGATATATCTGGAATCGTCGGATAAGAAAAATATTTTTAGGGAATATGGTTTGATGATCCGAAATCTGCGTTTGCGAGAGGGGCGGTTGGGGCTATTTGTTTGTTATGATGATGCTCTGTTCGTCGAAAAGCGGGGCATCCTGACCGATCTCGAGGAATATCGCTTTGTCGGGATGGCTATCGTGGATTTCGAAATACCGGATCCCGCTGTTCCCCATACCCCAGCCGTTACATGTTGAGGGGATTGGTTCCTGTGAAGAGAGGTCCTGTATCTTTTTTGCATAGTCGCCTGTGGGGACGAGGTCGTAGCGTTTGACACCTTTCCTGTTGCTTTTTCCCTCTTTGAATGTACAAGTCTGGGTTGTATCCCATTCGGGTGATTGTTGTAATTGACGGAGTACGTCGTCGATGTTTTTATCTTTCAATGTAAAGACCTTTATGACCATCCAACGACTTGGTTGCTCACCTCCGCGTTCGACAAACGCACTTTGTGAATTATCATCTAAAACGATATGTATATTGGGGTTGCGTTGAGCCCATAGTTGGATGCCTGCCCCGCTGACTTTCTCCCAAGTAAAACCTTCGTATGCGGTTCGGGACGGTTCTTCAGGAAATAAGGGGTATGTTTCGGTCTGCTTTCCATTACGGCAAGCTACCGCCATAGCGATCAAAAGAAACGATACAATGTGCTGGATTTTCATATTCTCAGATTTTTGATACGTCGAATACGAAGTTAAGAAATTTTCTTACAAATTGTATCATAAAAGATCTTGTAGCGAACGGAGAGGTATGGTAAGCAAAAATCATCGGGCGATCAGGCATGTTTTTTCAGGGTGAAAATAAACTCTAATCCGCCCTCTTTTCGGTTTCGAACCGTAATGGTTCCTCCGTGGAACAGTACGGCGTGTTTTACGATGGCAAGCCCCAGACCCGTGCCTCCCATCTTGCGTGAACGGCCTTTGTCGACCCGGTAGAACCGTTCGAACAGATGGGACAAGTGTTCCTCTCCCACTCCCACTCCGTTGTCGGCAAACGAGATACGGTACTCTTCTGCCGTGTCGTCGAGTAATCGGATATATATGTCGCTTCCTCCGGAGTATGCAGAGGCATTGTCTGCCAAGTTTCGGAATATCGATCCGATCAGTGACGGATTGCCTTCGATTTCGACATGCGGCGGAAAATCGCAGTGGATGCGCAGTTGCCGTTCTTGCGGGCGCAGCTCCATTTCGGTGTCGATCTCTTCGATGAATTCGTTCAGCGAAGTGGGTTCCTTACGGATCTGTACACTTCCTTCGTCCATGCGGACCACGGTCGAAACGTCATTGAGCAGCCGTTGCAGGCGTTCGCTTTGCGCGTAACCGTTTTTTAAAAATTCCGTCCGTTTCTTTTCGGAAAGTTCCGGGTGGGCCAAAAGGGTTTCGAGATAACCGCGAATGGCCGCTACGGGAGTTTTTAATTCATGGTTGATGTTGTTAGTCAACTGCCGTTTGATCCGGATCTTCTCCTGCTCTTCGTGGAGGGCGAGGGCATGTTCGCGGTCGCGGTCCTCCTTGGTCTTTTGCAGACGGGCATATAGCCGGATCAGGTGGTTCGAGATGTTGCCCAATTCGTCGTGGGGGAATGGTTCGCTGTCGTCGATGCGTTCACCGCGTTCGGCACGTTCGGCAAACTCGTTGAGGCGGGTGATGTTGTGTCCCAGCCGGCGGGTGGCGAAATAACCGCCGATACTCATCAATAGCGTGATGCCCAGCATGAACCACAGAAATTCACGGTCGGCGGCCAGTACTTCTCGTAAGGAGACCGAGTACGGAACGGCTGAGCGGACAATCAAGGAGTCGTTTCTCGTAGCCGAGTAGAAGTAATTGAGGTGGGTGCTTTCCGAGTGTCGGCGGATGACGTAACCCGTGCCGTTTCCGAGGGCCTGTCTGACCTCGGGACGGTCGAGATGGTTGGTCATGGAGGTGGTGTCGGACGAGCTGTCGAACAACACTTTTCCGGAGAGATCGATCACTGTGATCCGTTGTTCCTCGAACGGTTTTTTGTGTTGCCGGGCAAGCGAATCGACATTTGCTCCTCCGGCGAGGGCATCCAGGAACTGGATGTTGAAGAGCTGCAATTGGCTGTTGAGTTGTTCGGCCTTGAAATGTTTTTCACGTCCATACTGGAAGACGATGAAGCAGGCCACAAGCACCCATGAGGATACCAGCAGCAACAGCAACAGCCGGCGGTGATACGGTAATTTACTCTTCAAACCCATATCCGTATCCTTGTCGCGTGACGATGTGTTCGCTGTAGGGGCTTATTTTGCGGCGCAGACGGGTGATGTTGACGTCGATGGTGCGGTCGAGCACGATCACTTCGTCGCTCCACACGCGGCTCAGGATCTCTTCCCGGGAAAAAATCGTGCCTTTGTGCGAGAGCAGCAGGAAGAGGATTTCGAACTCTTTCTTCGTTAGTTTCAGCTCTTCACCGTCAAGTGTACACCGTTTGCTGGTGAGGTCCATAAACAGTCCTTCGTAGCTTGCGGATTCGATGTTTTCGGGAGTTCCGTACGTGCGACGGAGTACGCTGCGGACGCGGGCCAGCACTTCGCGGACCGAGAAAGGTTTGGTTACGTAGTCGTCGGCGCCGAGATTGAATCCGGCGATCGTATCGTCTTCGGTGTCTTTTGCCGTACAGAAGATGATGGGAATTTGGGCTGTTTTGGGATTTGCCTTGAGCTGGCGGGCCATGCTGAAGCCGCTCATCTCTCCCATCATTACGTCGAGCAGAATCAGCGAGTAGCGTTCTGGATTCATCGTCAGAGCCTGTTCCGCACTGTTGGCCGTGTCGGCTTCATAACCTTCGGCTTCGAGGTTGAACTGGAGAATCTCGCACAGCGAGTCTTCGTCATCGACTACGAGGATTTTGTATTTTGCCATGATCGGAGCTTTAATACGACGCAAAGCTACGGAATAATCGGTTAATTCTGAGTCGTCAAGGAGGGGATTTAACAGGATTGTAATACGCAGCCGATCGGAACCGGCTGCGTAGTTCTTTTACACGTGAGCCGACGCTCTATTGTGAGACGACTTTCCAGAGTTCGGTGCGGAGCATCGAGGAGTTGAGCCGGTTGTTCAGGCGGGTCGGGTGGACGGCGTTGGAGAGGAACACCATGTAGATGTCGCTATCAGCATCCATCCAGAAAATGGTTCCGGTAAATCCGGTGTGTCCGAAGCAGTTTTTACCGCCCAATCCGCTGTTTACGGGGTCCCGTTTGTCGAAACCGAGTCCGCGCCAAATGCCCTTGTCAGCAAGGGGCGAAGCGGTGAAGAGCCGGACGGTATTTTCCGACAGAATACGCTTGCCGTTGTAGACTCCTCCGTTGAGGATCATTTCACAGAACCGCGACATATCTTCCGCCGTTGTGAAGAGCCCGGCATTCCCTCCTACTCCTCCGGCCATGACGGCCAGTTCGTCGTGCACATAACCGTTGACCGTGTCGCGTTTGAGCACGTGGTCGACTTCCGTCGGCATACACCGATCCTTGCTCCTGTATCTCAACGGATTGTAATAGGTGTTTTTACACCCCATTTCGGCGAACAGGTCGCGGGTCATCCGGTCGAGAGTCTCGCCCGAAACGCGTTCGACAATCTGCTTCAGGATCCAGAGGTTGGAGTCGCTGTATGCATACTTGCCACGATTTTCCGGTTTGAAGGCCTCGAAGATTTGAGCGTAGAGCACCGTGTCGATCGCCGGATTGATGAAGAGCCGGTCGCACCCTTGTCGCCAGCCGTCGCGGGGAGTTTCCGAAAAGTATGTGGTATCGAAAGCGACGTTGCGGCACACGAAGTAGTTTTTCCCGACTTGGTAGGGATATTCGTCTGATTTTTTGCTGGAGAACATATTGCCTCCGTCGGCATTATGTACGAAAGGCGAATAGAGTACCTGTGCAGGCATTCCGGAAGTGTGGGTCAACAACTCCTCGAGGGTAATGCCGGAGATGGGCGACCCGACCAGTTCGGGCAGGTAGTGTCCGATCGAGTCCTCGATCCGGAGACGTCCCTGATCGAACAGACGCATGGCTGCAAAGGTAGTCGAGAGCACTTTGGTGCAGGATGCGACATCGAACACGTCGTCGTTCCGGACAGGAAGCCGTTTCGAGTAGTCGTGGTATCCGTAACTTTTCAGGTAGAAGATTCCGTTACGGGTCCCGATGGCGACTGAGGCGCCCGGGAAGGCTCCCTTGTCGAGTTCAGCTGTGATCATTGCGTCCACTTTGGCCTTCAGGGATTCGGGAAGTTCTTGACTCCGTACGCTCTGCGTCCAACAGCACAGAGTTACGACGAGAGGTAGAAAAAATCGGATCATGGTTTGTATCTATTTTGTTTATATTTCGTCACATTTGGGGATGATACGCAGGTTTTGCCAACAGAGCGTGGTTTCGCCGTTGCTGCCGAGGATGGTGATCCGGACCGCTTTTACCGGACGTTCGGGACGGATCAGGGCGAGTCCGTCATCGTCCAGCGGAACCTCTTCCGTGAAGTCCTTTCCATTGTAGGACCACGATACGGTTCCGTTTGTGACGCTGTACCGGGTAATATCGGGCAGGCCCGTGCGGATATCGATGGCTTCGCACTCCACGGGGCTCTCGAACGTGAACAGGATGTAGTCGTCGGCCCGACATGGACGTGAACTGCGTGCATACGAGTTGAACTTATAGTTGGCCGTACGGGATACGGGATATTTCGACTGACACTCGATCGAGCTGGTCACCCGGACCGGAGGTTCGATGTAGCACGAAGGCTTCAGAAGAACCTGCAGCTTATCCGTTTCG